>Ga0187865_1001617_pt1 | contig 24763 bp, 21 predicted proteins | sample June2016WEW_11_1_2_FD_132989 | JGI IMG/M metagenome (GOLD analysis project Ga0187865, IMG submission 132989) | Peatland microbial communities from SPRUCE experiment site at the Marcell Experimental Forest, Minnesota, USA - June2016WEW_11_100 | ecosystem: Environmental > Terrestrial > Soil >...
GCCAGAAACAGGGCCATCACGACGTTGGAGGGGATTCCCAGAGTCAGAAGCGGGACCATGGACCCAAAGGTCGCTGCGTTGTTCGCCGCTTCCGGCCCCGCAACGCCCTCGATGGCCCCCTGGCCAAACTCTTCCGGGTGCCGGGATATCCGTTTTTCAATCGCATAGGAAACAAAGGAGGAGATCACAGCGGTTCCCCCCGGAATAATGCCCACGAAAAAACCGATAACGGAACCCCTGGCGATCGGTTTTATGGATTTCCTCCAGTCCTCACGGTTCGGCAGAAGCCCCCGGATCTTCGTTTCGTAGATATCCCTCTTCTCCTGCTGTTCAAGATTGATCAGGACTTCCGATATCCCGAAAAGACCCATGACCACAGGGACCATATCCAGACCGTCCAGCAGAGCCTTGACCCCGTAAGTGAGCCTGGGCGTCCCGGAGATCGGGTCAGTGCCGACGCATCCCAAAACGATCCCTAAAGCCACCATCAGCAGGGCCTTGATCATCGACCCCGAGCCCAGAAAGGTGGAAAGGGTCAGACCCAGGACCATGAGGCCGAAAAATTCCGGCGGCCCGAAATCAAAGGCAATGCGGGCGAGGGATGGGGCCAGAATGGAAATCATGGCAATGCCGAAATATCCGGCAATGAAGGAGCCAAAGGCCGCAATGCCCAGGGCAGGACCTGCCCGCCCCTTGCGGGCCATCTGGTACCCGTCAAAGCAGGTCACGACCGAAGCGGCTTCCCCCGGGATATTTACCAGGATCGACGTGGTCGAACCCCCGTACATGGCACCATAATAGATCCCAGCCAGCATGATGATGGCCGAAACCGAGGGCATTGTGAATGTGGCGGGCATGAGGATCGCCACGGCCCCCGAAGTCCCGATTCCAGGCAAAACCCCGATCAGCGTCCCGATCAGGACCCCGATAAAGCAGTAGGCCAGATTCATGGGCTGGAGGGCCGTGGCCACTCCCATCTGTAAACCGCTCAAAAAATCCATCTTCTTCCACCGGACATATTCGGGCTATTATTTTGAATAGGATCATCTCCACATTAGTTGATCCAATATTTTACGAAGGCCTGGCAAGGGCCCGGAAGGAAAGGCAGATTGCGCGGCAAGCATCGGCGGGATATTTCCTTTCATCCCCCCCTGCTTACTTTCCGCAAAGCGCAGCGGGGGCGGGAAAAGAAAGCTTCAATGAAATGACAGAACACCCTCGCCTGGGCTAAGGAGGAGCATGTGCCTCATGATTGCAAGCAAGATGACTTTTCTTCCGGGCCCCTGGAATCACCTGACATTTTACCTATAGCACCTCTCTGGCCCTAAACTAATTTGGAGATGATCCGATTTTTTACTTACCTCCACCCGGACACTCTTTTCTTTACGTTATCCTTTATCCTTTTTCTTCACTGCCAAAAGTTTACGTAAAAATGGCCCGCAGCAGGCCGGGGGGAAACTGCAATTCCAAAAATACGGAAAAAACCAGGTAACAGATTGTAATGGTCACCGCCGACAAAAGGAGAGCAATCCCCCACCTCTGGGGTTCCAGTCCCTTGAAAAGAAAGAGAAGCAGCAAAAAGGTGCTCAAAATAAATCCCAGCCAGTGAAAAACTGCTGCATAAAGGAATAGGGCCAGCATCACCATTACTCCTTTGGGCCACTGCCTTCCTTTCCATCTGATTTTCTTTTCTTCCCGGACAGCGGAAAAGCTCTGCAGGAAAAAGGCGGCGCTGAGGATCATGATAATAATGCCCATCCAGAAAATCAGAAACCCGGGCTTCGGCGCCCTCGGGGTGCCCAACTTCAGATGAACGCCCTCAAAAGCAATATAAAGGCCAAAGATCCCCCAGATCAGGGATTGGATTCGGTCTGTTTTCTTCATCTTCTTCCTTCAGGTGCGGGTCATCGATTTTCCGCCTATTGAGCCCATGGATAAATAACCCGCGCCCGCCCCGCCCTCTTTCGCTGACCGCTGATGATTATTCCGGCTGTATCCCTGCCCGATCCGACACCTTTTTGAAATAATCGTTCTGATTTTTGATCCAGGCTTTCGCTTCCTCAGGTCCTCCGTAGAACTGCTCTAGGCCATTCTGGGTAATATATTTTTTGAATTCTTCGGTCTCCATCGCTTTTTTAAAGGTTGCAAGCAAGAGGGTCCTTACTTCCGGGGGAAGGCCTTTGGGAACCCCAACCCCCATCCAGCGGCTGATGACGATGTCATATCCCAGTTCCTTGGCCGTGGGCGTATCGGGGTAGAGGCGGGTGCGTTTCGCACTGAGGGAAACCAGGGCTCTGATCTTATTCGCCTCCTTCAAGGTAACCGCCTCGGAAATTCCCGCCGAGGCAAAATCCACGTGCTTCCCCGCCGCTGCCACCAGAGCCGGGGCCGCCCCTTTATAAGGAACGTAGCTGATTTGCGTGCCGGTGGCGGCGGCAAAGGCCGCATTGGCCAGGTGTTGAGGAGAACCATGGCCGGCGGTGGCCCCGGTGACCTTTCCCGGGTTGGCCTTAGCTTTGGCCACTAGGTCGGCGGCCGTCTTTAATGGGCTGTCGGTAGCTACGGCAAGAATCATGGGATCTTCTGCAGCCACGCAGAGCGCCTCAAGAAGCTCGACCGAAGGGTAATCTTTGATCACGTTGGGGGCGATGGTATTGGTCGTCGTCAGCAGCATTATCGTGTAACCGTCGGGTGGCGCATCGAGCGCTTCCCGTATCCCCATGAGACCGGAAGCGCCGGTAATATTTTCTACATACACCCTCCCGCCAAGCTGCGGATTGACCAGACGGGTCAGCATTCGCGCCATCACATCACTTCCTCCCCCTGCCGCCCAGGCGCAGATAAACTTGATTTTTCGTTCGGGGTATTTTCCCCAGGCCGATTGGATTCCCAGGGCCAGGGGGACAACCAGCAACAACAAAACCATCATCCCAAGATTTCTTTTGCTCATAGCTTAACCTCCTCATAAGCCGATATTTTGAATCGGAAATACGTTCTACAATGCTTCCGGTCAAAAGCTTCTTTCATGACTCAAGGTAGATGTTAAATTTTATAGCACTTCCATCCGGGGTTTACAATCCCCCGAAATGAACGCATAGCCGCGAGCGTTAGGCGTAAAACGAAATCTCCCGCTAAGAGAAAACGACCCGGACCTCCTTTTCCCGTTAGCGCCGATCCCGCAGAATGCTCCGTTGGTCAAAGGGAATTTGATAGGAACTTATTTTTCGGTGGCGTGAATATACAAAGGGAATTTATGTCTCAAGGGAATTTGCTCACAGGAACGAATTCGAAGGAGGGAGCCTGAATGATATCGGTTTAGCACCGTAAATGAACGGGGAAGACTTAGGAAACAAAGAAAGTTGATCGGCGATATGGATCTTCTTATCGCCGCCACCTGCCTCTACTATGATCTCGGCCTTCTTGCCGACAATCGGCGGCATTACGAAATGGTGGAAGGGTTAAAAATCGTCTCCCCCTCGTAGGCAAAATCACGGCTAACCAAAACGGTTGACTTTTTTCTTGGAGTAGAAATTGAAGCCCATCCTTTATTTCCTACTCAACCCACCTCGTAAACTCATCCGGCTTTTGCTTCAGGCTCCGGTAGGTATTCAATTTGGCCGTCTCGTCCGGATAGCCCAGTGATATGCAGATAACCAGCTTTTTGCTCCCCCCTATGCCCAGGAATTTTTTTATCTCCGGCGCGTAGTTGGTTACCGAGGCCTGCAGGCAGCTCTCGACGCCCAAGGAGTGCGCCGCTAGAATCAGGGTCTGGGAAAATATCCCCATATCGAAGATCGACCACTCACCCAGCGCCCCGTCAATGAAGAGGAAGAGGGCACACGGCGCGCCGTAGAACTCAAAATTCATCAGGCGCAATTTTTCTCTCCCCGCCTCGTCATCCCTCGCTATCCCGAGCGTGCTGAGCCTGCGGGCGCCATGCTCCCGGGAGCGCTCTCCCAGTGCCGGCGGCCAGCCTTTCGGTATAGGCAGATCGGGATGTGTTGCCGCCTTTACCCTCGCCAGTTCCAGCAATATCCGGCTCAGTTCATCCTTCCTTTTGCCACTTACCACCACCACCTCCCAGGGCTGGGTGTTGGTATAGGAGGGGCTGGCGCTCGCCGCTTGCAATATCTTATTCATTACATCTTTCTGAATCGGATTGGGTTTGAAAGCGCGAATGCTCTGCCTCGTCTTGATAGCTTCCAGAATTTCCATCGGTCATACCTCCAGTTAGATTTTTCCAAAATATCCGGTTATAGAAAGGTCACGGATGTCAGGAACTCCTTCAGAATGTCAGAGATTATTGACCCGGCGGAGACCACCTCTAAGCGATAAGACCCCGTCTGGATGTGAGTTGAATCTATCGAAGAAAGGACCTCTATGTCAAGCTCAAAAGACTACGAGATATGAAGAAAGGTTTTACATCAGCAGTGCAGATAGCGAGGACCAAATGAAATCTTGCTTCAGATTCGAAGTCTATTCCTGGGGATGCGGTTCTAAAGGGAATTCGCGCACGGGAACCGATTCGAAGGAGAGATCGTGAATGCTATCGGTTTGCCACCGCTAAGGAGAACGCTTTTACTCTGTCTTTTTCTGGAGGCATTTCCGATCTCACATCCGCATACCTTCAGAAATTATCTCCCTCCCGGATTACCCAGAGCGTACCTAGCCAAAGTAGCGTGTCAAATTCAAGTATCAAGCATGTCCCACTCGTCTCCCATTACCCATCGGAGTGCTGATAGCTTGCCGTTGAGCATGCCCCATTGGAAGTCGTTCCAGGGTCCCAGGTTTTTGGCGCCGTACTTCTTCTCCACACGTACTGCAGCGTTTCTCGCTCCTTCCCAAATGTCACGCCTAATAAGCTTGGGATCATGCTTGCCCTCTGGATAATCTTCCTTCTCCACCACTCGAATCTTACCGTTATGGACTCTGTGAGCGAGCATACTGTGTCGGTCGTACCACACTTTTTCGAAAAATTCATTTTCGGCTTTAAGTATTTCGCTCATCTTCCTCGGTTCTTGACTCCACTCCTCTTCCGTTTTGATATGTACGAGGAGGCCGGGATTGACGCGGCTGAGAGCCTCCTTGAGGGAGATGAAGTATAACGACCTGATTTTTGAGAAAAGCGGGGCGAGGTCGGGGTGTGGGATTCGATTGTCGCCGTGCGGCTCACTGAAATCGTCCTTGTTGTGCGTTACGAAAGCAAACCGAGTGCCCTTTGGGATTCTCGCCCCTACACAATCAGCGTAGGTCTCAATTATAATGGCGTCTCCGATCTGGTTCTTACCCCTGTGGAATGGGGCCTTCCTCTCTAGGGCCCTTTGAGCAGCTCGCAGCCTCACGGCATCAGTCAATTTGATGACCTCCGCCCCTCTCATTAAGCCTTCAATTTTACCGATGGACTCGATGGCCGTTTCCCCTAACAATGGTATTTGTTGGTCAATATCATTTAGCTGCTGTAAGACCGACTGTTTTTTCTTTGGATGTCCAAACTTATTTACAGCCTCCTTCACTCGTTTGAAGGTGCTCGAAAGACTTCGGCAGCTGTCTTCTATAGCACGCGCCTTATTCCGTCGGAATTCCTCCAAAACCGTCTGTGGAAAGATAAGTGATAGCGCCTGCATCTGCACCAATTGTTCCATGACTCCGAGCAGTGGTCGGAGTTCCGGATCTTTGGCAATATCGAGCCAAACGCACGTATCAATTAAAAAACGAAACATAGGATCCCTCCTGGAGGGAGATGCTTAAGAATAAAGATTCGACCGTCTTGCTTGCCGATATCCACTTAGCAGGTCCTCGATGTGCTTTCTCGTGCTTACCAGCCTAAAAACAACCATTCAATCGAATATTATGGATTGGAATCTACAACTTTTCGCAATATCTGTCAATTCAGCTTTCGGGAAGAACTGTTCCGTTTTCCAGGAACGACCCGCTTCCCGCCCGAATTTACCTCTTACAAAGTGTGGAGGTCAGTCGGCTCCGAGGGTTGATGATTTTGGGTTGAAAGTGAGTATAATGATGAGTTCACCGGGAGGGCTAGCGATCCGGTGGAACGACGGATTGGGTTGCCTGCGAAAGACCAAACGCGGAAGCAACTCTCTCTTTAAGACCCGGTGGGCTCGTAATGACGCCAACGACGTTAGAATAATCTTTTGGATCATCTTCATCTGTCATTCTCAGACCGGCGTACACTTCAAAAAGCCATATTGTAATTTGATCAGTATCCATGGCTTGTACGCCGGTGTAAGAGAATACGCGGTCCCCGAGAGAGTTTTCAACACGAGCTTTTGCATTCAATGAAAAGAAACGCTCCACGAAGAACACCACACCCACCCTTGTCAGCGCCATTGCTGAGACGACACTACTCTTTTCAATAAGAGTACCCCAGTTAAACCAAGAAAGCCCTTTGGCAATGAACTCAAAAAGCTGGGTCACAGAACTACCGTCCATAGGAAGAAGCCCGACTCTAGAACCGTTGCTTTCCGTATGCGTCATTCCGTCCCGAAGAACACCGTGTAGCTTCTTGTTTGCCCGTAGCCGTTTCGGTACCATTCTGGTCAATGTTTCCGTTGCCTGAGTATGCATGCTGCCGAAAGGAAGGACAGACGTGAGGTAGTGTTCCAGGGCAGATTTTTTGTTGTTGCATCTCTCACATGCTGGTACTTGAGGGAGATTGCCTCTTTGGTTCTGAAGAAAGAACTCTCGTGCAAATACATGATCACCTGTCACCGAGATAGCATCAGCACAATAAACGCAGGTCTTACCCTTATACCTTTTGCTCATGCGTCAACCTAACAAATAAATAGTCATTTTATCTCTTATGGGTTGAAATCTACAACTTTTTGCGATGCTTGTCAAATCCCGCTTTCAGGAAGGAGGTGTCAGGTTTAAGGGCAAACCCGCCGTCGCCTGGTAGTTTTACCGAGTACACCTACAGGTCATTACCGGGGACCAAATTCAAGAATCGAAGATTACGGAATGGAAGTGAGCATAACGCCGCGGGTCAGCGGCGGCGCGAAGCTGACCCACCCCGTGTGGTCGTACCAGTTTTATTAGTTATCACCAGCGACCCAAAAAATGTCTGACTTCCATTATCGTTTTTCCCAGCTCGGGAAGGGATAGGCCAATTGGGACGTAGAAAATTCAAACGGCCAGATGACATGTTGAACCCCTTTCTGCCACTGGAGAATCTTCTGCTTGGTGAAGCCCTGGTGTTTGATTATCTTGCTCGGCTTTATGATCAGGGTCTCTCCGATGGGCGAAACATACTTGGTTTCCTCAATGGCCTTGATTAAGACCGCTTTTTGCAGGGTCTGGGCCCTTTTGATACCCTCGGCAACAAAATAAACATTCGTGTAAGCCAGAGGGGCAAAATAGGTGGCAGGCTCCTGCTTATACTCATTTATATAGGCCTCCCAGAAATGCTTACTCACTGCGCTCACCTTATTGATGGAGGGTGCCCATATGCCATAAAGCGTGACCCCCTCGGCCAAGTGTGATTTGCCGAAGTGTGCCGGCCACCCCGGGGGGGATCCGTTATAAATCGGGGGAACGAAACCGACCTCTTTGGACTGCTCCATGATGGAGAGAGCATCGGCGTCATACCCGACCCAGACGAAGATATCTGGCTTCGCTTCTTTGGCGCGTCTGAGCGCAATGCGATAATCGCCACCTCCCAGGGCCGCACTCTTGAAAGACTTTCCTTCAATGGCGAAATAGTCTTTGTACAAAGCCTCGTAGGCCTTATAAGACGCGGTACCGAAAGGACCTTCTTCGTAGGCCATAAACCATTTTTCTATTTTCACCTCAGGCCGTTTCTTGTTGATATCGGTCCAACCTTCCTGGTAACCGGCCCCCTGCTGGTAATCCCAGGGGTGGAGATGAAAGTACCAATCCGCAGCCGAACCGACCGCCTGTTCACAGCGGGAAGACGCGGCACCCATCCATACCGTCACCTTCTCGTATTTTTTCATAATCGGGATCTGGCCTAGGTGCACGCCGCTGGCCATGCCCCCGAGGAGCACGTCCACTTTGTCCACCGTGGCCAGCTTCTCCACTGCGGCCGCTCCCTTTTCCGGCTTCATCTCATCATCGATCACGATCAATTCAACCTGGCGGCCCAGGAGCCCGCCAGCCTTATTGATCTCTTTGACGGCCAGCTTCATGGCCTTGGCCCCTTGGTCGCCCGTTATGTCGGCCAAAGGGAAAATAGCTCCCAATTTGATTGGCTTTGATGTTGCTGTAATTGTTTCTTTTTCAGGTGTTTTGTCCTCAGCTGTGGATGGCGTAACTTCTTCTCCCAATAATTTCCTTACGGTATTCTGGATGAGTGGAATCAGCTCATCTTCCGTCCGACAGAAATCAGAGACAGCTTTCTCTGCTCTGGCATTCTGAGTATCGAAAAGATTGAGAGAAATAGAGTAGGTATTCCCAATCTTCCCCACCCGCCCTGAAATCAGTTTTGCAATATCCATTTGGCCGAGAGCGGTCAGACACTTGGTGTCGGTGCAGCCTAACTGCATCCTTTCCGCAGTCCATCCCGCTAAAGTCCGGACATTCTCCTGACTGTACACCTCATACTTCCCTACTTTGCTAATCTCACTTACTAAAATTGATGTCAGGTCCTGTGCGTAAGAGGGGTTTATATTGCCAGCGTTCAAATCCCATACCGCAATTTTGGGAAGGTCCTTCCCGGTTGAAACCGTAGCGACGAGGGTAAGAATTAAAGATAAAAACATTGAACTGAAAAACTTCATATCTCCTCCTCAGGGATTCAAGAGAAGATTTCTTAATTGTCCTTCAAAATGTCTCTTTACATCCTCACTATATCCAAAATATTTCGCCTTCAGAATCCCACCTTTATCAACCACGAAATTGCATGGAAGAGCAGTCACCGCATAACGCTTACCGATTATCCCGTATTCATCCATTAAAATAGAAAGAGTCACACCCAATTCTCCCATAAAATTCCTAACCCGATCCTCCTTGGATGTATCCTGGGTAAGTACAGCAACCACCTGGAGTCCTTTACCCCCATATTGATTCTGAACCTTCTGAAGATATCTTAGGTCCTCTTTACAGGGTTGACACCACGTAGCGAAAAAGGACAGGACCAAAACCTTTTTTCCTTGTTGCTCCCAGTAGTCCTTCAGAGCAATTCGCTTGCCTTCTAAAGTGGAAGTGATGAATCCTGGAGTCTTTTCTCCTATTTGGGGTTGAGCGTATACCATTTGACCAAAAAGGATTAATAGGAAGAAGAAAAATATCCATATCCTCCTTAGCATTCTTTCCTTAATCCCCCAATCTCAGCCATCGGGTTCCCAATTTCTTTCGGCGTTGATTTCTCATTGGCGGATTTTCAGATCTGCCTAGTGTTCATCCATAGAAACTGAAGCACAGGTCATCAACGAGTACGAGACGAAATCTACAATCTCCCGATAATCCTGTCAACCGTTAATTACAGGAAGAAGTCGTCTCTTGGTCTCCGCCCCGTCTTTACACATAATGTCAAGAAAACTACCTCCTATGACAAATAATTCCCAAGAAAATTTTCTATAGCAGCGTATCAACGATTGGCAGGATTGGCATATGTTGAGGTGACCCCTATGGTTTGTCCACATCTTTATCGGAATTAACGGAGGTACGTCCCGCCGTCCATACCCTTATTTCCGTAATGATGTTACGCTGTAAATTAATAGCCAACCTCCTGTTGCACAGTCCGCAATGTCTTTATTCAGCATTCGCTCTTTCCTTTTTCAATAACTTGATAATAGTAACTAAATGGTTTTCCATAATATAACAATTCCCTACTCGTCCTTTTTCCCTTTGAGGATTGAGGAGCGAGGAACGGGGTCCGAGGCACGAGGACACACCATGCTAACGGGTGTGGCGAGGGTCAGCGATCTTCCGGGTCGGACGTAAATTTAGCCCAAGCCTTTGATCGCTTCTTTCAAAATCCTGGCTTCCAGGGACACCTCCCTGTAGATCCTCTCTACCGCAGCTGCATTCAGGCGCCCGAAATTTTTTTCCACGGGGGTGACCAGGACGCCTCCCATATCGATCAGCCCCGGGCTGACTACAACCCGGGCGTCCCCTTTCCTGAAAAAGGCGTCGGGACGGTGTTTCCGGCGCGGAAAGATCACCAGGCGCCATTTCTCTCCCTCGTGAAAACCGGCGACATTCATCATCGGCTCCTCAGCCAGGATAAGAACCCTTCTCAGGGCGTCCAGCAAACCTTTGAAAACTCCCTCCACGGCAATCGGATCGTCTCCTTCCATCACGACGACTTCCCGTCCCAGATCTCTCAGGCGATAGAGGAGCACACCGTCAATCCGTGTCGGCTCCGTGAATCTCTTCTCCTCAAGGATTTCTTTCTCCATGGGCATTTGTCCCGATGGCGCTGCCTGAAAATGAAGGTGGTCCGGTGCGGAAGCACCACATTTGGGTCCGTTGTAGAAGACCGTCCAGCCGGAACCGAATTCGGCAAGGAGCCGGAGAAAAGTACGGACCTCTTCCGCGATGGCCTGGGGGCGATGCTCTAAATGGGAGACGGTGAAGTGGGAAGGGAAAATCGGGCGAGGATTGCAAAGAATCAGGAATTCGCTCCGGTAAAAAACCCCTTTCTGGCTTTCCGGGAGATGCTCCAGGCAGAGGAAACACCCACCCTCGTCTCCATTTGGTTTGGCGATGTCGGCGAGGGTATTCTTGATTCTTTCCGGATTGTGCTGGAGGCGGACGGAAAATCCACTGCAGGACACGTCCCTCTCCCTGATATCCCTGAGCGATTCGCAGCCCCGCCGGAGATCCGGCCACGTCTTTTTCTGTTCGGACAGCAGGTCGAGACAAAGTCCCGGAAGCCCCTTCCCTCTTTCCCCCCCCGTCGAAAGTGGCATAGGTCTTCCATTTAAGAAGGGATGCGAGATCCTCTTTCTGCCGGGATCGGATGACCCTCACCATGCCGCTCTTCACCTCTCCTTATTCATCTTCTGCCGGGCCAGAATCTCGGCGGTACGGACTTCATCTTTGAAGGCATCGTTTCGGTTAGCCGCTTCGATGGTGAGGGCCGCGTCGGTGTTTCCGGACCAGCGTCTGCAGAGATACAGGTTTTCATAGATCCTCCCGATCCGGTACTCCCGGCAGAGGCGCAGCGCGGCGGCGTAATCCTCGCCGTAGCTCACGTTGAGGAATCCGATCTGGCGCATAAGGCCGGAGCGGAAGGCACGCGGAGCGCCCAGACCGTTGATGCGCAGGGCATTGTTGCGGCCGTTCTCATCGGTCCATTCCCGGTGGTCGATGAGTCCCGGCGGAATCTCCTCCAGCCTGGAATCGACCAGGTTATAGGAACCGATCACCAGAGCATGGCCTCCCTGACGGAGTTTCTCGACCATCTTCTGCAGGGTATGGGCGCTGCTGTAAAGATCGTCCGAATCCAGCTGGACGGCGTAGCGTCCGCAGGCCTCGTGCCCCAGGGCTTCGTTCCAGCAGCCCCCGATGCCCAGGTCTGTCCTCATCGGGATGATGTGCTTCAGGGCCGGATGCCGCCGGGCAAGGTCGGAAAGGACGGAGGTGGTTCGGTCCGTGGAGTGGTTGTCCACGACCAGGATATTGAATGGAAAATCCGTCTCCTGTGACAGCGCGCTTTTCACGGCCTCGGCGATCGTCTGTTCCCGGTTCCGCACGGAAATGACGACGGAGGCCTCCACCGGGTAGGGTCCCGGCGCCGGTGGGACATCCCGGAAGGATTGGGGGGATAGATAAGCCCCGATCCGTTTCAAGTAATCCGTGAAGACCGCCTCCATCTCCTTCTGGGCCTCTTCATGACGCGGGTCGAGGTAAGCGAATAACTTTTCACCGCCGGCGGGCTCATCCGCCCCCATCCGGGCATAGAGCGGGGCCCGCAGATGATGGACGGAATGGTCGATGGAAACTTTCAGGCGAAGGTCATAGAGGCCCGCAGATTTGACGGCCGGAACGGCCCCGTATTTTTCCAGGGAATCCCGCACCGCGCTCGTTGAAAAGAGGATCATGGAGCCGAAGTCAAAGTCATCACGCACGCTCCCGGCCTGATAATCGTTCAGCGGATGAAGGGTTTTCGAGATTTTTCCTCCGTCATAGAAATCGGAGTAGACGATGCCTGCTTCCGTGGATTCGGCCGTCCCGACGATTCTCTCCAGGGCCCGGGGCTCCAGCGAAATCCCTTCAGACCCCGGGAAGAGAAGAAAATACTTCGTTCGGATTTCGGCCAGAATCAGCCCCAGTGTCTCCCCTGAAGGAAAAGGCCCGGCGAGAAGAACCTGGAGCCCGTCTCCTTTTAACGAGACGGGCTTCGGGCTTACCACCACGATGCTTTCGACGAGGGATGACTTCGCCAGGGAAAGGAGGGTCTTCTCGAAGAAGGTTCCCGGGCGGTAAGGGAGAACGGCGGTAAGAGGTCTCATGAAAAGAACCTACCCCTAATACCTGATAACTCCGCGTGCATTCCCTCCGGATTTCAAGTCATCAAACCCCTTATTGATTTCTTCCAGCGGGTAGTTCTTCGTGATCAGCTCGGTTACTTTAATCCGGCCTCTCTTATACAGGTCTAGCAGAATTTTTAGGTCGGCCAACAGGTTTGCCGACCCATAATAGCAGCCGAGGACTCGCTTCTCCATCCCGGCCATCTGCAAAAGGGATAGCGGTATGGTATCCTGCGCTGCGGCGATCCCCACGATCACCGCCGCGCCTCCCCTCCGAATAACGTCAAAAGCCATCTGGGCGGTTTGGGGGGTCCCGATCACTTCAAAGGAATAATCAACGCCAATCCCCCCGGTGATACTGTTCACCTTTTCCTGAAAGTTTTCCTTTCCCGGGTTGATGGTGTGGGTAGCCCCGAATTTCCGGGCCAGCTCGAGTTTATTGTCGAGCAGGTCGATGGCAATGATGGTAGTCGCATTGGCCAGGACGGCCCCCTGGATTACGTTCAGTCCGACACCCCCGATTCCCACCACGGCTACGCTGCTGCCCGGCTGGACCTTGGCGGTGTTGAGGACCGCGCCCACCCCGGTCACGACGGCACAGCCTGTAACCGCGGCGGCTTCAAAGGAAATGTCCTTGTCCATCGGGAGGACGCTTTTTTCGTTCACGACGTTGTAGTGGCTAAACGTACCTACCCCCATCATGTAAGCGATGGATTGCGTGCCCTTCTTTATGCGCGATGTCCCGTCCAGCATGACCCCCGTTCGCGCTATATCCCTTTGCACACAAAGATACGGCTGATGACGCACGCAGTAATAACACTGGCCGCAACTGGGGACCCATATGGCCAGCGCATGGTCTCCGGGCTTTACCCGGGTAACCCCGGCACCTACTTCGACGACTACGCCCGCGCCTTCATGTCCGGCAATGCAGGGAAGGGGCGGCATGGTAAGGATGCCGTTGAGGATGGAGAGATCCGAGTGGCAGATCCCCGCCGCCTTATACTCGACTAATACTTCACCCGCCTTGGGACCTTCCAAATCCAGTTCCTCGACGACCAGTGGTTTCCGATATTCGTATAGAACTGCCGCTTTGGTTTTCATGTTCTCTTCTCCTTTGAAATATTGGGCACCTATCTCCTGCCCGTAGGGGATACATTCCAGCTTGGCCCTCAAGGGGGGAGTGGAGGTGCCATGGTGTGGAAGCCAACAACCTCCATTGTTTTTGGATCGGCTATCTTTTGTCCCAGGGGGGCAAAGGAACCATGATCATTTCTTTCTCCGCATATTTCTTGGGCCAGACGCAATAATTCATCCCGCCCTGCCACTGCATCATGACGTTGAAAGCTCTCAGGTTGGTTCCCATCATCGGATGACCGTCTCCCGCATATTTCACCCCCCAGCCCATATGGGTGCTGCCGTTGGGGATATCCACTTGAAGGGCAGCTTTGCGGATATCATTGGGATCCAGGGAAAGCCCCTTGGGTAGAACGTGTTGATAAAAAATCATGGCCGATGTAAACCCTGCCATCGCATGTAAATCAGGGGGGTCGCCATATTTGGCCTTATACCTCTCCATGACCGTTTTCAAAGGGGGGTCCAATTGGGGATCCAACACCGCGGGGTCCTTGATCAAGGGGAAATCGGAGCTGAAAATCCCGTTCGAGGCATTTCCCAACGCCTTGGCAAAATCTAGAATTCCGTGTCCACCGCCAGACCCGACCATGGCTTTAACGTAAAATTTCAATTCTTTCATTTGCTTTTGGAACAGAATGGCGTCGTTGAGATAGGAACACGCCACAATGATATCGGGGTTCATGGATTTAAATTTCATTACCAGGGAAGACAGATCTGTGACCTTACTGCTATAGCTGTCTACCGCGAGTAAGTTAAACCCGAGCTCCTTGAGACGTTTTTGCTCCGTTTCACCCACTGTAGTTCCGAATAAGGAGTCTTCGAACATGATTGTGACTCGCATGTCGCCCGGCTTTATTCCCAGTTTGGGGGCGAGAACCTCATTGCAGAAACTGGCCGCCGTATTTCCGAATTCACTTCCCGTGGGCGAAGTTCTGAAAAGATATTTAAACCCTCTCTGGGTGATGGGGTCGGAAATGGCCTCCGTTTCCCAATAGGTTATATTGTGTTTTGCTGCCACCGCGGTGGCCACATAGGAGAGACTGCTGGAATAGGTGCCCATAAGCACTTTCAATTTTTCGACGCTTATCAGTCTTTCGGTTTCACTCCTGGCGGCCTCCGCCGTGGGAACGTCCCCCTTGACAAAAACTATTTTCTTGCCCTGAATGCCGCCTCTTTCGTTGATGATCGTAGTGGCCAGCTCGACCCCGTTGAAATTATGGGTTCCCAGCAGGGCCATCGCCCCGCTGAACGGATACAGGGCTCCTATTTTAATGACTTCTTGGGCAAAGGCCGCATGAGAAACGGCGATGAAACCAAAACTCAGTACCAGGCAAACCAATAATCTGAATTTCCTTGTTCCCATTTCCATTCCTCCTTTTGAATGTAATTTTGAAACCTCCCTGAAGGGCCTGCAGGCGATTCCGGCCTACTCCTCCCTCTCTTCCGGCCCTCGAACCTGCCCGAGCACATCTTCCTCAGGCTTTCGAGGAAACTTATGGCTCCGAACGGGGCCTCTTATTTTTCCCCATTCCGACTATTTCCGATGTTCCGAATCAATCATATTCCTAGATATGCTTCTTTAACCTGGGGATTATTCAGGAGCTCCTCGGCTCCCCCCTCCATGGAAATGGAACCATTTTCTAAAACATAGGCCCAGTCGGCCAAAGCCAGCGCCTCAAAAACATCTTGTTCCACTAAGAGGATGGTTATTTTCTGTAAATTTATCTTCTTTACGGTTTCGAATACTTGTTCTACGACTAATGGGGCTAAGCCCAGGGAGGGTTCATCCAGCATTAACAGTTTGGGTTTGGCCATCAACCCTCGCCCGATGGCCAGCATCTGTTGCTCCCCTCCACTTAAAGTTCCAGCCATCTGATTTCTACGCTCTGCCAATATAGGGAAATATTGGTAGGCCTCCTGGATCGATTCCCTCAAAGCGGTTCTCCCCCGGGAATTAAAGGAGCCCAATTTCAAATTTTCGTAGACGGTCATGTACGGAAAGAGCCTTCTTCCCTCCGGAACCTGGACAATTCCGGCCTCCACAATTTGATGCGGAGGGGTTTGGTTTATTCTCTGATCATGAAAAATGATAGTTCCGGAGGAACAAGCAAGCACCCCGGATATCGTATTCAGTGTGGTGCTCTTCCCCGAACCGTTTGACCCAATGATGGAAACGATCTGCCCTTCCTCCACTTTAAAAGAAACCTTCTGAAGGGCTTGAACATCACCATAATGCGTTATCACATTCTCTAATTTGAGCACTTCATTTCCCTCTCCGAAATCCTTTTCCCAGGTAAGCATCAATCACGGCCTTATTCTCACCCACTTCTGCCGGAGTTCCCTCAGCAATCTTCTCTCCATGGTGAATCACGATAATTCGGCCCGAAAGAGCCATGACGGCTTTCATGACATGTTCAATCATTAAAATGGTAACCCCCTGAGCAGAAATCGCCTGGATAATGGACATCAATTCCTTCGTTTCTCTTGGCGTTAATCCAGCTACCACTTCGTCCAATAGCAGCAAATCAGGTTTTGTCGCCAGCGCCCTCGCCAATTCGAGTCGTTTCCTGTCGGCGATGGTGAGACTGGATGCCGGGGAAAATCGATGTTTCGACAGCCCGGCAAAGTCTGTCATTGTCAGGGCCTCTATCCGACTCTTCCGGGGGTCCTTCAGACGGCAAAAAACGCCCACCATGATGTTGTCCAGAACCGACATATTACTAAAAGGCTTTACGATTTGAAAAGTCCTTCCAATGCCCTTACGGCACACCTTATGGGGAGGTGCCAGGCCTGTGATCCGGTGCCCGTTAAATTCCATTTCTCCGCCATCCGCAGAATAAAACCCGCTGATCAGGTTGAAAATGGTAGTTTTCCCCGCCCCATTCGGTCCTATCAAGCCGACAATTTCTCCCCGCTTGATCTGAAAGGACAGATTGCGGACTGCCTGTAGACCCCCAAAATGCTTCTCTAAAGAACGAACCTCGAAGAGGATCTGTCCATCGGCCTTGTTCACTTCCCGGCTTTTCAACGGCTGAGGAGACGTAATCGCACTCTCCGGTTTGGAGGAGATGGCCGGGGAACCCATTTTGTCTTTCAACCATCGTTCCCATCTTATTTTAATCCAGCCGCCCACTCCAATCGGAAAATACATAACGGCCCCAATCAGGATGGCCCCATACACGATCAAATTCAGGCCTGCAAAAACCCCGCCCAACCATCCCCGGAGAAGGACATCGATGGGCGTCAGCAGAAATGCTCCGAGGACCGGTCCCAGCACCGTTCCCAGGCCGCCAATGATGGATAAGAGGGGCAATTGAATAGACAAAGAAATCGAAAAACAGCTTTCCGGATCGATAAATTGAAAATATTGAGAATAGAATGTCCCCATGGCAGAAGTAAAAAAGACACTAATGATCAGAGCAACCATCTTACCACGATGGGTATCGACCCCCAAACTCTCGGCACCGTCCTGGTCTTCCCGAAGGCTGATCAGATAAAACCCGAAGCGCGACCTCTGAATGGCCCAGGAAACCAGTACCATGAACAACATGAACGCCAGAGCGATATAGGCATAGGCCATCTTATTATCAAACATGAAATAAGCGAGTCCCGGCTTAAAAGGAGTCAATAAGCCCAGGCCTCCCTTGGTCAACCCCCGCCAATAAGCAGCGAGCAGGCGTAAAACCTCAGCAAAGGCGATGGTCGCCAGAGCGAAAAAATGGCTGCTCAGGCGGAAGCAGGGATATCCCACCACAGTAGCCACCAAAATGGAAAGAGCGGCCCCGGCAAACATGCCAATCCAGGGGGAAATTGAAAAATTCAGATACAAGAGGGTCGAGGTGTACGCCCCTATTCCAAAATAGGCCGTATGACCCAGAGATATTTGTCCGGCAAATCCTCCCAATAAATTCCATGCCCCTGCCAGCGTAGCCCAAAAGAAGATCATAACCAGGAGATCCAGATAAAACTCATTTCTTATCAGGAATGGCAGGGCAACCAGGGCCAGGAGTGCTAGAACAATTATCACCGACAAGGCTTTCGACTTATGGTTGATTTCTCTTCCGAAAAAAGTCATTTCCCAACCGCTTCCCTTAGGGTAGTGTAGTCAATCCCTCTTTCGGTCACTTGCGGCCGAAAAGGCCTGTGGGCCTAAACAATAATATGAATATAAATATGACGAAATACACCGCTTCTTTGAGATGAGGAGAAATGAAGAACCCGCTGAAGCCCTCTATAACTCCAATAATCAGACCTCCGACGAGGGAACCGATCAAACTGTTATAGCCCCCCAGAATCACCACCACGAAAGCGATTAAGACGAAAAGCGAGCCGACCGTGGGAAAGACGAAATAGATGGGCATCAAAATCGACCCCGCGGCCCCCACGCAGGCGATTCCTATACCAAAAGCAATCCGGTAGGTTTTGTAGACATCGATACCCATCAGCATAGATGCCCTTCTCTCCTGCGCCAGTGCCCTGATGGCCATCCCGGTATAAGTGCTCTTTAAATAGATCAAGAGGGCCGCGATGATTCCCATGGCTAAAATGAAGGCGATCATCCGGGGAAAGCTGATGATTAAGCCAACAAAATTTAGACCCAGGTCGGAGTAAGAGGTCTTGACCGTCCGGTAATCGGCCTTGAAAAGGAAAAGGGCGACATTCTGCAGAATTAATGATAGACCGATGGTCGTAAAAATCTGGTTCAAAGGGGGGGAATTTAAGACCGGCTGAATGGTAATTCTTTGAATGGCCAATCCGATCACAAAGAACGCCGGAAGGATAACTAAAATACTCAAATAGGGATCGACGCCATAAAGCTGAAACAACCAGAAGGACGCATACATGCTGAGCATCAGGAACTCACCATGAGCGAAATTGATGATCTCCAGGACACCGAAGATTAACGTGAGGCCAATGCTGATCAATGCATAAATTCCCCCTAACAACAGGCCATTCACTACTAGCTGAAGCATATCCGTGAACATTGGCGATTCCCTTAAAAAACTGAAGGTTCGCTGCTTCTGACAATCGGCAGGCAGCCGGAAAGAATCATGTCCCGGGTCGCCGGGGTATCGATCCCTTGACCTTACCCCCGTTTCTTTTTGACCCCTTGACTCCCCCAGGGCTCTCAGAGGTCCCGCTTGACTTTTGCCCTTCTGGCTAACCTGCAAAATAAGATTGACTAATATAATCCTATGGAGATGTCAACAGAAAAAGTAGGAACGAGGCACGACGAGGAGAGTCAGTTGTTCTAACCCGAGAGAAGCAAGAAGGTACAAATTACTCAACGTTTTGAGTAAGTCAAACACAAGAAGATTCTTGCCCCCCCCAGTTTTTCTGGCATCGGCCGGAAGCAAGCGAGGGGAAGGGCCTTCACGCACCCTGAACAAGGGAGTTGATCTCCTTTTGGTTAACAGGCGGGCTTCTTCCTCTTTCCCGGCTTATCGCCAACTCCCCGCCATCTCATTTCGGAACCTGAGCCGTCACTCGTTGGTAAGGAAATTGCCCCCCGATTCAGGGTGCGTGAAGGCCCTTCCCCTCGCTCGGGCTCTTCTTCCCCACCTTGGTTGGGGCCCGGGAGCCAGGACAAAGCAGTAACGAAAAACTGGGGGTGGGCAAGCAAGAGGATTGGAAACGTATTTGCCGGGAATCCCTTACGTCCTGAGGGATGACAGAGGAATGAGTAAACACCCTAGGGGCCAGGACCAACCTTCAAGGAGGAAACCGGTGAAGGCCCCTGGCCGGGTATTATACCGGGACTTTAACCAATTCGAATTCCCCGCAGTAAGCCAAAAAGTCCAGTAAAATTTTTCCCTTCTCCGGGTTTATTTCTTCCCCCGGGGAAAAAGTATATGCCCGTCCCGGGATATGGATGGTCGATTTGGGGTTCGGTATTTTTATCGCAGCAAGCTCAAGAGCTGTCTCTACATCTTTTTCAGGACAAAGATGATACTGGGTTCCGGCTTTCGGTCGCAACTGATAGCGATAATGGGGTTTATCCATAGGTGCTACTCTCCGGGAAGCGCAATTGGACGTCGAATCTTCATTCCTGGCAAAAAGTTTTTCACCTTCCCAATTCCTCCCCCTGGGGAGCCGGGAAAAGCCATGGCCGAGCGTTGCGTGTCATCCTTCCTTCTTTACTCCGATTTTCACCAGAAGGTTTTTGACCCACTCATACTGAACCGGAATCTCCTTTTCCAGCTCCGCCCGGTCCTTATAGTCATAGGGCAGGTCGAAGTTGGCCAGTACTTTATGAAAATTGGCCCCTTCCGAGACCTTCTTGAAGGCTTCCCCCAGTTTCTTCGCGATGGGTTCGGGCATCCCTTTGGGGCCCACTAAAATCATGCCATTGGCCGGGTAATCCTGGCAGCCAATTTCCTCCAGCGTGGGGATCGTGGGGGTGTTAGGGTCCCGCTTGTTCGAGTTATAAATAAGGAGCACGCGGAACAGCCCCTGTTTGACATATCGAACGTGTTGGCCGGACCCCGCAACAAAGTCCAGGTGCTTACCGAGAAGGGCCGTGTTGGATTCAGCTCCTCCCTTGAAAGGGACGTGCTTGAACTTAAGCCCCTTGCACTGGCCAAGGAGTTCCACGGCCAGAGACTGCTGGCTGTACATGCCCGGCGAACCGTAGGAAAGTCCCGGATGAGTCCTGGCATAGGCGATGAAATCATCGATCGTCTTGAACGGCGAATCACTGAGAACGCAAAGGCCGCCCAGAAAGCGGCTGTATTGCATGATCAGGGTAAAATCCTTCAGGGGATTGTAGGACAATTTCACCAGGTGGGGAAGAAGGTTCAGAGCCCCGGTGGAGATCACTCCCAGCGTATATCCGTCGGGTTTCTTGCTGGCTACCAGGCCGGCGCACACCGTGGACGTGCCGCCCGCCTTATTTTCCACGACCACGGGGACACCCAGCACTTTCTCCACTCCCTCCGCCAGACTGCGAGTGGTCAAATCCGTGGTCGCTCCCGCAGCATAACTGCAGTAAACGGTGATGGGTTTATCCGGATAGGACTGACCCGGCGCAGATACAGGAAGCGAAAATATCAAAGTCCCTATCAGAGCAATGATGAAAAAGAATTTGAAGGCCTCCATTAGGCAACCTCCTGTCATGGGTTCCGAATTTCAGGTTAGGGACTGGTTACTGATTACTCGTTACTCTTTGCTTGTTACTCGTTGCTCGTTCCTCGATGCTGGGTGCAGGATAAAAACCTTCCCGGGTTACCAAGGGGCGGCGCCTGCAGGGACCCTATTTTTTGCCGATCCCCCATTTCTGAAGGACGTCCTTATACCATGCGAATTTGGCAGGGATCTCTTTTTCCAGTCTCTCCCGGCTCTGATATTCATAGGGAAGGTAGAGGGTTTCCATAAGCTTTTGAAAATCAGGTCCCTCGCTCGCCTTCTTGAAAGTATCATGTACCTTCCGGTAAATGGGATCGGGAAGGCCCTTGGAGGCGATTAAGATGTAACTATTCGGCGGAACGTCCTCACAGCCCAGATCTTTCTGCATGGGAAGGTCGGGGAAATGGGGGTCCCGTTTTTCCGCACTGAACACCTCCAGCATACGGAATACTCCCTGTTTTACGTACTGGATATGCTGGCCGGATCCTCCCACGAAGTCCAAATGCTTGCCCAGTAGAGCCGTATTCGCCTCGGCTCCCCCTTTGACGGGCATATGCTTGAAAGTCAGGCCTTTACACTTGGCAAAGAGTTCCATGGCCAGGTGTCCCCGGCTGAACTGACCCGAAGCGGCGTAGGCGAGGCCCGGGTGGGCTTTGGAGTAAGCGATGAACTCATCGATCGTTTTGATGGGCGATTCGGACAGAACGCAAAGGCCGCCGACATACAGGCCGTACTGAAGAATCAGGGTGAAATCCGTAAGAGGATTATAGCCAAGCTTGAGGAGGTGGGGACGGGAGGTTAATGCCTCCATGTCGATTATTCCCAGGATATATCCGTCCGGAGGCTTACTGGCCACGAGGGAGGCACATACCGTGGAGGAGCCGCCCGCCTTGTTTTCCACAACCACCGGAACGCCGAGAAGTTTTTCCACGCTGCTGGCCAGGGCTCGGGCGGTCAGGTCCGTAGTCGCCCCCGCTGCATAACCGCAATAAATCGTGATGGGCTTACTGGGATACGTCTGGCCCGGCGCCGGGGCCGGGAACGAAATCAGCAAGGTCCCGATGAGTCCCACTGCGGCCAACAGCTTCAGATAACCTTTTGCTGCCACCATAAAACACCTCCTGTACAGGATAAGAACCGTTGCGAGTTACGAGTTTCGAGTTCCAGTTTAAGAACAACACTTCATGTGTTCCAGGTCCCATGTCGCAGGTCCAAGGTCAAAGATCAGTCACGAGGAACGAGGAGCGAGAAAACAACGTTACGACTGCCTTTCTGACAATTCCAAAGTAACCCCCTCCGGGCCGTGGAAAAAAGTTAATTTCCTATTTTTGAATTCCATAATTTCGTTCAAGAATTTAACCCCTTTCTCTTTTAATCTTCTTACTTCCTGTTCGATGTCGTCCACCGCAAAGCAGAGATGGTTATATCCGACTTTATCGAGTCGCGTAATGTTGGGATCAGAAATGGGCGTGGGGCTATGGTATTGGAGCAATTGAATTTCCTGTCGTGGAGAAGAATCGGTAAGAACTAAAGTAACGTGTTCTGCTTCTATGTTATCTACCCCCATATACGCAGAGAATCTATCTCCTGATATGACAACGGAAAAATCCTCTTGAAATCCCAAAAGTGCAAAGAATTTTTTCGCCGCCTCGATATCCTTCACTACAATTGTACAATGATCAAAGCTCTTTATCATTTTGGATATCTTCTCCCGTGTATTTACCTCTGTTGTTTGCCGATCTCGACCCACTTTCTGGCCCCGGATTCGTACTCCGACCAAAAGGCCGAGTACTGTTGGGGGTCCATGTAAATTGGTTCGTAAGACATCTTCTCCATCCGCTGGATGAACTCGTCGCTGGTGATAACCCGCTTGAGGGCTTCGACCAGGAAGTCGCGGACTTCCCTGGGAGCTCCCGCCGGAATGCCGATCCCATGATAGACGCCGGAGAACATGGGATAGCCCTGTTCCTCCGCCGTCTTGATGTCCGGGTAGAACCGACTTCGCTTCTTGCCGAATACGGACAGGACCCTCATTGCCCCCCCGCTGACCTGCGAGCGAACCTCGCTCGCGTTTCCAAAAAACGCTTCCACGTGGCCTCCAAGCACGGCGATCCGACCCGGAACGGCTCCGTCCAGGTGGACGATGGCGAACTTCACCCCGCCGAGCTGCTCGGCCATCAGGATGGCCATATGGTCGTCGCTCAGGATCCCTGCAGTGCAGGCTCGAATCGACCCCGGCTTGGCCTTTGCCGCATCCATGAGGTCCTTCATGATCTTGTAGGGGCTATCGCCTTTTACCGCCAGAACCCCGGGGTCGGTATCTTGCATGGCCAGGAGGTCGAAGCTCTTCCGCGAGAACAAGGCCTTACGCTCAGGGTCAAGGTAGGTGGTGATAACCGTCGGAATGATCAGGTATCCGATGGTGTACCCGTCCGGTCGTGACCGGGCGATTTCCGTAAACCCGATTTGGCCCCCGGCCCCGCCCTTATTTAGGACTACGACGGGGATGCCCATCTCCTTCTCGAGCAGTAGCGTCATAACCCGGGCAGCGACATCTGTTCCTCCGCCTGGCGGGTAGGCTACAATGGCATTGACTGACCGGGACTTGTCCGGATAGCCTTTGGTCTGGGCGCTTCCGGTTAGGTTCAATCCAGGAAGCAGCAGAAGGGTAATGAAAGCAACAAGAATGACATTGAATCGGCATAAATGTTTCATTGCCTCCTCCTTCGCCAACTGCGTTACTGATTCTTCCCGGTTTTGATATTCCTTTCGGAACAATGCGGAGAGCCCATTCCTTCCTCGCCGTCCCCGGCATCGCTCGCAGAGCCGCCCTTCCCAGCTGCGGTGCCTACTAAATCCGGCGTCCCCCTCAGTCCGGTTCCACCGCGACGACCCGCAGGGGAAAGGCTTCGAGTCCCTCGACCGCGATGGGCAATTCGTAGACCGTGAAGCGGGTTCTGGACAGCCGGTCGAGATTCGCCAGGTTCTCGATCAACGGGATGCCTTTGGTGAAGAGCGCAGAATGATTGATATGATTTTCGCTCCCGGGCACCTCGACCCCCGAGGCGTCCACGCCCATTAGCTTCATCCCCTGACCGACAAGCCACTGGATGGCCTCCGGAGAAAAGTAGGGGCTCGTCCCGTACTCCTCCGTTCCGTAAAGGTTTGCAGACCCAAGATTGCAGAAAACGATATCGCCAGGGCGAATCCCTCCCGCCTTTGCCGACGCCTCCTGCAGCTGCTGTGCAGTGACGGCGCTCTTCCGCGGACACTGCCGTAGGTCGAGGAGTACCGCCTCTCCCATGAGTTGTTCGAGAGAGAGCCCGGCGAGGTCGGCCTTGGACTTGAACAGGTGATATGGAGCCTCAATGTGGGTGCCGATATGGCTGACGATACTGACGTTGTGCATGATGTACCACTGCCCATCGAGTCGGACGACGTTGGGGTTGATGGTCTCGGCCCCAACCATCTCAAGAGCAAACTTTCGGCCCGCCTTTCCCGGCGTAATCACGTGGGATAGATCGACAATTCTGGCCAATGGATCACCTCCGGATAATTTCAATTGAAGGCAGACAAGTGGTTCAACATCCCCCTGCGGCTTGATGAGAGAACAACGAGATACTGGTTGCTCGTCACTCGTAACAGGATAAAAACCGTTTCAGGTTCCGGGCCCAGGAATGCAACGTTGCGTAAAAAGCCCCAGGCGCGAGGAACGAGGGTCGAGGAACGAAAAAGCCAAAAATATTTCAGCTTCGATGTTTCACTTTCTGGCTAACCTTTGAATTAAGACTGAATTAATACAATCCCCTGGAGATGTCAATATAAAAAACAGGAACGGAAGAGACAGGAACCAGGTGCGAGGCTCGAGGAACGAGGCCATTTAAAAAAGGGCTGAAGGATAAAAAAGAGTCAGGCGCCAGGAGCGAGTTAAAAGGGGCCGCTAATCTTGATTAAGCTGGCGCGATCTGGTGTCGTCACGTATAGATGACCAGATCGAACAGATTTTAATCTGGAAGATCATTCTAGCTTTTCTGCCGGCCATAGGATTA
>Ga0187865_1001618_pt1 | contig 24763 bp, 19 predicted proteins | sample June2016WEW_11_1_2_FD_132989 | JGI IMG/M metagenome (GOLD analysis project Ga0187865, IMG submission 132989) | Peatland microbial communities from SPRUCE experiment site at the Marcell Experimental Forest, Minnesota, USA - June2016WEW_11_100 | ecosystem: Environmental > Terrestrial > Soil >...
CAGTTTTCCCGATTTCGTTGTCGCTCGTCGCTCCAGTGGTCCACCACAGCACGCTCCTCGCTTCTAGAACTCGGAAAAACTGGCTTCCGTCGCCGCCATCCCAATAGTGTGAACAGGCCCTAGGCTTCCACGAGCGCGTCTGCGATCGCCAAATGTTCGTCCAGCGCCGCTAGCCCCAAGTCCAGCTCTTCCTTCGTCACGATGAGCGGCGGAGCGATGATGAAGTGGCTGACCCAGGCCTGGATCGAGACGCCCTGCGCCATCATCTTGGCGACGATCTGATCGACGACGAGCGGCTTGCCTTCCACCTTGTCGCGCATGGTGTTGAAGAGCTGTTTGGTCGAGCGGTTCTTCACGATTTCGACGGCGAAGAAGAGGCCGAGGCCGCGCACGTCGCCGATGGAGGGGTGCTTTGCCTTGAGCGCTTCGAGTTTCCGGCGGACGTACGGATCGAGTTCCGCGGCGCGCTCGACGAGATTGAGGCGCTGCATCTCTTCGATGGCAGCGACGGCGGGACCGAGGGTAAGCGGGTGCGCTTCGTAGGTGTGGCCGTGGGAGAAGTAGTGATCCTCGAAGTAGTCGGCGACTTTGGTGGTGGTAGCGCAGAGGCCGAGCGGCACGTAGGCCGAGGTGATGCCCTTGGCGGTGACGAGAATGTCGGGCTTGACGTTCCAGTGGTCGACGGAAAACCACTTACCGGTGCGGCCCCAGCCGGCCATCACTTCGTCGGCGATGAGCAGGACGCCGTGGCGCAAGCAGATCTGGCGCAGGCGCGGAAGATACTCGGGCGGCGGAACGAGGACGCCGTTGGTGCCGACCACCGGCTCGACGATGATGGCGGCGACGTCGCTTTCATTGCGAATCATGTGCTCGATGTAGTCGGCGCAGGCGATGTTGCACGCGGGATAGGTGTGCTTGATAGGGCAGTCGTAGCAGTTGGTTTCGGGGGCGAAGATTACACCGCCAATCTTGCCGGCTGGTTCCATGGCCCAGCGGCGCGAGTCGCCGGTGGCGGCAATGGAGCCGGCGGTCGATCCGTGATAGGAGCGGTAGCGCGAAATGATTTTGTTCTTGCCCGTGACCATGCGGGCGATCTTGAAGGCCGCTTCGTTGGCCTCGGTGCCGCTGGTGGTGAAAAAGAACTTGTTCAACCCCTCGGGGAGGACTTCAAGCAGCTTGGCGCTAAGGCGCGCGCGCGAGGTGGTGGCGTAGCCGGGCGCGGCATAGCAAAGCTCGCGCGCCTGTTGGGCGATGGCCTCGACGACGCGCGGGTTTTTGTGGCCGAGGTTGACGCACATGAGCTGCGAACTGAAGTCGAGATAACGCTTGCCTGCGCCGTCGGTAAACCAGCAGCCTTCGGCGTCGGCGATGTGGAGCGGCTTCCATGTTTTCTGGAAGCGCCAGGTGCCGTAGTTGGTCTGGCGCGTGAGGTTGGAAACCTGCTCGCTGGTGAGCGATGGGGACGAAGAAGTGTCAATCATGGATGGGGCCCTCCCATGGGATGCAACCCATCGTATCATTCGCTACACCCATTGAATGGGAGCGCGCTTTCCCGGGTTTTGTTCACGCGGAGAGGCCGCCGGATGAGGGCGCATGATACTCGCCGATGAGGCGGTCGACGAGGGCGATCGGCGATTCGCCGGTGCGGAGCAGGATGAACTCGTTCTTTGCGGCGTCCCAGTCGAGCTTGAAGCTGGCGGCGAGCGCGGAGATCCAGATCTGGCGAACGGGCGCGTTGGGCGCGATGACGAACCGGGCGCCGGGATCATCGAACAGAACATTGAGGACGCCGGCTTGCTCCTCGACCTCGAAGGCGGCCTGCGCGTCTTCTTCGCGTGCGATGAGATGGAGCTTGAGGGCGTTGAGGGCCGCTTCGGCGGCGCGGCGGAACTCCTGTTCGTCCTGCATGGGCACAGTGTAAGGCATTCTGCCAGCCGAGGTGAGGCATTCGGGGGCGAGTGTCCGGAAATCGAACAAAAGGAGATCGGGAAGATTAAAGATTCGCCATTTCTTGCCGATAGAGGAGGTCGGGTATTGAGAAGCGAAGATGGAGATCGGTCCCATTCCCGGAATCCGCGCAGTGCCTGCGGTGAAGGCTTCGCAGCCGGATTTCCGGCCGCCCGCGGTGTTCGACGTCGACTCCGCGGCCAAGCCAGGTGAAGGCGGGGAGCGGGGAAACGGGAGAAAAGCTGCCGGGGCGGAAGAAAGCGACGAAGAAGAGTGGGCTCTTGAGAACGACGAAGAGGAGCCGATGTTCGCCGGCGGGGCGGAGAGCGGGGAAGAGACGCCCTGCGAGGTTCCCTCCAGGCGAGTGGATTATTTCGCGTAGAGAGAGCGCGGCGGCGCATGGCCCGCGAACCGGGTGCAGCCTCCTCCCCGTGGAGGATTTGCACGGCGTGGGCGCCGCGGGTTCAGGCGGTGGCAGACTGGCGCGTGTTCTGCTCCACGAAGAGCGGACCGGGCTCGGCGAGACGCAAGAGACGGTGCAGGTAAGCGCGGGAGATGGATAGCTGGCGGGCGGCCAGCGTCTTGTTTCCGTTATTTTCCCGGACGGCGGCAACAGCCAGCTTGATCTTGTAGTCGTGCAACTGGCGCTCGAACGAGCCGGATGACTGGTAATCGGCGATATCGACGACTTCGTCGAAGGCGGCAACTTCTTCCGGTTCCGGCGCCTGGAGGCATAGGTCTTCAGAGCGGACGACGCGGCCGGGCGCCAGGATGATGGCGCGCTGGATCACGTTTTCAAGCTCGCGCACGTTGCCGGGCCAGGGGTAGGTCTGGAGCATCTCGAGCGCCGCGGGCTCAATCGAATCCATGGGCTTTTGGAAGACGCCTGCGTAATGACGCAGGAAATGGAGCGCGATGAGCGGAATGTCTTCCGGCCGGTTCTGGAGGTTTGGCGACTCGATGCGCATGACGTTGATGCGGTAATAGAGATCCTGGCGGAACTTGCCTTCGGCGGCCAATCTGGCGAGGTCCTGGTGGGTAGCGAAGATGAGGCGGGCGCCCAGGGGGATGAGCCTGTTCGAGCCCAGGCGGCTGAACTCCATTTGCTGCAGGACGCGCAGAAGCTTGACCTGGGTGAAGAGGCTCAGGTCGCCAATCTCGTCGAGGAAGAGAGTGCCGTCGGCGGCCTGCTCGAAGTAGCCCTCGCGAGCGCCAACGGTGCCGGTGAAGGCGCCTTTCTCGTGGCCGAAGAGCTCGGCCTCGATCAAGGTCTCCGGGATGGCGCCGCAGGAGACTGCGACGAAGGGCTTGTTGGCGCGGCTGCCGAGGTTGTGGATGGCGCGGGCAATCAGTTCCTTGCCGGTTCCGCTGTCGCCGGTGATGAGAACGGCGGCGTTGAGATTGGTGACGCTCCGCACCAGCTGATAGACGCGCTGCATGATTGGGCTGGAACCGATGATACGGTCGCAGCAGCCCGGCTCCTCGATGCGCTGTTGCACATGGAACAACTGCTGCTTCAGCGCGGAGGTTTCGCAGGCGCGGTTGAGCATGGTTTTCAGATCGCGAATCGAAGGGGGGCGGCGGCAGTAGCCAAAGGCCCCGGAGCGGACGAGTTCGAAGGCGGTGGAACGGAGGGTGTCGTCGGCCATCAGGATGGCCGGGACATTGGAGGCGATCAGGCGCCGCGCGCATTGGATCCGTGTTTGCAGCGAATCCAGGGTGGAATAGAGATCGAGGATCATCACGTCGCAGCCCGCGGCAGAGACGAGATGGTCCATACCAGCTCCATCGGTCTCGAGCAGAACCTCGAAGTCCTTACCAAGGGCGGAAGAAAGAAGCGGGTGCAAACTGCAGTCTTCGGAGTACAAGGCAATTCTGGTCATAGGCGTGCCATCCACCATCTCGCTGATTTCACAGTGCCATTCTGGGGGGATTGGCGATGTAAGTTTATGATCGTCGGCCGGTAGCATGCCGCCTATTCCTCTTTCGTGCTAGGAAAGTGCGACCTTTGTAACGGCCACGAACCATAAAAACAACAAGGAACTGAAGGTCGAAAACCTATTCGGGCCACAGGGAAGCAAGTTCAACAGGGCAAGGCTTATTGCCACCCTGCCAACAGCGAAGAAACGAGGCAAAAGCGCCGCTGTCCCGAGCTCACTGCTTTCCGGTCTCCCCTTGAATCACTCGTGGATCGACGTGAAACCCGGTCAAGACGCTCTTTAGCACATAGCCCAGACAGCGAACGGAGAGATGCTGAAGCGTTGGCTACTGTGATTGTGAGTTGCGCGTCTTAAGGGGAGAGTCAGATCGCGCTGCTCGAAAGGGACCCCAAGTGAAAGATATACTTCATGATCCGAGGGAAAACGTCAAGAAAAAAAGGACTAATTGGTATGCTTCAACATTCCCATGGTAACTTTTTCGCTTCATTGGGATCATTCGCCGGAAATAGGGGCCGGAACGGTTGCATTTGGATGTAAACTGTGTACTCTATTGGGCTATTTGTTGCGATGGGGAGAACCCGTGGAAAGGAACCCCAACCGCGCGGAATATCCGGGGTATGGCCGATGAGGGAGGTTGCCGGGCCGGAGCGAGGGATTTCGCTTCCCAGAAGCAGCACGACTGCTTTGTAAGCAGTTGGGCCGTGCTGGTTTGCACGAAATGCGAGGGTGTATACGGCCCACGCCAAGAGGGTCCAAGGCCGTAAACAGTCGTGTACACCTGCTGTGAATATCCGCTTTTATCTTTATGAATCCGCATGGCTTCTTGGCTTTGGTAGTTTGGTCGGGAAATTGCTGTGAGGTAGGGGAGTCCCGAAGGCCTTAGGAATAAGGGAGGGGGGGGAATGCACACGTACGCCTGGTGGCCCACAGTGATCGTTCTGGGTATGGCGACCTTTACAGATCTTCGCAGCCGGCGTATCCCTAACTGGCTTGTGTTGCCGTTTCTGGGCTCAGGGATTGTGGTTTCCGGCTGGCTCCGGGGCTGGCACGGGTTGGAACAGAGCCTGGCCGGGGCGGGGATAGGGCTGCTGATCTACGGATTGCTTTACTGGATGGGCGGGATGGGCGCCGGCGATGTGAAGCTGTGCGCGGCGATTGGAGCGTGGATTGGCCCGTACCAATTATTCTTGGCACTGGTGATGACGGGGCTGGTGGGAGGAGTCATGGCGCTCGCCATAGCGGCCTGGGGAGGATTCTTAAAGGAGTTATTTCAGCACACCGGCGATTTGATGTTTGGAGCGAAAGAGCGTGGAGAGGCAGTTCTGGGCAATCCGCGGCGGCACAAGATGCCGTATGCGCCGGCCATCGCGATTGGGACGTTGATTTCGTTTTTCGCACGGTAAGAGACGGAGCAAGACAATGTCCAGCTCGCAGCAAACCGATTACGAACTACCGGCGGATTGGGAGTCCGTGCCGCCCAGTATCCGGTCAAAACGCACATTAAGGAGCGACAGAAACGTGGCCACCAACCCTTCCCCATATTCCGTAAACCCGATTCCGGAATCGATCGGTACCGACGGGCTCTCCATCGCGGTGATTGGTCCGAACAGAGATCGCCGAGCAGAGGCCATTCTGGCCATGAGCGGCAGTGCGGGCAGCGATGTGAGCGAGTTTTCCAGCTATAGGCGGGGCGAAGGCGATCTACCCGCCACGCTGGAGGACAGGTACGACGTAATCATCATCGATCTGGACAGCGATCCCGAGTACGCGCTGGAGCTGGTGGAGAACATCGGCGCCAATGGCGTGGTTACAGTGATGGTGCATTCGGAGAGCTCCGATCCGGAGTTATTGGTGCGCTGCATGCGGGCCGGGGCGCGCGAGTTTCTGACGCTGCCGTTTACGCCCGAGGTGATGGCGGAGGCTCTGGTGCGGGCGGCGGCGCGCCGGCCGCTGACGCGGAGCGTGAAGAAGGCCGCGGGAAAGCTCTATGCGTTCATGAGCGCCAAGGGCGGGGCCGGAGCCACCATGGTGGCGTGCAATTTCGCCGTAGCGCTGGCTAAGGAATCGGGCGAGAAGACGTTGCTGATCGATCTCGATTTGCCGCTGGGCGACGCCGCCCTGAACCTGGGCATCGCGCCGGAATTTTCGGCTGTGGACGCCTTGGAAGCGGTGGAACGGCTGGATGCGGGATTTCTCTCAAAGCTTCTGGTGAAGCACAGTTCCGGATTGTGGGTGCTGGCGGCTCCGGGAAGGTTTATGCAGTACGAAGCCAACAATGAGGCCATCAACCGGCTGCTGCAAGTGGCGCGATATGAGTTCGACAACACCGTGGTGGATATGGGGTCCAAGCTGGAGCTGATGGGCACGACGGCGTACAGGCAAGCGACAACGATCTACCTGGTAACGCAGGCGAGCATTCCGGAGCTGCGCAACTCGAACCGGCTGATCAAGCAGTTTTTCAGCGGCACCGTTCCCAAACTGGAGATCGTGATCAACCGTTCGGAATCCCGCGGCCAGAGCCTGTCGGAGGAGCACATCACGAAAGCGTTGACCAGGCCGGCGCAGTGGAAGATTCCCAACGATTACACGTCCGTGCGGGACATGCAGGTCAACGCCACGCCACTGGTGCTGTCGGACTCGGCGATCGCGCGGCAGATCCGTAGGATGGTGAGCGCGGTGACGGGGAAGAGCGACTCCCCGGCTAAAAAGAAGAAGGCTTTCAGTTTCAGCATTTTCGGATGAGGGCGTAAGACGCGGAATTCTCCAACTGGAGCGAAGGTAAAACGTGGAAATACTGAACTTGGAATCGTACAAAGCGGAGATTCACCGCACGCTGATCTCGAAGCTCGATTTGGAGAAGCTTTCGCGCGTGAATTCGAGCCAGGCGCGGCAGGCGGTTTCGGGGCTGGTGAAGGAGATCATGTCGGACCAGCGGGTGCCGCTGAACTTCGACGAGCAGGAGAAGATCCACGCAGACCTGCTGGATGAGGTTTTTGGGCTGGGGCCGCTGGAGCCGCTGCTGCGGGATCCCAAGATCTCCGACATTCTGGTGAACGACAAGGACCACGTGTTTGTGGAGAAGGGCGGACTGCTGCAGAAGGTGGATACGTCGTTTCGCGACGACCGCCATCTGATGCAGATCATCGACAGGATCGTGTCGCGAGTCGGCCGCCGGGTCGATGAGTCGTCGCCCATGGTGGATGCCCGGCTGCCGGACGGTTCGCGCGTCAACGCCATCATTCCGCCGCTGGCCCTGGACGGACCGTCGCTGTCGATCCGGCGATTCGGGACCGGGCCGCTGGCCGCCAACCAACTGGTGCAGTTGAAGAGCATCTCGCCGGAGATGATGGAAGTGCTGTCGTCGGCGGTGCGGGCGCGCATCAGCATTCTGGTTTCCGGGGGAACCGGAGCCGGCAAAACGACGTTTCTGAACATTCTGTCGCAATACATTCCCAACAATGAGCGGCTGGTGACGATTGAGGACGCGGCCGAATTGAGGCTGGCGCAGGAGAACATCGTACGCCTGGAGACGCGGCCGCCGAACATCGAGGGACAGGGCGCGATCCGTCAGCGGCAACTTCTCATCAACGCCCTGCGTATGCGCCCCGACCGCATCATCATCGGTGAGGTGCGCGGCGAGGAGGCCTTCGACATGCTGCAGGCCATGAACACCGGCCACGAGGGCTCGATGACCACCATCCACGCCAACACGCCGCGCGACGCGCTGTCGAGGCTGGAGTCGATGGTGGCCATGACCAACATGAACCTGCCGGAAAGATCGGTGCGGCAGCAGATGGCATCGGCGATCACGGTTGTGGTGCAGGCCACGCGCATGAGCGACGGCACTCGCAAGATCACCAGCATCGCCGAAATCACGGGCATGGAAGAGAACGTGGTCAGCATGCAGGAGATCTTCACCTTCGAGAAGAAAGGCATCGGCCAGGACGGCCGCGTGATTGGGGCATTCAAGCCCACGCGCATTCGTCCCCGGTTTCTGGACCGGCTGCGCGTGTCGGGCATCATCCTGCCGCCCAGCCTGTTCGAGCGGGAAACGCCGGTCAACTGAGAAGGAAGGAGGGAACAGATGGGACTGATCGTCGCTTTGGTTTTTGTGGGCGTGTTCACGCTGATCGCGCTGCCCTTGACTGCCCTGGGTTCCTCTAATAGCTCCAAGCAGGCGCTGGCCACGCTGGACTCGGCGATCAAGGTTGACCGGAAGGATCTGCGCCTGCAGAAATTGAATGTGCGCAAGAACGAGGTTCTCAGCAGCATTCCCTGGCTGAATCAGAAGCTGCTGAAGTTCGAATTGACGCCCTATCTGCGCAGAATTCTGAGCCAAGCCGATCTGAATTGGAGCCCGGGGCGCCTGCTGTTGATTACCTTGGCCGGTTTTGCGATACCGATCTATGTCCTTATGCAGGTTACGGATTCCTATTTGCTGCCGCTTGTGGTGGGGGCGGTTTTGGGCGCGCTGCCGATGAGCTTCGTGCTGTTCAAGCGCAGCAGGCGCTTTGGCCAGTTCGAGAAGAATTTGCCGGAGGCATTGGACCTGATGGTGAGCGGGCTCCGCGCCGGGCACAGTTTGCTCGCGGCCATGGCTCTGGTGGCCCGCGAGTGCCCGGACCCGGTGGGCAGCGAGTTCAGGATCTGTTTCGAGGAACAGAACTATGGCCTGGAGATGAAGACCGCACTGGAAAACATGCTGGAGCGGGTGCCGTTGCAGGACCTGAAGATCGCGGCCGCGGCCATTCTGATTCAAAAGGAGAGTGGAGGCAATCTGGCCGAGGTGCTGGACAAGACCTCGTACGTCATCCGGGAACGGTTCCGGCTGAAGCGCCAGATCAAGGTGCACACGGCACAGGGGCGTCTTACGGGGTGGATTTTGACGGCGCTGCCTGTCGCGCTGGGCCTGGGCATCTACTTCGTCGACCCGCAAATGATCAGCATTTTGTGGCATCGCGCCATCGGCATCAAGTTGATGTGGGCTGCGGCCGGGTTGATCCTGGTCGGCGGATTCGTGATCCACAAAATCGTCGACATCGACGTGTAAGGAAGCCATATGGGATATGCATTTCTAGCATTTTTGGCCGTCTTCACCCTGATCGCGGGCTTCGGGATTCTGCTGTTCTATCGCGAGGTGGCGCTCAAGCGCATCAGCGAAGTCATCAACCCGCGGCCCAAGCAGCCGAAGACCCTGCGCGCGACCATCCAGGAGACGGGATCTTCGATCGGCAACATGGTGAAGCGCTTTGAGAATTTCATGCCCAAGAGCCAGAAGGAGATTTCGGTCGTCGTACAGAGGCTGACACTGGCGGGGTATCGCAACGATTCCGCGATGAAGGTCTTCTATGGCTGCAAAGTGTTGCTGCCACTCCTGCTGGCTGCAGTGGCCGCGATAAGCGGACTGGCCAGGCTGGGCCCGTTTTTTGTGTATTTGATCGCGCTGGGCGGAGGGTTTTTGATCCCGGACTTCTGGCTGGGAAAACGAATCAAGGCGCGGCAAAAGCGGATTCAGCGCGGTTTGCCCGACGTGCTGGATCTCCTGGTGATTTGCATGGAGGCAGGCCTCAGTCTGGACCAGGCTACGATTCGTACCGTGCAGGAGTTGAAGAAGTCGCAGCCGGAGCTGTGCGACGAACTGGGAATCGTGGTGCTGGAGCAGCGCGCGGGGCGCGCCCGGTCGGAGGCCTGGAAGCACATGGGCGATCGCACCGGCGTGGATTCCGTGCGCAATCTGGTGTCGATGCTGGTGCAGACCGAACAATTCGGCACGAGCATTGCGAAGATGCTTCGCGTGCACTCCGATACGATGCGCGTTCAGCGCGTGCAAATGATCGAGGAACTGGCGGGGAAAACTTCGGTGAAGCTGGTGTTTCCTCTGGTGCTGTTCATTTTTCCAGCGCTTTTTCTGGTTACGCTGGGTCCGGCTGCGATCGTGATGATGGAGTCATTCAGCTCACTAACTAAACATTGAGGCAGGAAGGGGAAGTTTGCATGAGCAACGAAATGATTATCAGAGTTATTTCCGGAATTCTGGCAGTCATCATTCTGGTGGTCTTGATTCAGCGCCGCCGGACGCGGGTGAAATAGGCGGCTGGGGCAAGAAACCGTGGCGTGCTCGCGAAAGGGATCGCGCCACGGCGGGGTTCTGAAAGGTCCGGTGCCGGGGCGGCTTGGCGCAAACGCGGCAAGTACCACAGCTAGCTGCCTGAGGCGAGCGGAGAAGAAGGGGCGCACCCTTCGCCGCCTTTACCGCAGGCGGAAAGGGGAGGTGTCTCATGGAACTATTGGAAAGAGCCGGACAGGCGGCAGGAACGGCGAAAAGAGAAAGGGTTGGGGAGCAGACGCTCCAGGCGAAAGGGACGATGGAATCGCAGACATATTGCGCCTATAACCAGACACGCGAATGCTTTCTAGGCTTAAGAGTGAAGGCTGGCGATTTTCCCGCGGCACGCGCCGCGGAACTCATGATGGAGCGGCCGCTGAAGTCCGGCGAGGGCGTGTGGTTGAAGCCGTTCCGGGGAGTTCGGGCAGCGGCGATATCGGCGCCGCTGGATCTGATCTATTTGGATGAGGAATGCCGCGTAATCGATATCGCCGAATCCTTTCCCACCTTCCAGGTGAGTTCGTCGAGTCCGCGGCCGGAGAGCGTGCTGGCGCTGCCAGCGCACTCGATTTACTCGTCGCAGACGCAGTCTGGCGATCAGCTGATGCTGTGCGTGGCCGAAGAGATGGAGCGGCAATTGGAGAGGTTGACGAGTATGCGCGACGAGACAGAAACAGAACCGGTAATTCAAGGCGCGGCGGTGCTGCGCGAAAAGCCGCTATGGAGCGGCGGACCGGGACTTTTGGAGCTGGAAGATCGCAACGGGCAGGTGAAGCCTGCGGCGGAGCAGATGTACAACATAGATCTGTCCTATCCGGGCTCAAAAACCATGCGGCAGCTGCGCGGCTGGTTTGACCGCTGGTGGTCGCCTGATCCGCGCCGGGCGCCGCGCGTAAAGGAGCCTGGGCTGGCCGCGTATTACTGGAACGGGTCCGTGCCGATGGCGCACGGAATTCGCGATATCAGCTCGTCGGGACTCTACGTGGTGACCGAGGAACGATGGTATCCGGGGACCATGGTGCTGATGACGCTGCAGAGGAGCGACCACGGAGAGGAATATGAAGAGCGTTCGATTGCCGTGCAGACGCGAGCCATACGCTGGGGTCCGGACGGAGTTGGGCTGCAGTTTGTCCTCTCTGACGACAAGGACGTGCGCCATGGGAAGACTCCCGTGCTGGATTCAGCGGGCAGGAAAGAATTCGAGCTCTTTCTGGAACAGCTGAAGACGGGCAAATGTGGAGCAATGGCAGCCCGGTAATGAAAGGCGCCATCGGGACTCAAGGAGATTCTTTGGCGGGCGGCACGGCGGAAATCGAATGACAAGGCCGTCCGCTACAGGAGGTGGAGCGGTGAGAATTGGCCATGGCCTGAGCAGAATGGACAACAAGCTTGCTCGCCGCGCGAGGCGCATCTTCGGACGGCGAGGGGAGGAGGGGGGCGCCCTGCTGGAGTTTGCCGTCGCCCTGCCGTTGCTTCTGACGGTTCTGACGGGGACGGTTTCGTTCTCGTTGGCACTGTATTTCCTGCAGCAGATTGGCAGTGCAACCTCCAGCGCGGCCCAATCACTCGGAGCGCAGGCCGGAACGGTCACCGATCCCTGCGCCAATGTCTCTTCAGTGATTACTTCAGCGTTGCCGAACCTGAGTTCGTCGAACATTTCATTCTCAGTGGTCATTACAACTGCCTCCAGCACCACGACCTACGGTCCATTCACCCCGCCAATAACGCAGGGCAACGGCTGCCCTCAGGCGGGAGATGGAGGTGGAACGTCAACGCAGGAGGCGGCGAACTACCCTGTCACGGTGACGGTGAACTATGCATACTCCTGGCTCCCGATCCTGAGCTTCAGCCCCTCCAGCCGCCTGGTGGCGTCAGAGACGGAGATTGCAGAGTGAGAAGCAGTGGTTTTGCCGGCGTTTCGCGCGGAGGAGACGATGTTTCTTGCCGCGACCTCGGGTGAAGCAGGCCATAACGATTACGGCTACCGGACGCGGGTGGCATTGACGAACGCAACCGGGAGATGGAAAAGATGAAGACTCGATACAGCGTAAGCAGGTTAAGAAAATCGCTTGCTCGCCGTATGCGGCGAGCCATGGGCATCAAAGGCGAGGAGGGATCGGCGTTGGTTGAGTTTGCCGTCACCCTGCCGTTGCTGATGATGGTTCTGACGGGGACGGCGTCATTCTCAGTGGCCTTATATACTCTGCAACAGATTGGAAATGCAACCACCGGCGCCGCACAGTTTATCGGAGCCTACGCAGCATTGAACGCAACGATCACCAGCCCAACGACGGGCAAGCAAGTCTCCACCACTGATCCGTGCCAGGAGGCGGTTTCCCAGGTGACCCAGGCGTTACCAAACTTTGCGGCGTCGAAGCTGACATACACGCTGACGATTTACTATCCGAACTCCGCCGGCACAGCCACGACGTCGACGACCTACGGTCCGACCACCGGAAATTCGTTTAGCTGCTCCGCGGGGTCATCGCTCCTGACCGCGAACTACCCCGTCAGGCTGACGGTCAGCTATGCCTATTCCTGGCTCCCGGTCTTGAATTTCAACCTGAACAGCCCGTTAACGTCGACACAATCTGCGCTGGCTGAGTAATAGAAGAGATGTGTTTTCTTAAAAGAGCCTTTCATTCCCATGCCGCGCGGATTCGGCCGTAACCAAGGCAACCATAACCTTACATAGCGAACGGCAATCTTCCAAGCCATCTTCGACAGCCTGACCTCGCCGCGGCCGAAACGAAGAACATGACGGTAGTTTCACAAGGGTGCGGGCGCAAAACCCGCACTTTTTTTGCTGCGGCTCATCGCCTGGATGAACGGAGGCAGCATCGCGGCGGCCGAGCCAGGAGCGCCACCCATCTTCTCCTTTCTTTTGCCAAGTGCGAGCCGGTGACAAATTCCGCGGTCCGGCTCGCACTCTTGCGGGGTATGCAGGTCACGACGTCCTCGATCCGGCTAGCGTTTCCATTACTTAAGTCACTATGACTAGCACAAAAGTGCGATATTCGGTAACCAGCGAAAGAAAGATCATGGGAACAGGTGATCTGTCCCCAAAGGGTCGCCCGAGTGTCCGCGAGGCGGAACGATGGTATTACCCAGAGACGAACGCGCCGATCTCCACGCGCTCATCGAGCGTTGCATGACGTGTCATTCGCGCCTTCTCAATTCCCTGCGCCATCCGGACACGATTCTTTACCGGAAAGAAAAAGCAGTTCAAAGTGCGGCCTTTGCAGGCAGGCAATGCGGATTTTTCGTTCCATTTCTCAAGTTCAGCTCATCGAGCAACGCGATGCCCGCAGCGGCGCCAAGTGCGTGAAAGGAAGGATTTGTCCCATGAAACGGATTAGTGTTCCGTTACTGCGCAGATTCCTGAAGGACCAAGGCGGCCAGGCAGCCGTGGTGATCGCTATGTCAGCGACAACCATGATGGCTCTTGCCGGGGCTGCGGTGGAGATAGGGCATGTGTATTACGCCTACCAGCAATTGCAGGCATCGACCAATGCGGCGGCGCTGGCAGGGGCGTATCAGATGCCGAACACGAGCGCGGCTTCAACCAGCGTGACCAACTATAGCGCGCAGTCAGGCGATTTGAACGCGAGCCCGCTATTGCAGAATGTGACGGTGACGCCCACTTTTGTATGCCTGGGCACCGTGACCAACAGCCTGAACGTACCGTGCAGCACAGCGACGGGCGCCAGCGGGGGTTACAACGCACTGAAGGTGACGCAGACGGCGAAGGTGCCCCTGTGGTTTGGCGGCCTGTTCGGGATGTCGCAGATGAATCTTGTGGCGACGGCGACGGCGTCCATGCGCGGCGGGTCGAATACGCCCTGGAACATCGCTATCATTATGGATACCACTGCGTCGATGGGCAATTCCGATAACGGTACGCAATGTTCGGGCACAAAAATCTCCTGCGCGCTGCAGGGTGTGCAGATACTGCTGAACGATTTATATCCCTGCGGACTGGGCCAGACATGCACGTCGAGCACCAATTATGTGGACAGCGTGAGCCTGTTCGTGTTTCCCGCCGTGACCACGGCGACACAGTCGAAGGACTACGTTTGCAAGACCAGCAACCCGACGATCGTGGCGTATACCATTCCCGACACATCCCCGGTGTATACGAGCGGGACTGCGCCGGCTTCGAATCTGATGCTGCCTTCGGGCGACACGTACCAGGTGCTCGGGTTTGCGAATAATTACAAGACCACGGATACGGCATCAAGCTTGAACCAGGCTGCATCAATCGTGATCGCGGCCGGGGACTCGGGAGTCAGCGGTTGCAGCGGCCTGCAGACACCGGGCGGTGAAGCGACGTATTACGCGCAGGCTATCTATTCGGCGCAGGCGGCGCTGATAACGCAGCAGGCGGCCAATCCGGGATCGAAGAACGCCATCATCTTCCTGAGCGACGGCGATGCGACGGCCTGTGCCTCCAACGCCTACACGACGGGCGGCGCTTGCAATACGAAGAGCGAGATTGTGGCTACCGAGGGTACGTTGAACGGGACAGGAACGAGCTCGACCAATCCCTCGGGGTACAAATCGTATACCTACCCGTCGGCGCTGGGGGAGTGCGGACAGGCGGTGCTGGCCGCTCAGTATGCGGCGAGCGCCGGAACTACGGTGTACACGATTGGTTATGGCGCGGAGACGTCGGGAGGGTGCGCGTCGGACAAGACTTACAGCACAACGGTGACCACGAACGGTGGAAGCTGGGCTCATGGCGACCAGCCCTGCCAGGCGCTGGCGGCGATGGCCTCGGCAGAGGTGAATTTCTACTCCGACGACGGAGCCGGCTGCCAGGCGACGGCGCCGACCAATCAAGCCATCACGAAGCTGACGGCGATCTTCCGCGCGATTACGAACCAATTTAGCACGCCGCGGCTGATCCCCAACGGCACGACCTAGACCGTGGGCTTGACAGAACCCGGAGAATCCGGTAACAACGACTGTGAAAACCAGGTAACGGCGCAATTCGACCGAACGAAGGGAGTTCCCCGTGCGTATCTCGTGGACGATTGTGTTGATATCGTGTGCGCTTCTCATGTCGGGCTGTTCAGGTATACCGGGAACGACGCCAACGGAGACGCAGTCAAGCCCTGTGCGCGGTGCAGCCCTGCGGGGGAAGGTGCGCGGCGGGCAGCAGCCGATCGTGGGCGCGCGCGTGTACCTCTACGCGGCCAACACCACCGGCTACGGCAATGCATCGGTCTCGCTGCTGGCCAAAACCGCCGGCACGGCCGAAGACCCCAATAACAACTACTATGTGACCACCATAGCGGAGGGGGCCTTCAGCATCTCCGGCGATTACAGTTGCCCCAGTTCGAACTCCCAGGTGTATCTGTACGCGGTGGGCGGAAATCCGGGGTTAGGGGAGGGGACGAATTCGGCCGTCGGCCTGATGGCGGCGCTGGGAACGTGCAACTCGCTCTCCACGAGCACCTATGCCGTCATCAACGAGGTCTCGACGATCGCCACAGCGTATGCCATTGCCGGCTTTGCGACGGACGCCACGCACGTATCGAGTTCGAGCTCCCTACTGGCGGAGCAGGGGGTCGCGAATGCGATGGGCGCGATACTGACAACCACTGGCGCCGCGACCGGTACCGTAGCGAACCTGGAAACCCTCAGCACAGGCGTGGCGCTGGCCACGACACCGGCGGGCAACGGGATCGTGCCGCAGGCCGAGATCGACATTCTGGCGGACATTCTGGCTGCTTGCGTCAACTCGTCGGGACCGTCATCGACGCCGTGCAGCATGCTGTTCAGCACAGCGCTCTCCGGCGGGACGACCGGATCGCAGCCGTCGGATACGGCGACGGCGGCCATCTACATCGCCCACAATCCAGGGGCGAATGTGGCAGCGCTCTTTGGCTTGCTGCCGTCGGATCTGGCATTCCAGCCCACGCTCAGCTCAGCGCCTAATGACTTCAGCATTGCGATCACCTACTCGGGAGGCGGGCTGGACGGCACGGGATTTGCTCCTGAAGGCGTTGCCGTCGACGCCGCGGGCAACGTATGGGTGCCAAATTACTCCTCCAGCTCGATCACCGAGCTCAATTCCAATGGGGCCCCAATGACGGGCTCACCCTACACCGGAGCCGGATTGGACAATCCGACCAGCATGGCCATTGACATATATGGAAACGCCTGGGCCGCGAATTATTACGGCGACGACGTCAGCGAATTCAATTCCAGCGGGCAGAAGATATCCAATCCTCCGGGGTGGGTCGGCGGCGGTCTGAACGAGCCCTATGGCATCGCCATCGATAATGTCAGTCATGCATGGATCGCCAACTTTGGCGGCAATAGCCTGAGCGAATTCAGTTCCTCTTCGTCTTTCGGACTGGCGATTTCGCCCAGCGGCGGCTTTGGCAGCGGTACCTTGGTTGGCCCGGCCGGCATTGCCTCTGACACATCCGGCAATATGTGGACGGCAAACTATACGGCTGCGACATCGAGCCTGGCGGAAGCTGTTCCCAACACCGATGAAAGCCAATCGCCGGCGTTTACGCTTTTCACGGGCGGAGGGCTGAACGCGCCGTACGGCGTGGCCATCGACGGCTCGGGAAATGTGTGGGCGACAAACCGGGGAGGCGATGGCAGCCTGAGCGAATTCAGTTCCAGCGGTACGGCGATCTCTCCTGATCCAGGCGGATTCAGCGGCGGCGGGGTAGACGATCCTTACGGCCTGGCGATCGACGGCGCGGGCAATGTGTGGACCGCGAATTACGGCGGCAATAGCAACAGCATCAGCGAATTCAGTTCCAGCGGCGCGGCGATCTCCGGTTCCAATGGCTACGTGAGCGACTGGCTGGTTGAGCCCTATGGCGTTGCCGTCGACGGGTCGGGAAACGTCTGGGTGGCAAGCGATAATACCAGCGGCCCGCTGACCGAGTTTGTAGGACTGGCCACGCCCGTTGTCACGCCGATCGCCGCAGGTGTGGCGTACAAGGAACTGGGAACGAAGCCTTAGCCGCGGCGCGGGTGAGCCGCCAGTGAGGAAGACAGCGAACGGCAGCGGCAAGAACCTCTGTGGTGGTCCGCCCTCCCAACCGAAGTGCGCGGCTGAAGGCAGACCTCCGCGGCAATTTAGAAAAAGTTTGTACTTGACGCGTTGCTCAGGGTCGGCGTTCCCTCCACTTCTCGGACGAAGACCTGTCCGCAGGCGCCCCGATGCTGTCAGCCGCATCGGCTTAAGTGTAGGAGCTTCGGGTAACCGCAGTCATTGGACTACAACCTTGGGCTGCACTGGAGTAATACGTTACTTCCCGGCTGCGAATCATTACTTGATACATCTTGCGCGGCCACCTGTGGGAATCTAGCCTAATTACTCCTGGCAGTGGATGCAGCTTGCCGTCGACGCGCGATGGACGGCCGGGGTGGTTTCAGCACGCAGCGTCAGGACGAGCCGCGAACGAAAGCGGTTCGAGCGTGGTTCGCTGGGATCTTCTTTCCCCGGAAACGGCCGCGAAGCAGGGCGGACGGCGCCGTCCCGCCGAATGGAGGCGTTATCGCCAAGCAGGGCCGCCGCCTGGCGAGAGGGTTTTACGGCGCCGAACGATCGGAGGAAGTTGCCCTATGAAATGGCCCGGAATGTCGATTCTGCGCAGGTTGTTGAAGGAACAGCGGGGCCAGTCAGCGGTCTTGGTGGCAGTCGTGTTGACCTCGGTGTTCGCCCTGGCCGGAGCCTCGGTAGAGGTCGGCCACGTTTATTACGCCTATCAGCGGCTAGTGGCGTCAACGAACGCGGCGACTCTGGCGGGTGCGCAAACCATGCCCACCGCGATAGCGGATTCCTCGACACCCCTGACGCCGGTGTCTGCCGCCGTGAAACTTTACAGCTGCGCGCCGGGCGGATACAACGCGACCTCGATGCTGCAGTGCCAGACGCCGGTAACAACCCTCAAATGCCTGAGCACCGTGACCAACACTTTCAACGTGGGGTGCGAGTATCCGCCGGGCGGCTCCGCGGCCTACAACTCCCTGAAGGTGGTGCAGACGGCGACTGTGCATTTATGGTTCGGAGGGCTGATCGGCATGTCCCAGATGAACATGTCGGCGACGGGGACTGCGGCCATGAAGGGCGGAACGGACATCCCCTATAACCTCGCCATCATCATGGACACCACCGCGTCGATGACCGACACCATGACATCGGGCATCTGCTCGGGAGAGGAGCAGATCGAATGCGCGGTTCAGGGATTCTCGACCATGTTGGGGTTCATGGATCCCTGCGCCCTGAATACGACCTGCAGCTCAGGTTCACCCTATGTGGACGATGTAGCCTTGTTCGTGTTTCCCGCAATCAACACAAGCTACAAGGCGAACGATTATAAAACCGACTATTGCTACAGCGGAAGACAGACCTCCGATGCGAGCGTACCGTACAACTTTCAAAACCCCGGGAACCCGCCCACGGGCCTTGCCATGGATACGACCAATCCAACCTGGGTCTCAGTGCAAGTTGCCGGCGCGTACGAGCTCATTCCATTCGAGAACACCTATAAGGCAAGCGACTCAGCGAGCGTGAAGGTCAGCGACGCGCTTGCGGAGGCGGTCGGGTATGCCAACTCAGGCTGCCCCGGCCTGGGGGCGCCGGGCGGCCAGGGAACGTACTACGCGCAGGCGATCTACGCGGCGCAGGCGGCGCTGGCTCTGCAGCAGACCAACAATCCAGGCTCGCAAAACGTCATGATCATCCTGAGCGACGGCAACGCGACCGCATGCAATACGCAAACCTCGACCGGCGAGGGAGCAAGCGGCTGCGGCAATAACCAGATCTTCGCGGATAACTGCCCGACGCTTACGACGTCTTCGACTTCTGCTACCCCTTGCCCCAGCCCTTACTCTGGACAGCCCCTCAACGGGACCAGCTATTCCTATTCGACCGGGAGCGGAAAGAATAAGGTGACCCACAATATACAGCCCGCGGGCTACCACTCTCCCAACTATCCTTCCGCGCTGGGCGAGTGCGGGCAGGCGGTACAGGCGGCGCAGGCGGCAACGGCGGCGGGAACGACGGTCTACGCGATCTCCTTCGATTCGCCGACCACGTCGTCGTCATCGAACTGCGGGACGGACGTGACCTACACTCTGACGGGCTTGAGCAATGGCGCACAAACCTGGCCGGGCGGATCCCATTCGCGCTCGCCCTGCAACGCGATTGCCGCGATGGCGTCGAATGCCAACACTTTCTACTCCGACTATACCGACAATACCAAGGGCGGCGGCTCCGGATGCGACGCGATCACCACCACGAACCAGAACCAGAATTCGCTCCCTGACATCTTCAAGGCGATCGTGCAGGGGCTCACGATTCCGCGGCTGATACCGAACGGGACCACATAGAGCCTGGCGAAGGCTGTTGTGTGGAGTTTTTGAAGGGCGCGGGCCTTCGGGGTCTGCGCCCTTTTTGCGAGTACCGGGAGAAGAAGCAGGCAGCGAGAAGCGCCGCAGCAGCTAATCGAGCTGTTCGGGGATGATGATGAGCACTTCCACTTTGGCGAATTGGCCGTCCTGCAGGGCGGGGCGGAATTGCCATTTTTCAAAGGCGGCGAGGACGAACTGGGCTTGGGGAAAAGCCTGCGGGACAACGATGCTGAGTGTATCGAAGCGGCCGGATTGATTGATGAAGCCGTGAATCATGATGGCATCGGCGTCGACGGTATCGGCGCCGAGATTGGGACGGACGATGTAATACGGCCAAGGGGCATCCAGGCGGACGATGGTGCCCGCGGCAGCGGCATCGGCGGAGCGCGGAAGCGAGTACTGCATGATCCAGCTCTTAGCCAGCCCGACGTGAAGGTAGACGGTGTAGGCCATCCTGCCGTTCCATACGCCGGCCACTTCGGGATACTGATCCTGAAGCGAATTTCCCACCACCACGGAATTGAAATGGCCGTCCTTGGGCGACAGGATCTGAGTAACGGTCAGCTGGCCGTTTGGTTCCAATCCAAAATCCGCTCCCTGCGTGGTTCCAGGCGCATCCGCTTTGCCGGAGCCCGAGGAGGAGCCGGAGCTGCTTACCCCCCCCTGGGGGCTGTGCCCCGCGCCCTGACCGGAATTGTCCGCTTTGGCGGAGGAACCCTGGCCGGAGCCTGAGCCGGCGCCATTCGTCTTGGCGGACGAGCCCTGGCCGGAGCCTGAGCCGGCGCCATTCGTCTTGGCGGATGAGCCCTGGCCGGAGCCTGAGCCGGCGCCGTTCGTCTTGGCGGATGAGCCCTGGCCGGAGCCGGCTTGTGCAGACTGAACGGCGGAGTTGTCCTTGTTCGGCGACGAGAGATCCTGCGCTTGGCTTGGCGCGGGCTCTCCCTCCGTCTTCTTGACTGCGGACTCATTCACCGGAGGCAGAGCGACGGTCCCGTTTTTCAAGCGCAGGTCAGACAGGGAGACAATCGCAGCGGGAGTTGGCTGAGCCGACGGCTGCGAGGCGGTGACCGGGGGCAATTGCACCTGCTGGGGAGCCTGGATGACGACGGGTGAGGTGGTGCTGGCCGGAACGATCGATTTAGCCGAAGGATGGAAGCTGGATGCAATGTTGACGTCGGCCAGAGTCATTTCCTCATTGGGCCGTTCGAGCGAAGGCTTCACATCGGAAGCAGTGGGCTTCTCCGGCAAGGGCGGAACGACCTTCTTGACCACCGTTTTGCTTGGCGACCAGATCATGACCTGAGGCATGGGGATCTGCTCGGCGAGCGTGATGGGGTTGGGAATGTCGGGTTGGACCAGTGTTTGCGGTCCGGGTTTGGCTTCCGCGATCGGGCGCGGCACTGGCCGGCGAGGCGATGGATTGCCGCCGGAAGCCGGCGCATGTGTGCCGGAATGCGCCCCCGAGTAAGCGCCGCGGGCCAAGGCGGCGAGCGCCTGCTGGTCGGGCATGTGCAGATCGAGCTCGCGGACCGTATCGTGTTCCGTGGTCACCCGGGTGAGGGCTGGTTTGTACGCTAGGCCGAACCATATCACGGCGGCAGCCACGCTATGAACAACGATGGATGCCGCGAAGGAGGTGGGCTGCGGGCCCAGATCGGACTGCTCGGTGAACAGCGTAACCATGTGAAAGGACATCATTGGCGGAAGAATCCTCCCGCTGGCATATTCCAAATGGGCGACGATCTTCCCAACACGCGCACGAAGAACTTCGCTTGGACAAGTTTCCACGTTGGCACGTGTAGTCTGGCGCAGCTATAACACAGAAGATGCAGGCGAGACCTCCAGCTACTGCATGATTTCACTGTAAACTGGTGGTGAAACGGCTCCCCCCAACAAAAAATGCTGCTGGAAGGCGGCCGGTTCCATTCCAGGGCCGCTATCGCCACTTTCAGGATCGCTTATTATGCGGGTTTCCCCCATAGCTATTTTGATACCTCATTGACAGATCGCGGCGATTCTATTACGGTTCGGGAGGCATTCAGGACTACACTGAAACCGCACTTCACGCTTGGACTCGATTGGCAGGCAGGGGCGTGTTGTGTTAAGCATGGTCGGGAAGATAGAGTCCTCTTCAGGTAGCATCCGCCGCGTGGGGTTTTCGATCTGCCCAGGGAAGGGCATGCAGCGATGGGGGCTGCGGCTTCGGGGCGCCGGGTTTCTGGAGGAGTTGCCCGATGCAGCCAGTGAGGCAGGCACAGAAAGGCGGAGCAGGCGCTAGCCGGCTCCAGCGGGTTTAGGATGAATCGAAGACTCACGACAATTCTCTTCGTTGCAATGTTGATAGCAGGCGTCTGCGCCTGGCTGGTTTATCGCATTGTGAGCGTCCGCATGGCTGGGGCCAAGCCCGTGGCGACTACGCGGGTGGTCGCGGCATCCAAGGACATTCCCCTGGGATCGGTGTTAACAGCTGCCGATCTTGCCACGATGACGCTGACGGGCACGCCGCCCAAGGGCGCGATTGTGAAACCTGAAGACGCGATTGGCCGGGGCGTGATTACGCAGATCGCCCAGGGCGAGCCGATTCTGGACAGCCAATTGGCGGGTCTTGGCTCCGGTGGCGGACTGGCGCCGACGATTCCGCAGGGCATGCGCGCCTGCGCGGTGCGAGTGGATGAGGTGGTGGGTGTATCCGGGTTCGTGATCCCCGGCATGCACGTGGACGTACTGGTTTCAGGCAACCCGCCGGGCGCCGGCGCCGAGCAAGGCGTGGTGACGCAGACCCTCCTTCAGAACATCCAGGTTCTCTCCGCCGGTACCGATATCCAGAGAGACGCCGAGGGCAAGCCCCAGCAGGTGCAAGTGGTGAACCTTCTGGTGACGCCGGAGCAGGCCGAGTTGCTAAGCCTTGCCAGCAATTCGCTGAAAGTCCAACTGGTGCTGCGCAACCCGCTGGATACGCAGATTGCGAAAGTTCCGGCCACGGCCATGCGCAGCCTCTTTGCAGGCGAGACTCCCGCGCCGGCTCCGCGGGCGGCTACCAGTAGAACAGCGAAGCCCGCGGCAAAGGCTTATTCGATCGTCGTGATGAACGGTACTAAAACCACAGAAGAGAAGTTTGCTTCACCAGAGGGGCAGCATTGAGAACGAAGGCATGGGTCACCATCGTATCTTGCAGCGCGCTGTCGTGTGCACTGTATGCCGGGCTGGCCGTGGGGGCCCAGACCGCACCAGCGCCACCATCGCCGACAGCACAATCCACGTTTGAGGACTCCACCAATGAGCTCTCGGTGACCGTGGGCAAATCAGTCCTGGTGGACTGCGCGCAACCGATCCAGCGCGTCGCCATAGGGCTGGGCGAAATTGCGGAAGCCACGGCGATCAGCCCCACCGAAGTCATGATCGACGGCAAAGCTCCCGGCGAGACGAGCCTGATCATCTGGGACATCCACGGGGGACGCCAGTTCTTCAACGTGACGGTGCGGCCGGTTGCCGCGGTGTCGGGAGACAACCTTGATGCCATCCGGCGCGAGCTCAGAATGGAGCTGCCGGGCCAGACCATTCGCGTGAGCTACAGCAACAACAGCATCTTCCTCCGCGGCACGGTCAATGATCTGACCAGCTCGGCGCGGGCGGTGGAAATCGCGTCGACGGCGGGCAAAGTGGTGAACCTGCTGAGCGTGAACGTGCCCAAGTCGGATCCGCAGATCCTGATCAAAGTGCGCTTCACCAGCGTGGATCGCAGCCTGGCGCGCCAGCTTGGCATCAACCTGTTCAACCTTGGTCTGGGAGACGCTGTCGGAGGTGTGTCGACCGGCCAGTTCACTCCGCCTCTCGTCGGCAACAGCGGTAGTTCGTCGGGTACGGGAGCTGGGGTCGCCGGAACGCAGGGGACGGCGAATTTTTCCCAGGAGGGGAATATTTTTGCGTTCTTCCCCGGTCTGAACGTGGGCGCGGATATCCATGCTCTGGAGACTAAGGGAATAGTGCAAGTGCTGGCGGAGCCCAATCTTATGGCGGCCGACGGCAAGGCGGCGAGCTTCCTGGCGGGCGGAGAGTTTCCCTATCCGGTTGTGTCGGGCACGTCGGGTGGCACGGCCGCGGTGAGCATCCAGTTCAAACAATACGGCATCCGGCTCAATTTTATCCCCACCATCACGCCGCGGGGAACCATCCGGCTGCAAGTGGCTCCCGAAGTAAGTGCGCTGGACTACACCCACGAAGTGCAAATCTCGGGATTTGAAGTGCCGGGAATCACCTCGCGTAAAGTGAATACCGAGGTGGAGCTGGCCGACGGGCAAAGTTTCATCCTCGGCGGCCTGCTGGACAAGAGCATTACCGACACCTTCCAGAAGATTCCGTTCCTGGGCGACATTCCCATCCTCGGCAAGCTTTTCCAGTCCCAATCGAAGACCAAGAACGATACCGAGCTGGTTGTGGTTGTCACGCCGGAGATCGTGGCGCCGGTTGCGGCGAGCGCATCGGTGCCGGCTCTGAATTATCCGGATACGTTCATGCCGCCCAATTCGAATATTCCCATGCACCAGCCGGATGAGAAGACGGCGGAGAATACGCTGCCTCCTCCTGCTGCGTCGATCCCGGTGGAGACGCTGATTGAAAGCATGAAGCCCGAGAAGCCGCTGGTGATCGAGACTTCCACGGGCGGATTCGGCGCCGGCGGAGGGCAGGGCATCAACTCGGGCGGCGGGGGCGGCGGCGCGAGCGCGGGGATGGGAACGCCGCAGCAATAGAATCTTCAGCCAGCGGATACGACAAGACTCCGAGGCAAGCGGATGAATCCGTTGCAAAGGATCGTAAAGGCCCTGCGGGAATACTTTGCGCCGCGGCCGGCGGCGGCCCTTCAGGGGCCGCTGCGGGTTCTGAACGTGACACGCGGCACGGTGCTGGCTACGCGGCTCGAAGCCGCGCGCACAGGGCCGGCGCGCAGGAAGGGTCTGTTGGGGCGGGAAGGCCTTTTGCCGGGCGAAGGACTGTGGATAGTTCCCTGCGAGTCGGTGCATACGTTCTTCATGCGGTTTCCTATCGATCTGGTCTATCTGGACCGCAAGAACTGTATCAGGAAAGTGCGTAGCGCCGTGGGACCGTGGCGCGCGTCGGCATGTCTGGCGGCGCACAGCATATTGGAACTTCCCGCAGGGACGGTTCGCGAGACGCGCACCGAACGATGGGACACCGTCGAGATCGTGCCCGCACCCGCAGAATGAAGCGGTTCTCAGGCCAAATTACCGTATTCAACTCCACTAGTGTGGTGTCCCCGAATTTCGCGACAAAATGAGCGAAGAACAACCGCAGATCCTTCGACTCCGTTTGGCCCAAAAGCCGGCCAAACGTCGCTCAGGATGACAACTGGATTTATGATGCG
>Ga0187865_1001621_pt1 | contig 24751 bp, 22 predicted proteins | sample June2016WEW_11_1_2_FD_132989 | JGI IMG/M metagenome (GOLD analysis project Ga0187865, IMG submission 132989) | Peatland microbial communities from SPRUCE experiment site at the Marcell Experimental Forest, Minnesota, USA - June2016WEW_11_100 | ecosystem: Environmental > Terrestrial > Soil >...
CGTCCCAGGATGGCCTGCACCGTTCCCGCATTGGCGGTGAATCCGGATTGGAAAACCACCGAAGCCTCGACGTGCTTGAACTTGGCGATTTTCTCCTCCAACTCCATGTGGATCGACATGGTGCCGGCGATCGTGCGCACGGCGCCGGAGCCCACTCCCCATTTTTCCGTGGCCTCCAACGAGCGCTGCCGAAGTTTCGGATGAGTGGTCAATCCCAGATAATTGTTGGACGAAAGGTTGATGACTTCCTGGCCGTCGAAACGCGAGACAGGAAGCTGCTCGGTTTCCAGAATGCGCAACTTCTGATAGAGCTTCTGCTCGCGCAGTCTTTCGAGCTCATCGGTGAGATATTGCAATTCCGCTTTTGGCATTTTCAAACTCCGCACGTTGATTTAGGGCGATTTTAAGGCGCCATGATAGCACAGCGGCTTTGGTGCGAGGATGAGTACAACGCGGCCGACCCGCAACCCAAAAAGGATTTCACCACAGTCGCTCATGTCGCTTGGCGTCACCCTGAAGCATGAAAATGACCCCTCACCCACCCTCCTTCGTCGGGCACCCTCTCCCCAAGGGAGAGGGAAGCAAAACGTGGAGGAACCCCGCCCTCTCCCATGGGGAGAGGGTAGCGAGCGGAGCGAGACGGGTGAGGGGTCCTGTCCGGAATTTTCGGAGCAGAGGGCACAGAGGTCACGGAGAGCAGACGGGGAAAAACCATGGGTTGACAAGCAAGGAAGCGTGATCTCTACCCGCGCAAGCAGATGTGCTTTTCTCTGTGTTCTCTGTGCGCTCTGTGGTGGTTCTTTTCCTCGCGGCGCACGAAGAAGTTGGCTCTTAGTGCCACGGGGAAGGCCCGCAGGGAGGGTCGAGCCCGCTATTGAAGTTTGTGCCGGACTTTGGCCAGGCCATCCTTCGCCAGAGTGTAGTCCGGGGAGAGTTTGAGGGCTTGCTCGAAGTGGTGGCGCGCCTTGCCATACAATTCCTTGGCCGCATAAACACGCCCCAAATTGTAATGGGGATAATGGTAAGACTCGTAGCGGCGCGATTGCAGCGAGCGCTCGAGCCACGGAATTGCCTCGTCGTATTCGCCCTTCTCAATCAGATACGCGCCGATATCGTTGTAGGGATTGCCAAACTCCGGGTCGATCTGGATGGCCTTCTTGCATTCCGCAATGGCATCGTCAATCTTTCCCTGGAAGCGGTAGGTCCATCCCAGAAACGTGAAGGCTTCCGCCGTGGGATGAAGGTCCAGCGAGCGCTTATAGAGTTCGACGGCCATGTCGTAATCGCCGCCCATCTGGTACTGATACGCCTCCTTGAGCAGTTCCCACGCGGACTGGAGTTCTTCGGCGCCCATATGCGGTTGCGAATCCTTCCTTACTTCTAGTTAGCACAGGCACCCTAAGTTGTCAATGACGCGAGAGAGATCTCGGCGCGATGGCCTCCATAACATCTTTAGATTGTTGAAATTATAAAACTCTAATCGGGTATGAAGCGCCGGAGATAATCCACGCCCTGCTTTGCCCACGCATCCTCAAGGGCGATGGTTTCCTGTAGGGTTTTCTGCTCCGGGGTCCAGGATTCCAATATGGCGGAGGGCTCAATTCGAAGCGACGCAAATGACTCCACCAGCCAGGCAATATTGAGCTGGCCCTTACCCACTGGACAGCCCATGATCGAGAAGCCCATTCCGTGCGCTGCCGGTTGCACGACAAAGTCCTTGATCTGGAGACTCAAGGTGCGATGGCCTAATACCCGGACGGAGATTTCCCATCCCTGGGGAAGCGCCAGAGGATTCGCCGTGTCGAGGGCCGCTCCCAGCCAGGGGCTGCGAATAGATTCGAGGAGTTCGTTGAGTTCCTGCGCGGGGATGCGGCTGTTGTCGATCGCCAAGCCAATTTTCCCCCCCGCCAAGTCAGCCACCACGGCGCGCAGGCAGTTCAAAATCTCGAGCCGCATCGGAATGTGCCCATCCGCGAGCTCCGGCGTGGTTTTCAGAAGGATGGCGCCGATTCGTTTAGCAAATTGTATTTGGTGCCGCAGGTGCCCCGGGTCAATTCCTACCGTTCCCATTTCCAAGTCAATTTTCCATGAGCCCGCATGCTTCACCACCTCGCGCAACTCTTTCTCGGGGAGTTTGTCCAGTGGCATATTCGGCCCGAACTGGACGAGGCCCACGCCAAGTTCCTGGGCTTTCTCCAGCAGTTGCAGCGGCTGGAGGGGGTGGCTGGGTGGGGCGTCAGGGAGGCCCATGGCCCATGGGTATGTGTAAGAGCTTATGCCCAGCTTCATCTTAGTTTGTCCTCATCGCAAGCGCTCCGTGATTATAAGAGGAATGACAGGTACTTTACCACATGAACCTGTAACTGCGTGATTAATCGGTGCGGCGGTAGTGGGTCAGTTTGCTGACAGGGGTAGGGAGAACGGATTGTATTCCGTCCCCCCTCCCTCCGAACCGGACAGGCGGATCTCGCGCATCCGGCTCTCCCGTGGGTAGTTTTACCTCGGAGAGGATTGACCGATTTAAGCCGGGGCGCGACGGAGAAGGCGCCCTCAGCTAAGCCCAGGAAGCCAACTTCCCGGCGCCTGCTCGAAACAGGTCGTCAACATGCCTAGCAGGATGCAGAAAAAGTCAAAAAGCGGCCTGTTTTTCCCTACTTCGGCACCTGAAAGTCCTTTGTTTTCAGGAGAGGCTAGCAATATAGTTATCCCGAAAAAGAGTTTTTCAGCATCCTGCTAGTGAGCGGCTCTTCGGTGCAAGACCAGTCATGCTGGTCACGTGGCTTCCGGCGTGCTTAGCCCGTAGGCACTCGCGCCGGGGTCTTCTCCGTCGATCTCCCCACTCGTCATCCACCTTCCTGCGCTCCCTTCGCTCCCGGCCCCTTACGCCCCTTCTTTGCTCCTATGGGCGCTGTGACTCCTGCCCGCCCCGCCGTGTCACGAGAGGCGGCGGTCAGAGACCGCCGCTACAACGGGATTTTTTCACAGCTTCGTGAGCAGCGGGCGGCAGGACCGGCTGCACGCCCGGATGGTGCGCCTCAACCTGATGACCGGTGCGCACGCGCTGCACATGGTGGTGGGCGTGGGAGTTCTTAGCGTGTTGCTGGCGCAGGCGTGGAAAGGCCACTTCGGACCGGAGCGCTTTAATGCGGTGGAGACCGCCGGCCTCGATTGGCATTTCGTGGACATCGTCTGGATTTTTCTCTTACCGCTTTTGTATTTAATTGGAGGGCGATACTGAATGCCGGGTCACGTTGTTCCGAAGAAAATCGATCTCTTCATTTTCGGCGCGCGCCTGGCGCTGACCGCCCTGACCACGGGCATGGCATACGTGGACATGGGCCAAGGGAACACCGTCGTGGCGCTCATCATCGCCTGCTGCAAGGCGACGCTGGTGGTTCTTTTCTTCGTGCACTTGCGCTGGAGCACCCGCCTGATGCGCGTGGTGCTGCTGTCGGCGCTCCTATGGCTCGTCATCCTGATCAGTCTGACCACCACCGATTTCTTCTCGCGCGATTGGACACCGATTCCGGAAGGCTGGGAATCGTCTCTGGTGCGGCCGCCCACCCTGCCCGGAAATTTGCTCCACCGGCGGTAACACCATACCTGCACCGGCACGTCTTCGCTCTTGGCGTGCCGCTACGCGCTTGCTCCAGCGCGTTTGCAATTGCCAGACCGGCTACGTTATAATCCGGCCATGTTCCTCGCATGGAGTGGGTGTCCTATGGTTCCCAGCTTACGTTTCCGCCGGACTTGCTTGCTGTTGGTCATCTTTCTTCTCTTTCCTTTGCTGAAAGTCGAGGCCATCCAAGGATTGGGGGTGGCCAAGGCCAGAAAGCGCTCTTCGTCTCCGGCCGTTACTCCGCAAGCCGGTGAGGCGCCAAAGCCCCAATTGTTGAATGCCGACTCCAATCCAACTTTGCGGTATCCAGTCTCGGTATGGGAATCCTCAATATCTTGTGGGTGGCTCGATGTGACCAGGAGCAGCGTTAGCTACACGGTGGTCGAGTCAGGAAGGAAAGGCAAGGCATCCCCCGGTGTGAAGTTCATGGCTCCTGGGGAAGTTCAGTATCTGGTTGCTCCGGCGAACGCAGCAGGCAGCGAGGAGTTTGAAGTCCGCTTGAGCGAAATCAAGGACATCAGGCTCATCAAAGGGAATCTTCTGCAAATCGCCTTTGCCAGAAGAGGACCACTGCTCATCTACTTACCGCAAGGCCAGTGGGGAACGGTGGGAAAGCCGCGCCAATTCGAGGAGGCTGCGCAACAGAACCTAGCAGGGACGATGGGCATCCAACGCGCCGTGCAGAATTTCGACACCGTTCTGGCGGAGGTGAAACCGCCACCCCCTCCCCCCCTGGACGTTAGGTTGCACGCCGAACCTCCCTCGGTGGTGAAAGGCCATCCCGTGACGCTGGTCTGGAATTCCACCAATGCCACCAGCCTCGATCTTGAACCCGGCGTGGGCCGAGTGGCGGCGGCGGGAGGAATGTCGCTGGTGCCGCTGGAGGCTACGAATTACACCCTGACCGCTAGGGGCCCGGCAGGGACGAAGGCCGTCAGCGTTTTCGTAACCGTGACCGCACCCGCGCCCGCCACCCTGCCCACGATTGTTTTGATTGAGCCCTCCGCCGGCGAGGGGCAAACCGTGGAGGTCGCCAGTTCTCCCCTCATCATCCGCGGCGTGGTGATGGACGCCTCCGGCATTCCCGTCGTCACCATCAACGGGAAGTCAGTGACCATGCGCCCCACCAGCGCGCAGGCAGCCCAATTCAGGTCCGACCCCTTCGCTCTTCAGCCCGGCGAAAACCGCTTTGAAGTGAGTGCCGTCAATGGCGCCCACGGCCAAGCCAAAGTGGACTTTGTTGCTCGCCTCACCTCTAGCGTACCCAAAGTACAGCCCGCCGGACCCGGCAATTTCCGGGGGCTGAGTAAAGCGGAAATCCTCAGCTTGTTACAAGGTGACGTGCCCAGCGCGCGAGTGGCCGAATTAGTGAAGGAGCGCGGCATCAAGTTTGTCCCAACGCAGGACGACTTGAAGGAGATCCGCGGCGCGGGTGGCGCCGATGACCTGATCGACGCCATCAACCGAGCTCCAGCCCCCGCCAGGAATTAGCGGGTCTTCATACCGGATCGCATTCTTCAACAAGCTACACATCGCGCCAGGACGTACGGCCCTTCTGGAATGACGGCGACTCGCGCGTTTCTTTCCAATCCCCCTGCGAGTGCGCGGATAGCTTCCTCAGCACTTGCGCAGGCCTTTCCCCAAAGGGCGGAGTGGAATTCGCGCGGCAGGCCCGGCACGTAATAAAGGACTTCCGCCCGGGTGGTGACGAGGGCGAGCTTTTCGAGCTGCCATTGGTCCACGGTCACCGGCACACCCTCAATTTTCTCCATAAAGACGTGATCAGGCGACCCCTCGGCCAGCAGGCGAGCGAACTCTGGCCCGCCCACTCCTTCCTCGCAGGCCGCGAGCAGCAGGATTTTCCCACCACGTTTCACGATGTGTGAGGCTGCGGTAATGCCCTTCACGGCCTGGTAAAAGGTCAGGTCAAGGGGGTAGCCGGCTGCCGTCGTTATCACCGCATCGACAGGGTGGTCGAGGGTTTCCAGCATGACGCGTGAGACAAACTCCACTCCTTGGCGGTGTGCGGCCACGGGGTCGCCGGCGAAAACCGCGGCGATGGGCCGGCGGGGAGTGCCGCGGGCGAGCGCCACATCCACCAGAAAATCGTGGCGCGCCAAGTGCGCGATTTCCAAGAGTTCCCGGTGCAGTGGGTTGTTTTCAATCGCGCCCTCCACCGCGCGTGGATCGCGCATGAAGCGCGGACTGTGCAGGACCTTGATGGTCTCCTGCGCGGCGAGGCCAGGAGCGATGAGCTTGCGCCCGCCGGAATAACCCAGCATCAAGTGCGGCTCAATAAATCCCAAAGTGATGTGGAGGTCGGCGGAAACAAAGCGGTCGTCAATATAAACCGGCGTTCCGACGGCGGTCTTTCCCAGGCCGCGATGCTCGGAAAGTTCGCGCGCGTGGTGATTGAACACGCGATAACGGGCGGCGGTCTCTCGACCGCAGATTTCGCGAAACTCGGCTTCCGTCGCCGACCGGTGAAGCCCCGTGGCAATCAGGATGGTGATGCCCTCGCGCGGAATGCCGGCCGCCTCCAATCGGGCCAGCACCGGAGGAAGCACTTCCCGGTTGGGCGCCGGCCGCGTGATGTCGCAAACCGCGATGGCCGCGGAGCGCTTGCCGCGGGCCATCTCGGTGAGGGGCGGGCAACCGATGGGCGAATCCAACGCCTGCTCGATGGTCGTTGCAGCGTCATCCAGCGGAACGGCCGACCGCGCTTCAAGCACGCGGTACTCGAAACCCTCCGGCAAATCGAGGGTCAAACCGCTTCGACCAAAAGCAAAGTTTACCTGCATCTCGGCATTGTAACGCCAAGGGTAGCCGGTGTCTCTTCCCGCGGGTTGTGGGGTCCTTTGGCTTGAAGGGAGGGTGCATCGCCAACGCTGCTGGTCAATCTAGGGTGAGCGCTAGCTATTCTTCATACGGCCCCAGAAACCGCTCGCCGTTGAAGTGGATTAGGTGGGTCGGCGCGTCCGCCGCCCAGACCTCGGTCTCCCACGAGATCTCGCCCAGGTATTTGGTCATCGTTTGGCGGTCAAGGAATGCGGTCACAAACACCAACCCGGCCTTCGACCCTTTGAAGAGAGTCTTGAGTTCGTTGCGCCTCTTTGGGTTGACAGGCCCGTGACTTGTGACCGCCTCAACCAAAACAAGCCAGTTTTTCTTCTTGATGTACACGACGACATCCGGCATCTTGCCGTGTGCGCCAATTGTGACACCGAGAGATTCGATCACGCTCTCGTCGAGATAGGCAAACTTCTCGTCGGTGTCGCCTACATAGACGAGCGTAGCGCCCCCGGTAAATAGTTGGCAGAAGTCCTTGATGATTCGCTCGACGAGGACGTTTTGCCCACCCGGGGACAGGGTAATAGTCTTGCCTGGAGCTATCTCGACGGGTATTCGCTTCATCTCCCGCTCTTGCGCGTACTTAGCCTTCAAGGTCTCGACGGAGCGCAAGTACGCTCTCAATCCGTTTTCCCAATCTGCGGTGCCGTAGGTTTTGAGCAGTTTCAACAGCCTAGCTTCGATTCGGTACACCGCATATGGGCTGTTGGTGGGGCGTGAAGGGTCATCGGGATTGATGACAACGATGCCAGCGTCGAGGAACTGATGAATGGTCTGGCGCCTCACCGTTTCGCGTGTGTTCGGCGCGTAGTCCTTCCCGTAATGCGCCCTGAAGAAACTCATCATCGGAGTGATGCCCATCGATGGGTTTGTCCCTTCCGACCAGGGGGTGTCCGGTTTCAGGCCAAGGAGGGACAAGAGGGTCAGGGCGGAGCGTTCGTTCTGCTGCTCACGCGGCATCCCCAGGTCTTTGAGTATCGCCAGTGCCTCTTCAATTCTGTTCTTTGCTCTCACCGCGTCAACTCTGGTATCGGCCAAGTTGAACACCTCCTGTTGCAGCCATTCGTCGATCGTGCCTTGGTCCGGAAACTCGTCCCCGATTTTGGAACCTAAGGTCTCAAGCTGTGCGGTGGTGGGGTACCTCAAGTTCCTCAAGTCCGTAGCGTTAACTTGCGTGTGTCCATTGAACTGTCGGAAGTATAGGTCAACCATCGTTGAGTTCAGATAGACCGCAAGTCCCTTTGCGAACGTCACGGGAAATCCGTTGCCATGCCGGTGATAATAGTTGATGTGGTTCTCGAATCCGACCCGCTCCGCGGTAATATGCTCCGGGTCGTAGACAGCGGCAACCACTCGGCGATTCTCTTCCTTGGAGGAGAATCTCTTCACGAGCACATACGTACCCCTCGGGACGAGTAACTCTTCGATGCCGGGCAACACTGTCATCGCTTGCGCCTTCCTGCCGCCCGGCTTCGGCCATCGGATGTATCCGTTCTCGAAATTGCGCGGGTAGATCAGAGGCAGGGTGTTTGCGCCGGGGTGGTCGCGCAAAAATTTCGTCGCTCGAAAATCCACGACCCGGCCCGTCGAGACTTCGAGCCCCAAGTCGTACAGCGTAGAATGCAGCGAGCGCACATGCTCAGCCACGGACGCGCCCAATTCGTCGGGAACGATGTGGATGAAATGTTCGCGGTCGCTCGGGCGAACGACCTGTTGGTAGGGGATTTCCCGAACTGCAACCAACTCATCATCCGGGCCTGCGCTTGAGGCGATAGTTACGCTTCCATCAGTGCCGCCACCCTTCACGCCGTGGAAAATCACATTTTCTTGCAACACATCGTCATCTTTGAAGGCGTCTTGCCGGGACTCGAACACATGAATACGGCGAAGCGCCAATGTGACAAGTAATAGTTCCCGAAACGGCTTGAAGTAAGGGCCGTTGCAAAAGCTGCGGGGAGTGATAGCCACGATCTCGCCCCCTGGGGCGAGGAGCGCGAGGACGACAGACAAGAACCCCGTATATAGATTCGAGGTTTCCACGCCAATTTCTCGGAGCATCAGGCGCGTTTCCGAATCGCTGCTTATCTTTTTGTAGGGTGGGTTCAAGATGGCGCAGTTGAAGCAGCGGGCAGGCGTAAACATTTGCTGTCGCACAATTCGTACGCCATCATCTATGAAGTCGCGCCCGATTAGGTCGGACTCGAACATGATGCCCGCGTCCTCACAGGCCTTCTCGCACTGCCGCAATGTGTCAGCGAGATACCCTGCAAGATCGGGGTCGATCTCGTAGGCAGTGACGTGAATCTTCCTCGGCCTGTTCGACCGGCCACAGATTTCCCCAACAAAAGCCGCGGTGAGGGAGCCTACTCCGGCTCCTGCGTCGAGAAGCGTGATGCTCTGCTGCTTCGCATCAAACATCGAGGCCATGAGGCGCGCCGTCGCTGGTGGCGTCATGAACTGGCCCAAGTCCGAGCGGCGCTCCGGGTCTATCTTTCGATTGGCGTCGAGTCGAAAGAAGTCAACGCTTTCCACGAGCACGGGAGTTTTTCCTTTAGCCGGAATTCCCTTCTGGGCTTCCCGGCCGAGTTATAATGTAGACCTGACTGGCGCAGGGCGCAACCGTTATGGCGCCATTTCAAACTAAAGAGACCCAGCACCACTTCAAGCTAAAAGATCCCACTACGTTCTCACACATGCCATTCTCACGTGCGGGCGCCCATGCGAGCGCGCCTTTACGAGCTTCGTGTATAATTCCTTTCCCCCATCGTCACCCAGGGATTTTCCGGTGATGCGAAACTTCCACGATGCCTTTGGAGGCCTGAATGCGCCGAACGGTTTTTCTCCTGGCCAGCTTGGCTCTTGTGGCTGCCTCTCTGCCCCTGTTTTCCCAGGAGGCGAAACTCAATGCGCACATGAAGGGAGCCTTCCGCAAGCCCGCGCAGAATGGCTGGATTTTCGTGCATCTGGAGGGGACGCCTTTCGATATGGGATTCCAGCACGGATACCTGCTGGCCCCGGAAATTGAGGACGCGGAAAAAGTGGTAGTCCTGGAGCAGACCCACGACGGCAAGCACGACTGGAATTTTTTCCGTAATGCCGCAAAAGATATGCTGTGGCCCCACATCGAACAGCAATATCGCGAGGAACTTCAAGGCATCGCCGAGGGTTTGCGTGCGAAAGGTGTAAGACTGGACATTTGGAATGTGGTGGCGCTCAACGCCTTCTGCGAATGGGACTACTACGTCAAGGAGTATGACCGGCAGCATCACATCACCGGGTACGCCTCGCTGGCTTTGCCGGAGCGTTGCAGCGCCTTCGTCGCCACCGGCAGTTACACGAAGGATGGTAAGGTCATCATCGCCCACAACAATTGGACCAGTTATTCGGAAGGCGCGCGGTGGACCATCATTTTTGACATCGCGCCCGTAAGCGGCCAGCGCATCCTGATGGACGGTTTTCCCGGCCTCATTCATAGCGCCGACGACTTTGGCATCAACTCCGCCGGGCTGATGATTACCGAGACCACCATTTCGCACTTTTCGGGTTACGACCCTAACGGCATCCCGGAATTCCTCCGCGCGCGCAAGGCGATGCAATACGCCGCTTCCATTGATGATTTCGCGCGCATCATGAAGGCAGGGAACAACGGCGGCTACGCCAACACCTGGCTGCTGGCTGATCGCAAGACCAACGAAATCGCCAGCCTCGAGCTGGGGCTCAAAAACGTCACGCTGCTGCGCAAATCGGACGGCTATTTTGTAGGCTCAAATTTTCCCGCCGATCCCAAGCTGGTGAAGGAAGAGACGAACTTCAACGTCCAGGATATGGCGATCAGCGCCAACGCCCGGCACGTCCGATGGGAACAGTTGATGGCGCAGTATAAGGGGAAAATTGATGTGGCGGCCGCTCAACGTTTCCTGGCGGACCACTATGACACGTTCGAGAAGAAAGAGGATGCGGACGAACGCACCCTTTGCGGCCACGTCGATCTTTCGCCCCGCGGCAGTCCGCCGTGGCAGCCGCCCTACGGGGCGGCGGGCGCCGTTCAGAACAAAGTTGCGGACGCGACGATGGCGGAACGCATGTCCTTCACCGCGGCGGTGGGGCACGCGTGCAGCCTCAACTTCAACGCGGCCGAATACCTGCGCAAACATTCCGGATTTGCCTGGGAAAAATCCCTCCTGCGCGACATGGACGCTTTTCCTTGGACCTCCTTCTCCATCGCGCCGCAGCCCGGGCAAGCTGCCCCGAACCCTTAGTGCACAGTTTCAGCGACGGCGGGTGAGTGGTCAGTAAGGCGGGCTGGTTGCGTCATGCGATAGAGGTGGTTCAACGGAAGGCGGCCGGGCCCCACGGGGAAGGCCTGGCGGATGGCTTCGGCCACATACGCCTTAGCCAGCACCACCGCATCGCGCAACTGGCGTCCCAAGGCGAGGTTCGCGGTGACGGCAGAGGAAAAAGTGCAACCGGTGCCGTGCGTGTTGTCAGGCTTGATGCGGTCGCCGGCGAAAGATTCCATCGTCGTTCCATCAAAAAGAACGTCGACGGCCTTGTCCAGGTGCCCGCCGGTCACCACCACGGCGCGCGCACCCAATTCGACCAATTTGCGCGCCGCCGCCTTCATGCTCTCCAGATTATCGACTGGCATTTCCGCCAGCGCCGCTGCTTCCGCCAAGTTGGGTGTTACCACCGCCACGCGGGAGAGCAGTTGCCGCCGGACAAAGTCCAAGCCCGCAGCCTCCAACAGGTCAAAGTTATTGGAGGAGCGCAGCACGGGATCGAGCACCGCAGGAAGACCCGAATTCGACTCCAGAATCTCGCCGATGACTTCGGCGATGGCCTGGTTACAGAGCATCCCGATTTTGAGGGCTTTCACCCGGCCGTCGGCGAGAAGGGACAGGATTGATTCTCTTAGCACCGACGGTTCAACGGGGTGGACGGATGTCACTCCTTGGCTGTTCTGGACGGTCAAAGCGGTGATGGCCGCGACGCCGTAACAGTTGTGCGCGGCGAAGGTTTTGAGGTCGGCCACGATTCCGGCGCCGCCCGAGGGATCAAATCCGGCTACACTCAGAACCACTGGCCATGCCGTGCTGAGGGATTGATTCATTCCTACCCTTGCGTTCCCCAGGGTTGAACGAAACTCTTGCTGATTATAGGGACGCTTGCCGCTTTGTCAATAAAGATTTCAGCCCTTTTATGCTAGCCTTTGAGGCTTGTTGAGGGCTTGTAAAGGCTTGTCAAGGCTTGTTCCCTTCAACCTCCATCTCCGTGTCGGACTGGATTTCGAGCCGGGGAACCTGTTCTGCGGGCGCAACGAACCCTTCCTTGCCTTTCATGAGGGCACTGAGGGTCTGGTGTAGGGTGGAATGATTCTGGAGCACGCGGCCGTCATCCAGCGCCACGAGAATCCGGCCTTGCCCCTTTCCGCTGATCTGGATGTCCAGCCGCATCCCCATGGCTTCGAGCTGCGGAAGCGCTCCCCCCTTGCGCAAGGCCTCCAGGGCGGGAGTGAGCGCATTTTCGAAGTGATAATCCACGATGGCAGCCTTGACTCCCTGGTAGCGCGTTTTGCCGGAATAGTGCAAGGTGCTTTTCCCCTGCACCTGGAACGGGTAGTACTTGGTCGGTGGGGCGTCGAGTTTTTCCGACCACTCTTCGCCCACTTTGACGCGGTGGTCCGGATAGAGCGACTGACCTCCCATTTGTTCCAGGAAGAGCCGCAGCATCTGTAAGAGCGGTTCTCGTACCGGAGCATCAATGTCCCGGAAAAGATTGTCGGCACCCTCGAAATCCACCAGCCGGCCATCATGATCGTAGTGGACGGTCAGTGTCTGGCCCACCATCTGTCGACTCACTTCCTGCTGGGCCTGAGTTATGGAGTCGCGGATGTTCTCGGGGAGCGCCCCGAGGTCGGTCTGGATTTCGAACTTGTCGAAGCGGTGCTGAACATCCGCCGCGCCATCCGAGGCCACTTTCGACACCGTCACGGTACTTTGCTGGTTCAAGCGCAAGTCCGTGGGCATAGGCGGGAAGAAGTTTTTCAATCCCGGGGGATGGGAATCGATTTTCGAGTTCGTGTGGACTTTGGTTACATAGACCATCGACCGGCCAGAGCGGTATTTACGGGTTAACTTTACGTCGCCACCCGCCCCCTGCGCCACCGTGCCCCCGGCAAGCACCAGCAGTAGAAGCGCCACTCCCCCCACGGGCCGCAGGGGGCAACGCAACGTGCGGCAAGGCAAAGGTCGGGTCAGGCCGGCGCGCCGCAGGACCGCCCGAATTAGGTTATCAGGAAGCAACATGCTCAGGATCCTTTTGGTATTTTTCCAGGCACTCGCGCGAGCAGAAGTGCAGCGTATCCGCACCGCGCCTCAGTTGCTGGGAGAGTTCTGTGGAAACAAACATGCCGCACACGGGATCGCGAGCCATTTCTCCGCGATGGGGTGTGGCGGAGGGGGGCCTTGGTGGAGCCCCGCCCGAAGTCCGAACGCGGTTCCCGGGTGAACGGAATAGAGACCCGACCTTTCGCGCCATCGCCACGAGAAAGAGCACCAGAACGATGAAATCCAGAACCTCGAATAGAAAACTTCCCATAAGGGGTCAGACGGCCTTTCACTCCGGGGGGATGCCCAAGGTCGAGTGACGAGTGACAAGTGACGAGTGACGAGCAAGCAGGAGAAGAAGCTCGTCACTTGTCACTCGTCACTTGTCACTCGTCACTGCCTTTGAGCCGCCGGATGCGCGAGCGGCATTAATTTGTTCTTTTAAGCCCGCCAGAGCGGGGTGGTTGGGATTCAGCTTGTATAAACGGTCCCATGCCTTTTGCGCTGCGGCGAGATCGTGAGTGCCCTCCAGGTTCACGACGATGGCATTGACCAAGGTTGGTTCGTGCTGGGGATTGATCGCGAGTGACTTGGCATACTCGCGCAGGGCATCCTGCGGCTGCCCCGTGTTGAAATACGCGGTGCCCAAATCGGTGCGGGCATTGACATTCTTCGGATCAAGTTCCAGCGCGCGCTGATACCACTCAATGGCTTTGCTGTACTGCTTTTCGTCGTAAAGAAAATTGGCGAGTTTTAAGCGGATGTCGGCGTCTTTGGGGTTCTGTGCCGCCATGTCCTCCATCTGCTGGATGACCGCCGCGCTGTCAATGGGAGGATGGCCTTCCGGCAGACCCTGCTGCGGCATCGTCCCACCATTGGGAGCGGAAGCGGCGCCTCCCAGCGGCGGCATTTCGGAAGGTGTAGCGGCGGTTTGCGCCGCCTTCGGACGGGCGCTCCAGTTCATCTGGGCATCAGTGATGTACCCTGCCAGAAAACCCACCGCCAGGAAAATCACCGCGGTAATAATCGTTTCCTTCTTCATGGGACCTTCTCAGTTGGATGAATCGCCAGTCTAATGGACATGTGGGGGAGCGTCAAGGCCCCGCCGCTCTACGGGCTGTCATCCTGAGCCCCGCGAACGATCTCGCCATGCCGCCCGGCACGATGACAAATTCTAGGGTCTTTCGGCAATCCCAACGGCTTTCTCCTTTCATTTCAACACTATCACGGGTTCTCAGCGATAAGTGTCTTATTTTTCTTAAACATCACGGCCTGGAGATGAATTTGCGCCAGGTCAATTTTGTGTCTCACTTGTTTTCATGAACATGACGGGTAATGCCTTCATTTTACCATCCTTTTTTCTGCCTCATGACTAGCCTATGTAATGAAATTGTAACCCCCATATTTGCATAGACTTGATTTTTTGAGCTGACCAGCGCAATCCCCGATTTCTTCGTTAAGTTGCTGTTTTTTCATGAACTTCACGGGTTTGCGGCGGTACTTCCCAGATTTCCTCCTTGCGCGCCCGACGTTCATCCTCAATGGGCAGGCTCGCCAGGCGCAAAGCTGGAAGAAGCTTGAACCTTCCGCGGGTGGCGCATACATTGTCTTTCATGTATGCGCCCCACGGATACGCGCAACATCTGTGTCACCGCGTCCTATCCATGGCCTGTCCTGGCTTTTTAACGGTCGCCGATAAAAGGCGATGTCGGCGCCACCCGCGGTAAGTTCGATGCACTCCTCACAACGGATCAGCGCCTGAGCTATCAACATAATGTTTCAGCTTTTGCCATAGCAGTCATTGTGCTGGTGGCTGGGCGCGGGCTGGCGCAGAGCGTAGCTCTGCGGTGCGCGACGTCGCCGGTCCCCGAGGGTTTCCCGATGGAGAGCATCCCGATAGCAAGCACCGGAACAAGTCAGGACCGGGCGCGGGCGGTTGACAACCGGTGAGGCGCAGCCTAGCAGGATGCTGGAAAACTCTTTTTCGGGATAACTATATTGCTAGCCTCGCCTGAAAACAAAGGACTTACAGGTGCCGAAGTAGGGAAAAGCAAGCCGCTTTTCGACTTTTTCAGCATCCTGCTAGACTTCAAGCATGGAAGTACCTCTTAACCCCGATGTGCAAGCCAAGCTCGCACGCCTTGCTGTGGAGCGCGGAAGTGATGCCGAAGCGCTGGCACGAGAAGCCATCGAGCGTTTCGTAGACTACGGCGAGTGGTTCGTCTGTGACGTAGAAAAAGGCTTGGCGCAAATCGCCCCGGGCGAAGTGCTGACCCATGAGGAAGTGGGGGCACGCCTGGAAAAGTCGATAGTCGAAAGTTGAAAGCCCAAGGTCGTGCCGGGCTGAACAGGCTGCGGAAAAACTCGTCGGTACTGTCATTCTGAGGAGGTCGCCGCGGCGACCGACGAAGAATCTCGCATTGCCTTGAAAATACACAGAGCGAGATCCTTCGCGCAGTTTATCCTGAGCGGGCAGAGCGAGATCCTTCGCTTCGCTCAGGATGACAGGGAAGGGCTCAGGATGACAGCACTGGAGGGTTTTTCCGCAGCCTGTAAAGCCGCCCCTACGAAAACCTTCGCACCCTCTCCCACATTGCAAAGCCGTCATTTCTTGTTTTCTTAGTAAGGATTCTCGGAGGTACGGCTTTTCACTTTTGCCTTTTGTCCTTTGCCTTTTGGTTTTCTTTTGCGGCTCTGCCGCGCGGCGCTCCGATCTTCTGCCCCTCGCGGGTCGGTGGAACACGAACGGCACGCGCCAGGGAGTTCCAGTCCCTGCCGCCAGTGCCATCAGGCGGCGTTAGCGGGCATTCCCAGAGTTTCTTCCGGGAGGATTTCAAATGTGGTTTCGAGTTTAGCGGTTTTGGAGATCATGGCGCCCACCGAGCAGTACTTGGTTTCCGAGAGGTGAATGGCGGCCCGGACGGCCTCCGGATCGATTGGGCCGCGCAGGCGGTGTTTGATCTCCACGCGCGTAAAGTAAGCGGGCGGCTCGGGATTCTGGTCGGCGCGCAGCTCGATTTCGTAACCGGTAACCTTTTGCCGCTTTTTGCGCAAAATGCTGATGACATCAAAAGCCGTGCAGCCGCCCAGCGCCAGCAGCGCCAACTCGATCGGCTTGGGCCCGCTGTGACCGTCGGCGTCGTCCATCACCAAGGCGTGGCCGGTGCCCGACTGGGCCACGAATTGGCGGCCCGTGCCTTCCACGGTGGTCAAACACAATTTACCTTCAATCATGGCTCACCTCATTTTTCTCCGGCGCTGGACGCGCCGCCATCCTTGGCGATGATGAGTGGTGGGTCAATTTGCAGTAGAGGCGGCTTTACGCCGCCATTGGGTCCGTCAGTTGACGGATAAACTCGCCGCTACAGCATCAAACCGACCCGCTACCCGAGGATGGAAAGCCCGCCCGACGGCGCAACCGCAAAAGCCATGGCCGGTGCGACGGCGCCTCCGCAGGCATTTCCCTCACCTCAGGCAGATGAATGCAATTTGCGGGGCGAAGTAACAGAAAAGTTTTGCGCCGGCGCGGAATGCGACTTAATGACCGCAATATTCGGCTGGGCACCCGCCAAACTGTCCCCCACCTTCAACTTTTGGCTTTTGGTCTCGCTACTCTTTGTAGCTTCCTGCCCCGAGACTGCGGACATGCCCTCCGGGATTTGGACATATTGTTCCTTATTCCTCTTCCCATCGCCGGTTGCTGCTCTGTGCAAAGTAGCCGTTGCGAATTTGAGTTATACTGGCGCTGGTGTTGCCCGGCAGCGTCGGATGCCGCACCCTTAATCCGGATTTCTCACCACGCTTGGACGCTGTTAGGGGGCTGGTGGAAGGGCGAGTTCCAACGCGTCGTGAAAGCGCCGTGCAGGAAAGGATCCTCGCTTGGGATTCGAAATCATCGATATTCGCCGGTTTGAGCCCAAGGAATTCTCATACCTTCTGGAAGCTGAATCGCGGGCCTGGAACGACGCGATGCGTTGGGACTTCGCCGCCTCGACCCGCGTCATCAACGCCTGCTTGCGCGAGCAGCGGCTTTCCGGTTACGCCCTGGTGGGCGAAGGGAAGATTCGCGGCTACTGCTTCTTCTTCTACGATGATGAAAAAGGGATTATCGGCGACCTCTTTGTGCACCCGGAACTGGCGGGCCTGCGCCACGAGCACGAAGTGCTGGAACACACACTAGAGACGCTCCTGGGAACCCCCGGTGTGCGCCGCATTGAAGCGCAGCTTGCGCACTACGAGCGCGAGGAACTGGAGTCCTGCTTCCTGTCCCGCCGGTTCCAGAGCTTTCTGCGCCGCTTCATGAGTCTCTCCCTGGAAGGCCGCCGGCGGGCGGCAGGAGCGGACCCCCGTTCCGACCCCGCGGCGGAGAAGCCCTGGGCGCGGGAGAATATCGAACTGATTCCTTGGGACAAGCGCTTCCATGACGACGCGGCGGAGTTGCTCTACCAATCCTACCGGCAGCACGTCGACGCGCTCATCAACGATCAATACGCTTCGGTGATGGGAGCAACCCGGCTGATTGAAAACATCTTCCACAATCAGGGGTGCGGCGATTTCCTGACGCGGGTGTCGCGCATGGCGGTGCATCGCCCCACGCGGCAGTTGGCAGGAATCCTTACGGTGACCGGTGTGCGCGCCGGCACCGCGCATATTCCGCAGGTGGGGGTGGGTCCGTCATTTCAGGGATTGGGCGTGGGCACGGCACTGATGGAGGCGGCGTTTCAGGACCTCGCGGAGGAAGGGTTTGAGCAGGTCACCCTGACCGTGACGGATGCCAACGCCGGCGCCGTGCGGCTCTACCAGCGGCTGGGATTCGAAACCTTCAAAACCTTTGGCGCGTTCATTTACAACAGTGACTAGGGATTAGGGGTTAGGGGTTGGGGATTAGGGATTCGGGGCGATTTATGGCCCCGCGTCACCGGGATGGGCCATCGCACCCCAGAATCTGGGATTTCGGCCGAACCCCCAATCCCGAATCCCTAACCCCTTATTCACTTCCCCTTGGCTTTGAGCAAGTCCTTCAGCTCGTCCATGAATTCGCGGACGTCCTTGAAGTCCAGGTAGACCGAGGCAAAACGCACGTAGGCAACTTTATCGAGCTTCTTGAGGCGGTTCATCACCAGTTCGCCGAGTTCCGCCGCCGGGCGTTCGCGGTCGGGCGATTCCGCCACGTGCGCTTCAATCTCGTTCACCAGCTCCTCCAGCTTGCCCATGGCAACGGGGCGCTTCTCGCAAGCCTTCAGCAAGCCCGTCAGCACTTTCTGCCGGTCGAACTTCTCGCGCCGGCCATCTTTCTTGACGACCATGTAAGGGATTTCGTCGATGCGTTCGTAGGTGGTGAAGCGCCGGCGGCATTTCTCGCATTGGCGGCGACGGCGGATGGTGTCGCCGATCTTCGCCTCGCGGGAATCCACAACTTTGTCTTCGACGTGCCCGCAGAATGGACATCTCACGTGGGTGGTTCACCTCAGTAAGCGGATGATCGGGTAAAAAAAGGCATCGGGTGATCCGGTAATCGGGTGATCGGGTGAACACGCAACGGCATGCGAAACTCGAATATCGAAACTCGAAAATCGGACGAGCTTAGCCCCGATTTTCGATTTCCGTCCTGGTTTTGTTCACCCGATCACCCGATCATCGGATCTCCCGATAAAAAGTCGCGCTAGGTTTCTTCCAAAGTCACAGCCCGCTCTTCCTCTTCGGTAATGGCTTCCAGCTTGCGGATCGACAAGCCTTCGCGGATCAGCAGAACCAGCCCCAGGGCCAGGCAGGGGACGGACATCACAATCCAAATCAGAATGCTCGCCCCCGTCGCGGGCTCGACCGGGACGTTGAAAATTTCGGTCAAGGACAGAATCACGCCGACTTGATATCCCCCGCCGATTCCCGGAAATTGCACGATCAAGCCCAGGGCCGCGCAGAAAAGCGTCAGACCCGCCGCCAGCCAGGGCAGGTGCCCATGGTGGTGCCGCACACTCTTGTAGACCAGCCAGAAGATGGTGGTATTAATTACCCACAGGACGGAGGTCGTCACCACGCTGCCCGCCAGCCCTTTCCAATCGCGAATCACGCTCAGGCCCTCTCCGAAGCAGCGCAGGAAGTGGGCGAAAGAGCGCAGGGGGCGTTCGGGAAGAAAGCGAAAAAGCTTCAGCGCTACGGCGGTCATGCCCGCGGCCTTCAGGCGGAAAAGCACCAAACCGATAATCAGCAGGGTGGTAAATCCGAAGAGCACGTGCCCCCACTCGTGCATCTCGTGCAGGACGGAGACTCCTTTGGCGGTGTCGGGGTTCACGGGTTCGAAGTAAAGGGCGGCGGCGAAGAGCACGACCATGGCGATGGTGTCAAGCACGCGCTCGAGCAACCACACCGCGATCATGGCGCTCATGGGAACGTTTTCCTTTTTGGCGATGTAGGCGGGACGCACGAGTTCGCCGGGACGGCCCACGAGGAAAATGGAGCTGAATCCCAGGATCTGCCCGACAAACAAAACCCACAAGGAAGCAGCTTTGATGGGGGCCATAAAGAACCGCCAGCGAATCGCCCTCACCACGAAAGTGCTGTAAACGAGAAGCACCGACAGCAGCAAGTAGTCGACGCGCGCCCCCACCATCGAACGCCAAAGGAGGTCCCAGCGGAAATTGCGCCACTCGGGGCTCCGGCTCAGGTTGTAAAAGATCAAGGCGATGACGACGGCCCCCACGGCCAGCCACACCCATCGCCCCCATGCTTTTTTCATAGAATGGACCCGCCGAGGTTCGTCCGAGCAAAGCTATCCGAAGGGTATCAGGAAGTCAAGCCAAGGACGCGGCGTGCCGCGCCCCTACAAGCTTTCGGCCAACACCCGTTGATAACAGTTGCGCGTGCGGGAATCAAAGCAAACAAAGAGAACCTTTTCGAGGGCGGGGTTCTTTTCCAGAAAGGCACGCACTTCCCTCGCCGCAATGCGCGTGGCGCGCTCCAAGGGAAATCCATAGATGCCGGTGCTGATGGCGGGAAAGGCCACGCTGCGCACACCGTTCTGGACGGCGACCTCCAGCGATCGCCGGTAACAGTTTGCCAGCAGCTCATCCTCGAATTCATGGCCGCCACGCCACACCGGCCCTACGGTGTGGATAACCCACCGCGCCGGGAGGCGATAGCCGCGGGTAATCTTGGCCTCGCCGGTGGGGCAGCCGTGCAACGTGCGGCATTCCGCCAGTAGTTCCGGCCCCGCCGCTCGATGAATCGCCCCATCCACGCCCCCGCCGCCCAGCAAGGAGGTATTTGCCGCGTTTACGATGGCGTCTACGTTTTGCTCCGTGATGTCGCCCTCGACAACTATGATGGCTTCTTGTTGCATCTCGCCGCCTCCGGTGTGGCCCCCTCACCCCCGGTCCCCTTGGAGAGGCTGACAGCTAACAGCCGACAGCTAACAGTGATCCCGGCCCCCCATCCATCTCGCACCGACAGCTCGCAAAATCATCCCCGTGTCCAGTAGAACCCTGGGGCATGTTCTGTTCTCCCAAGGGGCGAGGGTAGTCATCAGCTACAAGCTGTCAGCTTTCGGCTGTTAGCTGTCAGCTTCTAAAGCCCCAATTCGCGGGCCAGCTTCTTGGCATCGTAAGGCGAGCAGTGAAAGACGCGCCCGCCGATATCGAACGTAGGAACTTTGCGCTTGCCACTATTCACGCGCTGGACGAACTCAGCCGCCTCGGGATGCGCTTCGATGTCGATCTCCTCGAAAGGCAACTGGCGTTCACGCAGGAATTCCCTGGCGCGGCGGCAATCGGGACACCACGTGGTGGTATACACGCGTATGGGGACGTTCATGCCAAGCACTCTGAGCCTTTCGAGTGTCCGTGAAAAAGGTGTCTATTGCCCTCAGCCTGCACCCATTCCACCCCTGCGCGTGGCTCCAAGCCAGCAGGTGATTTCAACTTGATCTTACAATAAACCTGGCACGAGGACGAACAACGCCTTATGGGCAGGTGGGAAGGTATGGCTACCGTCGGAGTCTTTGTGCGGTTTCCAGTCGAGCCATGGCGCGGCGCAGGGCTTCGCGGGCACGCTCCATGTCCACCTGCGGATCATTGAATCGCTTTAAGCGTTCCTCCGCGCGGCCTTTAGCTTTCGCCGCGCGCTCCACATTGATCTCCTCGGCGCGTTCAGCCGATTGCGCCAGCACGATGACGCGATCGCCCAGGACTTCAGCGAATCCCCAGTTCACCGCCAAGGCGTGTTGGGCGCCGCCGGAAGTGTACTCCAGCTCGCCGGGAGCGAGCTCCGTCAGCAGGGGAGCGTGTCCGGGGAGGATTCCCAAATAGCCGTTCTTCCCGGGAATCGTCACGGCGGTCACCGCATCATGCGCCACCAAGCGGTCAGGAGTCACGATGTCGAGACGAATTTCTGTAGGAAGTGTAATGTCTGCCATAGCTTTGTTTGATCGGGCCATCGGCCATCGCATCAGCTCATCTGAGGGCTGTCCGTGGTCAGTTGTCCGTGGTCCGCGGCAAGCGATACGCGGAGATCGGAAGTCTGAAGCCACTGACGACGGACCACGGACCACGGACAGCCTTTAAATGAACCGATGGCCCGATGATTCAATGACCCGATTCCTAGGCTGCCGCCTTCATCTTCTCGGCTTTCTCCATGGCCTCCTCGATGGTACCCACCATGTAGAACGCCTGTTCGGTGAGGGCGTCGTGCTTGCCGTCCACGAGCTCCTTGAAGCCCTTGGTGGTGTCTTCCAGCTTCACGTAGCGGCCTTCCATGCCCGTGAACTGCTTGGTCACAAAGAAGGGTTGGGAAAGGAAGCGCTGAATCTTGCGGGCTCGCGCTACCGTGACCTTGTCTTCTTCCGAAAGCTCGTCCATCCCCAGGATGGCGATGATGTCCTGAAGGTCTTTGTATTTTTGCAGAATGGCCTTCACGCCGCGCGCCACGTTGTAATGCTCGTGACCCACGATGCGCGGATCGAGAACCCGCGACGTGGAGGCCAGGGGATCGACGGCGGGGTAGATGCCGATTTCGACGAGCGCGCGGCTGAGCACGGTGGTGGCGTCCAGGTGCGAGAAGGCCGTGGCGGGCGCCGGATCGGTCAGGTCGTCGGCCGGCACGTAAATCGCCTGCACGGACGTGATCGAACCGGTCTTGGTGGAAGTAATGCGCTCCTGGAGTTCGCCCATTTCCGTCGAAAGGTTGGGCTGATAGCCCACGGCGGAGGGCATGCGGCCGAGCAGCGCCGAAACTTCCGCCCCTGCCTGGGTAAAGCGGAATATGTTGTCGATGAACAGCAGCACGTCCTGGCCGCCCACGTCGCGGAAGTACTCCGCCACGGTAAGGCCCGACAGGCCCACGCGCAGGCGCGCGCCGGGGGGCTCGGTCATCTGGCCATAAATCAGGGCGACTTTGGATTTCTCCGGATCACCGGCCACCATCACGCCGCTTTCCTGCATTTCCAGCCACAGGTCGTTGCCTTCGCGCGTGCGCTCCCCCACACCGGAGAACACCGAAACGCCCCCGTGCTTCATGGCCACGTTGTGGATCATTTCCATCACGATGACCGTCTTGCCCACGCCCGCGCCGCCGAACAGGCCCGTCTTGCCGCCCTTCAGATAAGGCTCGAGCAGGTCGATCACCTTGACCCCGGTCTCAAAAGCCTCCAAGTTGGTGTTCTGTTCCTCCAGAGAAGGCGCGTGCCGATGAATGGGCCAGCGCTCCTGGCAAGCTATGGGACCCAGTTTATCTACGGGCTGGCCGATAACATTCATCACGCGTCCCAGCGTGCCCTTGCCGACCGGCACGGTGATGGGCCCGCCCTGGTCCTCCACGCTCATGCCGCGCACCATCCCATCCGTGGGCTGCATCGCCACGCACTTGGCGCGGCCTTCACCCAAGTGCTGTTCGACCTCCGCGATGACATCAATGGGGGCCGGCGTGTCGAAGCCTTGGGAAGTAATCCGCACGGCGTTGTAAATCGCGGGAAGCTGGCCGCCTTCAAACGCCACCACCACCACCGGCCCGATGACTTCCACCACTTTGCCAACGTGCATTTCCGCCATGGTCTCTTCCTTTCGAAAAACAGAAACTGGAAACTAGAAACTGGAAACTAGCTTCGGGAAGCTAGAAACCCGCAGAGAGCGTTATGCTGCTTCCCGCTTCATCGCTAATGTGGAGCGAAGATAGCCATTGAGCAGTCTTCCCACTGAGTGCGCAAGCTGCTCGAGCCGCGCGCTCTCTTCTGCTGTAAGGTGTCCCTCATCCAGGCAAGTTGTGAGGTGGTCTCTCAGTTCATAGAGCGAACCGCGGGCTTGCCTGCAGAACTGGGCATTCTCCTGATATCCGAACCGACCGAATCCCTCAGCGATGTTGGCCGTCACCGAGACGGCGGCGCGGCGAATTTGGCTTGCAAGTCCGAATTTCTCCAAATCCGGAAGCTTCCCGGCCAGCTTATACATTTCGTGTCGCAGGTCCCGGGCAGCCTTCCACACTTCCAGATCTTTGAAATCCTTGATGGGCAAGCGGGGGCGCCGATCGCGTTCTTGGCCGATTTCTCTCTGCCAATTTGCGTTTTCCATTTTCCAATTTCCAGCTCCCAGTTTCTAACCTTTTCTACGTCGCCGCGGCGCCGCTCACCACTTCGATGATCTCGCGGGTGATGGCTGCCTGACGGACGCGGTTCATGTACAGCGTCAGGTTATCGATCATCTCCCGGGCGTTATTCGTGGCCGCGTCCATGGCGGTCATGCGCGCCGCTAGTTCCGCCGCCTGCGATTCCAGCAGCGCCCGGTAAACCTCAATCTCCACGTAGCGCGGCAGCAGGGCATTGAAGATTTCCTGCGCCGGCTGCTCGTAGATGTAATCGATCAGCGCCTCGCCCTGGGCAGGTGCAATGGGCTTGATGGGCAGATAGCGCTCCATCATCACGCGCTGCGTCATGATGGACTTGAACTCGTTGTAAATGAAATCCACCGCGTCCACTTTCTCTTCCGTGTAAAGCTCGATGATGCGCTTGGCAATCGGCTGTGCCTCGCTGAATTCCAGACGGCCAAAGATATTGATGTGCTCGGCAATTATCTTGACCGGCCGCCGGATAAAGTAGTCCCGGCCTTTGCGGCCCACCATGATGATGGAAACGTCCCGATCGCGGTGTTCATCCACATAACTCTGCGCGGCGCGAATCAGGTTGGTGTTGAAACCCCCGCACAAACCGCGGTCAGCAGTGACTAGCACCAGAAGTTGCCGTTGGATGGGTCGCTCGACAAGCAGCGGATGCGAGCGGTCGGTGATGCGCGCCACAACGCTCGAGAGCAGCACCATCATCTCGTTCGCATAGGGCCGGGCGTTGAAGATGCGGTCCTGGGCGCGCCGCAGGCGCGCGGCCGCCACCATTTTCATCGCCCGGGTAATTTGCTGCGTGCTCTTTACCGAGCGGATGCGGCGTCGAATGTCGAGTAATGCTGCCATAAAAACGTCCGTGGTCCGTTGCCCAACCACCCCGCCCTTCGGGCACCCCTCCTTAGCTAAGGAGGGGACCCATCGTCCTATAACTCCCCTCCTTGCTAAGGAGGGGTGCCCGAAGGGCGGGGTGGTTGCTTAGGTTTTTGCCTTATCTTCCGCCTTGGTCTTATCTTCCGCCTTGGCCGCATTTTCCGCCTTGGCTGTGCTTTCTGCCTTGGCTGTGCTTTCCGCCTTGGCCGTGCTTTCTGCCTTGGCTGTGCTTTCCGCCTTGGCCTTATTTTCCGCCACGAACTTCGCTTTGAATTCGTCGATCATCTTGCGCAATTCCACGCGCAGGGACTCCGTAATTTCCTTCTTCTCGGCGATCTGCTTTCCCACCGCAGGATACGACGTATCCATGAAATCGTAGAGCGCCTGTTCGAAGGGCAGGCATTGTTCGATCGGCAAGTCATCCAGGTAGCCGCCCGTGCCGGCAAAGATGATGGCGATCTGCTTTTCCACTGGCAAAGGTTTGTAC
>Ga0187865_1001626_pt1 | contig 24714 bp, 19 predicted proteins | sample June2016WEW_11_1_2_FD_132989 | JGI IMG/M metagenome (GOLD analysis project Ga0187865, IMG submission 132989) | Peatland microbial communities from SPRUCE experiment site at the Marcell Experimental Forest, Minnesota, USA - June2016WEW_11_100 | ecosystem: Environmental > Terrestrial > Soil >...
AGGATGCGAAGCTCAGCGTTCTTGACGTGTGCCGATTATCGCATTCTCGACTTCAGCTTGATCATCTCGCCATCCACAGCGAACCTGCCGTATCCGTGATGGTGGATGGTCTTCGGATCCTTTTGTGCCGGATCGATCCAGGCCTTGAGCACTTCAAGGACGAAGAGATTGTACTGGTTGACGAAACGGGTATCGGCGACCTTGCATTCGAGATTGGCGAAACACTCGGCCACCAGAGGCGGCGCCACGCAGTGGGCGGGCGCCGGCGTCAAACCGAATCTCTCGAACTTCTCCACGTCCCGGCCCGAGCAGTTGCCGACTTCCACGACTTTGGGCGCCAGTGCCAGCGCCGGAACCGCAATCACGCACTCCTTTGTCGCCCGCAATGCGGCAAAGCTGTGATTGGCGCTGCTGACGACACAGGCAACCAGCGGCGGTTCGAACTCGACCATCATGTGCCAGGACATCGTCATGACGTTGGCGCGGCCCTTGCGGGCGGTCGTTAGCAGGACCACCGGACCTGGTTCGAGCAACTGGTAGACTTTCGACAGAGCTAGATCTTTCATCACGGTCGCGGTTCCTGGACCGGGTCTGCGATCATGGTCAGGCGTAATCCATTGTAGCTGCGCTCGTTGCCGCAAGGTGGATCATTCACGATGAGCAAGTGTCCGAAACGGACTAGTAATGGGTCGTCGGCTACCCCCGAAGCCACCGCCTGGGAACCTGCCGCACCTCCACCATCACATGCTGAAGCCGACTTCTAGCCAAGCAGCTTAAGTTACCGCTTACCGGGTCTATCCCCGCCGCACCAGCGTCCCGGCCAGCAGATCGTGCAGTCCCTGCTTGCGATCCGTGAGCCCGACCATGATGTAGCCGATGCACAGGATTATCGCGGAAAGCCACTTCGCAAAATGCCTTCCCGTAGCGCGTTCGAATGAGATTCGGTTGCCGTTGAGATCGGTAACTTTCATCCCGAAGATCATCTTGCCCAGCGTCGCCTGGTACGACGAGCTTTCCATGAAAGCCTCGTACAACCAGGAACCGAAAATCAACAAGATGAAGCTGACGCCACCGCCCAGGAGACCAAATCCAATATGGGGAATGCCACCCATCATTCTTCCTGCCAGCCCGAGGCCACCGAAAATCATGCCCACGGGAGCCACCACAACCCGCAAGATGATGGCGTCAATGATGGCCGCAACTACGCGAATCCAAAATCCTCCGTAGCCAACTCCCACCACCGGCGCAACCGCCTGATACGCAGTCGCTGACGCTGAGTAGGACGGTGCTAAGTTGGGTGATGCTATGTTGGGCGATGACACCGCTGCCGGGACAACGCTGGGCGTCGGGCTCGTGGGCGCTCCGCAGCGACTACAAAACTGAGCGCTGGCGGCATTCTGCGCGCCGCACTTGTTGCAGAAGAAAGTTCCGTTCATGACCGGGCACTATAAAGATGGATTGGCCTCTTGTCAAAAGCCGGAGAAGCAAGGCGGCAGAAGCAGACCGCAGAGACAAGAAGCGCTCACCGGGCACGCACCACGTCGCGTAACGTCAGCTCCAGCCCGCCAAATTCAGGATGGTCGTTCATGCCGAGCGAGTAAGCGATGTCCAGGCGGTCCCCGGCCAGCAACTGCAACCGGTCGCAGGATTCCTTCAGCCCCCAGCCCATTGCTTTGAATGCAATGTTGTCGCGCCAGGATTGTGTGGCGGCGGGGCTTTGCCCCGCCGGGACGGGGCGGAGCCCCGTCCCGGCACTATCGGGATGGCAGCGTGGAGTGAAGTCTTGTACCGCAGCCGCCGCGGCTGTGCCGTTGCCGGCTGGCGCCACGCGCAGCCGCACATGCTTGTCCTTCACCGCCTGCGGAGGCGCCATCAGCCGCACCGCCCGCGCGGCGAAAATGGGCTCGCGATTCTCCATTCCAAACGGTTCCAGCAAAAGCAGCGCCTGGTGAAGTTCGGGCGTGACTTGTCCGAGGGGCAGCTCGCGATCGAACTCAAGCTGCGGTTCGAAATCGGCGGGAGTAAGCCGGGCGCGCGCATAGCCATCCAGATGCTCGCGCAGTTTCTCCACGTTGGCGCTGGGCAGCGCAAAGCCAACCGCGTGCGCGTGTCCGCCGTAGCGGGAAAACAGCTCGTGGCACGATTCGATCGCATGCAGCAGATGAAACGCCGGAATCGATCGCCCCGAGCCGTGCGCTTCGTCACCCTCACGCGAGATCACCAGCGTTGGCCGCCCGTGGCGTTCCACCAGCCGTGACGCCGTGATACCAATCACGCCGCGATGCCAGCCTTCGCCATCCACCACCACGCAATACGCTTCGCGTAATGCAGGCTCTTCCTCAAGCCGGCGAAAAATGCTGTCCATGATGCGCCGCTCTTCTTCCTGACGTTCGGCGTTCAACTGGTCAAGCCGGCCGGCAATCTTCCTGGCACGCTCCATGTCTTTCTCGTTGAAAAGATCCACCACGTCGCGAGCAACATCCATGCGTCCCGCAGCGTTCAGGCGAGGCGCGATGCGGAAGGCAACTTCGGTCGCGGTCAGCGCCCGCCCGTCGCCGAGCTTAGCAACTTCGAGCAGCGCCTTCAGGCCAACGTTCACCGGAGAACGCAGCCCCTGCAATCCCAGCTTCGCGAACACGCGATTCTCGCCCAGCAACGGGACGGCATCGGCGATAGTTGCTATAGCCACGACTTTCATGAACGACATCAACAGGCGCGACTGATCTTTCGCCTCCAGCCGCCGCTGCATCAATCCCTGGGCCAGCTTGAAGGCCACGCCCGCGCCGCACAAATACTTGCAGGGATATTCGCATCCTTCCTGGTTGGGATTGACCACGGCCAGCGCCTGTGGGACGCCGTCCATTCCGGGCAAGTGATGGTCGGTGACGATCAGGTCCACTCCGGTGCGCCGCGCGGTTTCGGCGGCGGAGAAGGCGCGAATGCCGGTGTCCACGCTGACGATCAGCCGCACGCCGCCGGCAGCGGCGCGCTCGATCACGTCATCGCGCAGGTCGTAGCCTTCACGGATGCGATGCGGCACGTGAAAGCCAGCCGCCCCGCCGCAAAGCTCGATGGCCGTCTTGAGAATGACGATCGCTGTAGTGCCGTCCACGTCGTAGTCGCCGTAAATCAGAACTTTCTCTTTGCGCTCCAACGCCGCTTCCAGCCGATCAAGCGCGGATTTCATCCCACTCATCCGCAGCGGATCGTGGAGGTCCCCAAGTGCAGGCGAAAGAAAACGCGCAGCCGTCTCCGGCTCATCGATCCCACGGCCCACGAGCAAATCGGAAAGCACCGGCAAAGCAGATGGGGAAATTTTCAGTTTGGAATCATGCAGCGCAGCAGCAAGCACCCTGGCCTTGGGAGAATTCAGCGGATTGGAACTCCATCGCATGCGGAAGAGAGGCGAATCCAGAGGCGGGGTAATTTCACAGTTCCGAAAGCAGCCACGCGGACAACTTCTACTACCGCTCCTCGTCCTGATCCGGCTCATCGATCATGAAGCCGCCGCCATCATCCGCAAGCTCGCGCAGGTGCTGATAATGTTCATACCATTCGGTGCCTGCTTCATAGACGAATACGCATCCCTGGTACGCCCATCCGAGCTGCACAAAGCCGGTCTTGCCGACGTAGCTCTTCAGCCAGCGGCTTTCTTCAATATCTTCTTCGCTTCTGTAATCGCTGTCGGCGAGCAGTTGGGACAAGCGGTCCAGCTCTTCGCGGTCGAGCGCCCAGGAATGCATGGTCAGGAAGGGCGCGCCCGTGGACTTGGCCAGTTCCACGAAATCCTTCCAGCCATCCGGATTCTGCCCCGAGTCCCACAGCACGCTGGGAACCTCTTCGCATTCGACATAGCCAAAGAAGCGGCGCATGCCCAGACCTTCAATGAAGGCCGTCATATCGTCTTTCATGCCCGTCAGGTCGTCTGGATATGGAGACATGGAATCTCATCATTGTACGGCTTAGACTACTCAGCCGCCAGTGCCCCGCGCCGAGCAGACATGGTGCGAGCCGCGAGCTCCGGGCTACGAGCTGCGGGCAACCGGTTTGCTCGAAGCTCGCAGCTCGCGGCTCAGCAAACGGAATTAGACCACGACCCAGGACAAAGCACCGCCCGTCCACAGCGTTCCTTGTGTTAAACTTTCTGCTTACAAAAAAGCGTTTTTATCATGCTCTTTTCCAAAGAATATGTGGGCTATCTGGCCCGCGAAGTTTCCAAAAAACTGGTGGCGAGCGGTCTCATTGAGACCAAGGCGATGCCCGCTCTTACCGAGAAGGTGCACGCCGCTCTGCTCGAAGAACTAGCGCTCGAGGACCGCATTAACGATGAGGTGCGCGTCATCCTCGAGGCTTATTCCGACGAAATGCAGAAGAGCGGCGCCAATTACCAGGAAATGTTCCGTAAGGTGAAGACTGAGCTGGTGAAAAAATACAAGGCTGTTCTTTGAGGACGCCCTGGAGGACGCCCCTGCTGTGCGATTGAGCCGCGACAAAGTCAACAAACTCGCCCACACTGTCACCGACGCCGTCGCCGACTTGGATGAGGTCGAGTTCATCGAGGATCGCAATACCATCCGCCTCGAAGTCCGCAAGATTCTCGAAGAGCTGCTCATGCAGGAAGCCCGCATCGATCAGGCCGCCCGCCAGAAGATCGAGAGCCAACGGCGCACCATCATCGAGGGCTCCGAGGAATGGTCGATCCTCTACCGCAAGTATTACAACGATGAAGTAAAGAAGCTGGGACTGTAACTGCCCAGTAGAGACGCGGCTTGCCGCGTCTCCCGCCGCGTCCAAAAAAGACGGGGCAAGCCCCGTCTCTACACGAGTTACTACTGGCTACTGGGTACTGTAGTCATCCGCAGCACATCATCCTGATCCTTATCTTTGCTCTTGATCCCAGCCGCATCGAGCTGACGCGCCACCGGCTGCACCACTTGTAGAATCCGCGCGAGCGTTTGCCCTACGGCTTCCCGATCGCTGTTGTCCGGACCCCGGCGCTCAATCACGCTCTCGAAAAAAGTCTTTGGCCGCGGATAGACCACGATCTTGACGTCGTCGCCTTCGCGAACTCCCGCCGCTTTCTTCGCCAGTTTCAGCGCCGTATCGTAGCCGCCGAGCTCATCCACTAAGCCAAGGTTCTTCGCATCCTGACCCGACCAGATCCGCCCCTTCGCAATCTCCAGCACCTTTTCCTTCGGCAGCTTGCGCCCATCGGCAACCTTACCGGTGAAATCCACATACACCCGGTCCAGCCACGCCTGGAATCGCCCCCATTCGGCGGGCGTGTAATCGTGCGTTCCGGTGAACATGGTGGCGTTGTCGCCCTGATGGACTTCGTCCCACGAAAGTCCGACTTTGTCCCACAACCCGCTGGTCAGCATCTTTCCGCCCAGCACCCCGATCGAGGCCGTGATGGTTCCCGGCTCGGCGACGATTTTGTCGGCCGCCATCGCCACAAAGTACCCGCCCGACCCCGCCACATTTCCCATCGAAACAATTACCGGCTTGCCCGCCTGGCGTGCGCGCACCACTTCCCGCCAGATGGTATCGGAGGCGACATACGATCCGCCCGGACTGTCCACGCGGAACAGGATCGCCTTTACGTCCTTGTCTTCCGCAGCCGCTCGAATCGCGCCCGCCACCGTATCCGAGCCCATATTCTGGCTGCCTTGCACGGGATCGTAATCGCTCTTGCCACGGGTGACGCCGCCGACGCCGAACACCAGTGCAACCGTCTTCCCGTGGTCGTGCGGACGCCCGGCGCGACGTAAATATTTATGCAGGTAGAGCAGTTCCGCTCCGTCGCCCGCCTGGCTTTTTACTTTGCCGTAAACCTCGTCGCGATAAGCAACTGCGTCCACCAGTTTCGCCTCGACTGCCTCTTTGCCCAGATAAGGCCCTGCGTCCACCAGCGACTGGAACTTTTCCGGCGCGATCTGCCGCGCCTGACAGATGCCGTCCTTCATCTGGTTGAACCATGAAGTCATGATCGCGGTCATCGCTTCTTTGTGTGGCCCGGTGTACTTGGTCTCGGTGAGGAAGTTGAGCGCATTCTTGTATTCGTAGCGGTGATCGCCATGAAAGGTTACGCCCAGCTTCGCCAAAGTTCCTTTCACGAACGGCGATTCCATCATGATGCCCGTCAGTCCGACGTCGCCCGAGGGTTGCAGATAGATATGGTCAAACGCCGTCGCCAGGTAATAAGCGCCGTTGCCCGGACCAAACTCCCCAAAGGTTTCCGAGTAGGCGACCGCAAATTTTTTGTGCGCGCGAAATCTTTGGACAGCATCGCGAATTTCCTGGGTCTGCGCCATGCCCATCGGAGCCGCGCCGATCCTGGCAATCATGCCGACGACGCGATCGTCACTCGCTCCGCGATCAATCGCGTCCACCACGTCACGCAGCGTTTGTTTTTCGGTCAACAGCAACTGCGCCGTCGGCGTTTGCGGGATGTCCTCCATGAACGTCTGCTCGAAATTGGCTTCGAGAATCGTCTTGGAGGGAACTTTGCCCTTCACGCCGATCACAGCCACCAGCACGATGACCATTCCGATCAGCCACAGAGCGCCTAAGATAGCAAGAAACCGCACGATCAACTTCGACATGGTTTGCTCCTTTGGTAAGAAAGAGCAGTCTAACCCAAGTGCAAGGCTTGGGCGCTACAGCGGGTGTTCCTTCCCATTAACTCCGAATGTATTAACCAATTAGTATGGGGGGGTACCCCCCCCCGGTCTTTTGGAATCATAGAGTTAGGCGGAAATTCCCGCCAGGTCTTTGAGTTTAAATGACTTATAGGTAAAGTCTTCCGGAATCAACGACTTAGGTTGTCAAAGAGCGCTGGAAATGACTTTGGGGCAGCTTCGAGGCCGTCTTGGGAGACGGGCACACATCGGGCTGCCCCAATCTGGGAACATTGTCGCACCAGTGCGGGCTGGGGGTCTGTGATGACGGTCACAGGTCGGATGTGATGAAAAAATCAAAGGCCCCACCCAAGCGAAGGCTTGGGCTGGCCACCGCCCAACTTTCAGCCGCTGTGCTCAACTAGGTAACTGTCGGTAAGAGAGCGGAACCTGATCTGATAGGCTGCGCGGTTCTGAGCGTAAACGCCTGGTTTCGTCAACTATCCCCATCCAGCTTGCTATGAAACCAGTTTTCGTCCAGGACGGATTACTTCCGGTTTGCTCGTCATGCTGGCGGAAGCGTGAGGGGGCGTCGCTAGCGCTGTGAACTGTCACCTATATACGTGTTGGCGGTCACAGAATTCCCCGCGGCAAATCCACTAGCTTGAGCAGTATTCCGGGAGGTCGCTATGCGGCGACGTGCTTTGCTCCTCGCCTTTTTCTTCTCTACTTCCTTGCTGTTCACTCCAACGCTTCCCGCTAAAGACAAACCCAAGACGGCCGCGTCGCACAAGATCCCGCAGGACTTCAGCAAGTTCGTGGAAATCCCCGGTGCGGAGATGGCAGGGGCGGAACAGTGCGCGCAGTGTCACGCTGACCTTTCCAAGGGCTACCGCCGGAGCGCGCACTCGATGCAGGAAATCGCCTGCGAACAGTGCCATGGGGCGGGCAGTCTGCATATCGCGGCGGGCGCGTACTCAAAGGAGAAGATCATCAGCTTCCGCGACCGTTCCGCCGAGCAGGCGAACGGTGCGTGCCTAAGCTGCCACGCGAAATCCGATCATGTGCGGAACTGGTTTTCGGGCGCGCACCAGGCGCAGGACATCAAGTGCAGCGACTGCCACACCATTCATGGCGAGGCCCACGGCGAGCGAAGAGCGATCGAGTCTCGTCGGCAGCTGAATGAGAACTGCCTGCGCTGCCACCAGAAGCAGAACGCCGAAGCAGATCTTCCGTACCACCACCCGATTCGCGAAGCCAAGATGAGCTGCGTGGATTGTCACGATCCGCATGGCGGCAGCGCGGGCAACAATCTGAAGTTGTCCAACACCAACGAACTCTGTTTCAGCTGCCATGCCGAATATCAGGGGCCGTTCACATTCCAGCACCCTCCGGTAAACGAGAGCTGCCTCAAGTGTCATTCATCCCATGGTTCGCCGAACCAGAACATGCTTTCTGTGAGCCAACCTGCGCTCTGCCTGCAGTGTCATTCTGCTCACCATAACGGCGCGAGCTTGCCCCTGGTGGACCGGTGTACCAATTGCCACAACGCAATTCATGGAAGCGACATACCTTCCGCAACTGGCGGAAGCAAGTTCATCGACAAGTAGTACCCGGCCAAAAGACTGGTTCGGGTAAGGAGTCACGCAATGAATAGGATTTCCGCACTCCTCATAGTTGCACTCATAGTTGCGGCAGCAACCTACCAAGTTCAGGCGCAGCAGCCGACTCCGGGCACCTCGCAGCCGGCGGAGAATGTCCCCGAAGTCAACTACCATCTCACCGTGATGATGCCGCAATACCGGTTCTTGGACACCAGCGGATACGGCGGCCGGGTGGGCGAATACGACTCCTTGCAACAATCGCTCGGTGGTGATTTGTCCTTTGACTATGTGGATGTCCCGGAACACATGACCATCAAGTCCACGTGGGACATCCTGAGCCGGGACGACTACGACTTGAAGTCGCGGATCACTTTCGGGAAATGGCTTGACTTCAGCCTCGACAACCGCAGCTTTGTCCGTCACCTCGATGACAACTCCTACTTTGGAGCCGCCGTGATTTCTCCCGACATCATCCGCATCGATACGGTCCCTGCGGATTCCTTACTGGGTATAAGACGCAGAATGAACAACGCTTCCCTCAAGCTAAAGTTGCCCAAGATACCGGTGAAGTTATTTGTCAAAGGCGGTTGGGGGGCCCGGGACGGAACCAGCCAGATGCAGTACTTCGACATGGGCGGGGACGGGTTCATAGACAACACCGGCTGTGCCAACTGTCACTCCGCTTCCCAGTACCGCACCTACAACTATACGACGCGGAACATCGCCGGAGGCGCTGAAGTCAAGTTAGGAAATCTTCTGAAGCTTGTCTACCAGCACGAGTTTCGCAGCTTTAACGACCGCATGCCCAATCCGGTAGATATCTACGGAACCGCCGGCGCCATCCCTCCCGTCGAGGACATCCCTTATACACCGGCTGGCCTCTACGTTCACAGCGTGTTGCCGCGCCATCAAACGCAGGCCGACTCGTTGCAGATAACTATGGCCGTGGCACATCACGTTACCTTGAACGGCGACGTCAGCTACGCGCGGACGAACAACTTGTTTGCCCAGTCCGACCCGCGGGTTCTGGTTACCGGCAATCATTCCCAAGACGCTTTTAACGCGGACGCCACTCTCACCTGGAATCCGGTTTCCCGGCTGCGCGCGGTGGCTGACTTTCATCAGCAGAATCTGGTGAACGAGTTTGTCTCGTCCTATTCCCTCTCCGACCCCACCGTGTCTTACGCCTTTGGCAACCCGTCCCTGCACCGGCATTGGGTGGGTTTGAAGGTGTCGTACCGCGTGTCAAAACAGTTCGACGTGGAGACGCACTACACGCGCATGAACATTACGCGGTCGAACGCAGCTTTGTGGCCGCAGGCCTCTTCGCCGGACAATACTGATCCGCTCTTCGTCGTGCCCGTGAGCTTCAGCAACATTGCGGGCGCGGCCGTGCATTTTCACAGCGCGGAATTGTGGAATGCTAGAGCCGGCTATGAGTGGACGGGCACACACGATCCTGGTTATGTCACCGACCCGCGCACGAATAACCGCCTGTTTGGCAACGTTACTATTACTCCGGCTCACTGGCTCACCATCGGCAACGACGCCAGCATGGTTCTGCAGAAGTCGTTTCCTGTGGTGCAGCGCACCAACCACCTCTACGTGGATTCCACCTTCGTGACCATCAAGCCGGTTCCGCAGTGGAGCATTGGCGGCGGATACACCTACCTGCAAGACAATTTGCGGACGGACATGCAGCTCGCCAACGATGCCGCGGTGGGTCTCTATACCCAATCGCTGGCGCCCTACAAGCAGCTGAGCCAGACCTTTTCCATACACTCCACCTATGAACTGAAGAAGCGTCTGGGGCTCAATGTAAGCTTCGCGCGATCGCTGGCCCACAGCGGCTGGCGCCCCGACCTCAATCCGGCGGATTATCCCAACTTCCCAGGAGCCGTTTCCGTCGCTGGCTACCCCTCTGAAGCTGCTTTCGCCGCAGCCTTCGCCGGAGCGCTCGCGACCGGCGCAGGACCGGTCTCACAGATGAACGTGCCGCAGACCCTTGTCGGAGCCACGGGCGACTACCACCTCCGCGCCGGATTCGATGGTGGGCTCCGTTTCAACTACGGAAGCTACACCGATAACATTCGTCCGGACCTGACGGGAAAGCTGCGATCCTATTCAGTTTTCTTCGGACGAGTCTGGTAGCCTCCGCCTGCTGAACTTCAGCATTAGGCGCAGCTGTGACCGACAGACTGGCAACACGATTCCGGACGTGTCGTCGGCTACTCGGAAACTACGCCGATTGTTGACGTAACATCGCCATTGCACTCATTGAGCGAGAGGTGGGCGCAATTGGCCAGTTATCGCAGCGCTGAAGTGTGTGCGCCACCCAAAATCGAGTGCAAGATCGAGTTTTCCGCAGCCTGCTAGGGCTTGGGGTGACTCGGGTGGGCGGGTGTTGTAATTGCGCCCTCCGCCGCTGAACTTACCAGCGCCGCGTATTTTGCGAAGACGCCGGTTTTGTAGCGTGGCGCGGGAGCCTTCCATTCCGCCAGGCGGCGCGCAATCTCAGCGTCGGAAATCTCCAGTTCCAGCCTCCGGATCTTGGTGTCAATGGTGATGCGGTCGCCCTCGCGAATCGCGGCAATCGGGCCGCCCAGCGCCGCTTCTGGCGCTACATGGCCGACCATCAGGCCGCGGGTTGCGCCGCTGAAGCGTCCGTCGGTGATGAGCGCTACGCTCTCGCCTAAACCTTCGCCTACAATCGCCGCGGTCACGCTCAACATTTCGCGCATTCCGGGTCCGCCTTTTGGACCTTCGTAGCGGATCACCACCACATCGCCAGCCTTGATTTGCTTGCTGGTCACCGCCTGCATCGCCGCTTCTTCGGAATCGAAGACGCGCGCCGGGCCGGTTTGCGACCCGCGTTCGTGGCCGGTCATCTTCACCACCCCGCCCTCCGGCGCCAGGTTCCCTTTCACGATCACCAGTCCACCCGTGGCCTTCAGCGGCTTACTCAAGGGAGCGATCACCGTCTGTCCGGCAGTTTCTATCGCCGCGTTCGCCTCTTCGGCAAATGTCTTCCCGGTCACGGTCATCGCCGAACCATCCACATGCTTGCCGTCGAGCAGCCGCTTGGCGATCACCGGGATGCCGCCCGCTGCGTCCACATCCGCCGCCACGAATTTTCCCGCAGGCTTCAGATCCGCCAGCAGGGGCGTGCGTTCACTGACCCGCTGAAAATCGTCGATCTCGAGTGGCAGCCCCATTTCGCGCGAAATCGCGAGCAGGTGGAGCACGGCGTTGGTCGAGCCTCCCGTCGTGGCCACGCCCGCGATCGCGTTCTCGAACGCCGCGTGCGTCAAAATATCGCTCGGACGAATTCCGAGCTTTAGAAGATTCATCACCACTTCGCCGCAGCGGAACGCAACTTCGTCCTTGCGCGGGTCCATCGCCGGAATGCCATTAAATCCCATGGGCGAAAGGCCGATCAGTTCCATCACCGTGCTCATCGTGTTCGCGGTGTACTGCCCGCCACATGCGCCCGCGCCTGGACACGCCACATTCTCGAGCGCCAGCAGATCCGCGTCGCTCATCTTGCCCGCCGCATTCGCACCGACGGCCTCGAACACATCCTGAATGGTTACGTCTTTGCCTTTGTACTTGCCGGCGGCAATGGTTCCGCCGTAAAGCACCAGGCCGGGCAGGTTCATGCGCGCCAGCGCCATGGCCGCGGCGGGGATGGTCTTGTCGCAGCCGACAACGCAAACTGCCGCGTCAAACATCTGTCCGCGGCAGACGAGTTCGATCGAGTCGGCGATCACCTCGCGGCTCACCAGCGACGCCTTCATGCCTTCGGTGCCCATGGTCTCGCCGTCGGAAATGGCGATGGTGTTGAACTCCATCGGCGTGCCGCCCGCGGCGCGAATGCCTTCTTTCACCTTGGCCGAGAGACGGCGCAGGTGGAAGTTGCAGGGCATGGTCTCGATCCAGGTGTTGGCGACAGCGATGAGCGGCTTGGCGAGATCGTCGTCGGTGAAGCCGATGGCTTTGTACATGGCGCGCGCCGGAGCCTGGTCGCGCCCGTCAGTGATGTAGCGACTGCGATGTTTGAGGTCGATGTCCATGGAAGTGATGCGGACAGTGTAGCTGAAGGAAGAAAACGCTACTAGCCACTAGCTGCTGGCTAGTAGCTAGAAGCTAGTAGCCAGCAGCTTAAGTTATGCGTTGACCACTTTCGGTCCTGTGGGCTTGGCTGGTTCGGTGGCTTTCTTCTTGTCGGAGGGCAGCCACGACATCATGGCGCGCAACTGCTCGCCCACTTCTTCAATTGGGTGCTGCTTGGCGCGCTCGCGCAGCTTGGCGAATTTCTTGCCGCCCTTCTTATTCTCTTCAATCCACTCTTTCGCGAACTTACCGTTCTGGATTTGCTTCAGCACTTTCTTCATCGCCTTGCGCGTTTCGTCTCCCACAACCATTTCGCCGCGGGTCAGGTCGCCGTATTCTGCCGTGTTTGAGATCGAATAGCGCATGCGGCTCAAGCCGCCTTCGTAGATGAGGTCCACGATCAGCTTCATCTCATGCACGCACTCGAAGTAGGCGATCTCAGGAGCGTATCCGGCCGCCACCAGCGTCTCGAAACCTTTCTGCATCAGCGAAGTCAGGCCGCCGCAGAGCACCGCCTGTTCGCCGAACAGGTCGCTCTCGGTTTCTTCCCTGAAGGTGGTCTGCAACACGCCGGCGCGCGTCGAACCGATACCGTGGGCATAGCAGAGCGCGAATTCATGCGCGCGTCCGCTGGCATCCTGGTGAATGGCCAGCAGCGAAGGCACGCCGCCGCCCTGCGCATACACGCGCCGCAGCAAATGGCCCGGGCTCTTCGGCGCAATCATGACCACGTCCACATCCTTCGGGGGCTTGATGGTCTTGAAGTGAATCGAAAAACCGTGCGAGAAGCCGAGAATCTTTCCTTTGCGCAGGTGCGGCTGGATGGCCGATTCGTAGAACTCGGCCTGGGTCTCGTCGGGGGTGAGAATCTGGAGCCAGTCGGCGCGCTTGGCGGCCTCGGCGGGAGCGACCACGGTCATGCCATCGGCGCGCGCCTGCTGGGCCGAGCTGCGCTCGGGATCGAGCCCGATGATCACGTCGTATCCGCTGTCACGCAGGTTCTGCGCCTGCGCGTGTCCCTGCGACCCGTAGCCGAAAACCGCGATGGTTTTGCCCTTCAGCGCGGAAGGATTGGCATCGTTTTGATAGAAGACTGTGGCCACTGGAAAACTCCTTATGGATGTGGGCTGAAATGCTGAATTATGTTTGAAAGCAAAAACCGACCAATCGGTCGGTTCTTGAAATGCTACCCACTCGGCCTTCCCCTGTCAACCCCGGATTCCCCCCGGTGTCCATTCTAGACCACCATCGGTTCGTGTCAGGGTCGCTTCAGGGACGCCGCAAGTTCTACGAAATCAGCGTAGTGGGTCAGTTTCCGATCAAGGCTAGCGACCATCCGGGAGTTATCGCATCGTGAACCCAAATGCCGGGTTCGGCCACTCTACGGATAGCCCGTTATACGTCCATGTGAGGGCTGAAGGAACCGTGCGATGGTTCCCCCAAGGCTATAATGTTGCCCACCATGATGCTGGCTCCGGGCACGAAACTCGGACCGTATGAGATTATCGAGCTGCTGGGCGCCGGCGGGATGGGTGAGGTGTACCGGGCGCAGGATGCGCGCCTGGATCGCAGTGTTGCGATCAAGATTCTGCCCGCCGCATTCTCCGCAGACAGTGATCGGTTGCACCGCTTCGAGCAGGAAGCACGCTCGGCATCTGCCCTCAACCACCCCAATATCGTTACGATCTACGAACGCGGACAGGACGGTTCCACTTACTACATTGCGATGGAGCTGGTAGAGGGGAAGACGCTGCGCGAGCTGCTTGTCGCCGGCTTGCTGCCAATACGAAAAGCAATTGAAATCGCGGCGCAGGTTGCGGAGGGGCTGGCCAAGGCGCATGAAGCGGGCATCGCGCACAGGGACTTAAAGCCCGGGAACCTGATGGTCTCTCACGATGGATTCGTCAAAATCCTCGACTTTGGCCTGGCGAAGCTCGCGTCGACCAGCGGAGAGCTGTCGGAGATACGCACTATGTCCGCGTGGCAGACTCGACCGGGTCTGGTTCTAGGAACGGTGCAATACATGTCACCGGAGCAGGCCAGCGGCGGTCGGCTGGATTTCCGGTCAGACCAGTTCTCGTTCGGCTTGGTGCTCTACGAGATGGTGACCGGAAAACACCCCTTTCAGAGAAGCACAGCAGCGGAGACACTGGTGGCCATTCTCCGGGAACAAGCCGAACCGATCGGAGTGCAAAACCCCGACGCCCCGGCTCCGCTGTGTTGGGCTATCGAGAGGTGCCTGGCGAAAGAGCCCGATAAGCGCTACGTCTCTACCCGAGATCTCGCACGGGAACTTGCAGCCATACGCGACCACTTCTCGGAGAAGCCAGTTAAGCAGGTGGAGACCCGCCCGACGAATCTTCCTGTGCAGCGAACCGGATTTGTGGGGCGGGAGAAAGAAGTAGCTGCCGCCAAAGAACTCCTGCTGCGTCAGGATGTGCGCCTAGTCACGGTCACGGGTCCAGGGGGGATCGGCAAAACGCGCCTCGCGGTGCAGGTGGCGAGTGGCCTTGTCGAGCGCTTTCCAGGTGGCACTCATTTTGTTTCGCTCTCCTCGCTAAGCGATCCGGGCTTGATCGCTTCCGTGATCGTTCAGACGCTGGGGATCCGGCAGGCGGGAGGTCAGTCGCCGCTCGAAATGCTCAAGGAGAATTTACAAAATTCATTGCGCGCACCAATGCTGCTCCTGCTGGACAATTTCGAGCACCTGGTTCAGGCGGCACCTACCGTGGCAGAGCTCCTAGCCATGGGTCCCAATCTTAAAATCATGGTAACGAGTCGCGCCGCGCTGCACGTGTACGGAGAACATGAATTTCCGGTGCCGCCGCTGGCGATGCCGGATTCGCGGTCCAAGCCTTCAGTGGAGGTCCTGTCGCAGTACCCTGCGGTCGCGCTGTTCGTGCAGCGCGCCGTCGCGGTCAAGCCAGATTTTGAACTTAACCGGGAAAACGCGCCTGCCGTCACCGAGATTTGCGCCCGGTTGGATGGTCTGCCTCTGGCGATCGAGCTCGCAGCCGCCCGGGTCAAAGTTCTTTCGCCCTCTTCCATGCGGACACGCCTGACGAGCCGGTTGCAGCTATTGACGGGCGGCGCGCGGGACATGCCGCAGCGGCAGCAGACGCTTCGCGCTACCATCGATTGGAGCTACGATCTGCTGAGCGCTGCCGAGCAGAAGCTCTTCCGAAGATTATCGGTGTTCGTGGGCGGATGCACTCTGGAAGGCGCGGAAGCTGTCTGCGACACGAAAGGCGATCTCGATTTGGACCTGCTCGACGGTATGGCATCCATGGTGGACAAAAGCCTGGCGCAGCAGGTCGAGCCAGCGAAGGGTGAATCGCGGTTCGCGATGCTGGAAACGATTCGCGAGTACGCTCTGGAAAAACTGGAGGCAAGCGGGGAGGAGGCCCTGACGAAGCGCGCCCATGCCGCCTACTGCCTGGTGCTGGCGGAAGAAGAGGCTACGGAGCAGAGCGGCGCGGAGGGGACGGAATGGCTGGAACGCTTCGCGTGCGAACACGACAATTTTCGCGCGGGCCTGGAGTGGCTGACAGAAACCGGAGACGCAGAGTGGGGCCTGCGTCTCGGCGCAGCCCTGTTTCGCTTTTGGGAAATGTGCGAGTATCTCGCCGAAGGCAGGGACAGGTTGGGCAAGCTGCTGAAGCTCCGAGGAGCGGCAGCTCCCACGAAGGCGCGTGCGCGCGCGCTTTTTGCCGCAGGCGTGCTCGCAAGCGAGCAGGGAGATTACGCCTCGGCGGATGCGCTCATCGGGGAAAGTCTGGACATCGCGCGTGGGTTGCGTGACAAGCAGGGCGCCGCTGTCTCTCTAAACGCGCTGGCGGTCATTGCTCGGGGCCGGGGTGACGTCCCAGTGGCGCGCTCTCGGTTCGAAGAAAGCCTAGTGCTGTGGAGAGAATTGGGCGACCAGAAGGCTGTCGCTCGTTCTCTCAGTAACCTGGCGAATATCGTCAAATTGCAGGGTGACAATGCCCGCGCGCGCTCCCTATACGCGGAGTGTCTCTCCATCTTCCGAGGACTGGGAGATCGGACAGGCGTCGCCTGGTCGATGAACTACCAGGGGGATGTCGCTCGCGATCAGGGTGACTCCGCCGCCGCGCGGACATTGTACGAACAGGGCCTAGCAATTTTTCGGGAACTCGGTGACCGCTGGGGCGTTGCTGGCACGCTCGCTGATCTGGGGAGCTTGGCGAGAGAACAGGGGGATTATCCCACAGCGCGCTCTCTGTACCGGGAAAGCATAGAAATTTTCCAGGAACTGGACCATAAACGCGGAATTGCGCGCCTGCTGGAGTGTTTCGCGTGCGCAGCGGCTGGTCAACTCCAAGCAGAGCGTACGCTGCGGCTGGCGGGCGCAGCGGCTGCGCTGCGCCAAAATATTGGCGCTCCGCTCACGCCGGCGGAACAAGCCAAACTGGAAGCAAGTCTGAACCCGGTACGGCAGGCATTGACCAACACGGTAGGCGTGACGGCCTGGTTAGAAGGTTGGGCTTTGCCGGTCGAGAAAGCTATTGAGGAAGTGCTGATGCCCGAGGCTGCATCTCCCTCGTGTTAGCGCACGGGAGCCCGGACGGGCTGACGCTGATGGCGAAGGAAATCCGGATGCCCCCGGAAGGTTCAGCCAGCGCTTACTCCGCGCTTGCCGGGTCGATAAGTCGGCGCACGGCGGAGACGCGATTGGCAGGAAGGCCCACGCGCCTGGCGTGTTCTTGGATGGTCGCCTCGTCCGGGGCGAGGTAGACGCAGTACACCTTGTCGCCGGTTACGTAGCTATGGAGCCACTGGATCTCGGGACCCATTCCCTTCAGAACGTTGACCGACTTTTGGGAGATTTCCCGCAATTGGGCGTCGGATAGATTTCCGGCTCCCGGGACTTCGCGTTCGATGACGAATTTGGGCATGGGCGTCCCCCTGATGTGCACAGATGCTAGCATGCAGATGGAGCGGCTTCAAGACGGCTTGGCCAAAGCTGTCCCGGTCAGCGAGAAATGCCAAGAATAAGAGAATGAGGTTGCCATGGATCTTCGATCGCTTCAGAAGCCGCTGAAAGAGCAATACCGCAATGACCCAAATGCCTCGCAAATCACTCTCCGGGCGAAATGCGGGCAGACGGATGTTCCAGTGGCATGCTCGGTCGACATCGGGCGTGCCATCTACCATGCCGAAGCCCACAAGGGAGTCGGAGGCGGCGGTACCGGCGCCTGTTCCGGTGACCTTTTGCTTGGGGCTCTGGCGGCTTGCGCGCAGATCACCTGTCAGATGGTGGCTGCGGCTATGGGCATACCAACCGAACGCATGGAGGTCACGGTGGAGGGATACTTGGATCTCTGAGGTACCCTCGGCATATCAAAAGACGTGCCCGTCGGCTTTGAGAGCATTCATCTCCATTTTGATGTTGCTGCGCCTAAGGCAACACCGGAACAACTGCGCGGATTGCGAGAGAGAACAGAACACTATTGCGTGGTGATGCAGACCTTAATGCGGCCGCCGAGTCTGCAGACCGAGTGGGTTGGTCACGATTGAACACCCGGCCGCGATAAGTCTTCACATGTCTCTACGCACGATAGTTGTCGTAATCAAGGCCTTCACCCAAAGCAACCGGGAGTGCGCACGTAGAACGCCGTTCATCAACGTGGGCTTGCGAAGCCCCATCTGCGTACCAGCGGACGTATAGTTGGCAAAACGGACATAGTTCGCCAGGTCACTCTGGCGATTGTGCCCGGATCACGGGCTACTCGGAAACTGACCCACTACCGAAATCAGACACTCCTTAAGGGGCTGGGCACCGAAAATCGGTGCTCGCCCCAGCGTCCTCCTCAGGGCAAGAGAGACTGACTTACTCGGTAGTGGCCCACACGGCGAGCAGAAATAGTTCCCCCTCGCCACCTCCCAACGCAAAGCCCGCGAGATTCGCGGGTAGAGCCCGGACCCCATTCCGCGATACCATCTCAGGTGATGCTCCGCGAAGCTGCCATCGAACCTCGCCAGGAACCTCGCCAGGAAATCCTGCGCACCGCCGCCCGGCTCTTTCAACAGCAGGGATACGATGCCACTTCCATGAACGACGTCGCCGCCGCGCTCAAGCTCTCCAAGGGCGGCCTCTACCACCACTTCCAGTCGAAGGACGAAATCCTCTACAACATCATGTCGCACGCCATGGACATCACCGAGGAGCGGGTGATCAACGTGGTGCGCCGTGTCGAGGGCGCGGAAGAGCGCCTGCGCACGCTGATCCGGTTGCACATCCAGGTTGTGCTCAGTCCCGAAGACCGTGAGATTACGGTCATGCTGCATGAGAACCATCCGCTGCCGCCCGCGCTCCGCCGCAAGATCAACGGACGCAAGAAGGATTACCTGCACTTCGTCGAGAACCTCATCACCGACGTGCAGCGCAAGCGTAATTCCCCGTCGTCGGTCACGCCGCGCGCAGCCGCCCTTGCCCTGGTCGGCATGATCAACTGGATCTATCAGTGGTACAAGCCCGACGGCCCGCTGACCGGAGAAGCCTTGGTGCAGCAGTACACGGATATTTTCTTCCATGGAGCGGTTGGCTAGTTCTCAGTTCCCGGTTCTCAGTTCTCAGTAGCGCATCGCAGAAACGCCCTTGACTGAGAACTGAGAACTTCCTTACTCGCCAGCCGCCTTCGCCGGCACCCAATACACTTCTTCCTTTAAGTTCTCTTTCTGGAAACCGATCCGCCTCAGGATGCCCTTGCCGTGCTCGACCATCTCCGGATGCCCGCACAGATACGCGATGCTATTCGCCCCGGTGCATCCCCACTGGTCGGCGTACTTGCGAATCAGTTCGTCCACGCGGCCGACCTCCCCGTTCCAACTCTCGTCCTCCCACGGACGGCTCACCGTGAAAACACAGCGAAACCACGGCGCTTGTTTCGAGAAGTTTTCCAACTCCTCGCGATAACCGAACTCCCACGGCCGGCTCGCGCCGTTCAGCAGAAATAATTTGTGGTCGCCCGCAAACCTGCCTTCTTCCCAGTCCTTGAACAGCGTTCGCAGATAGCTGACAAAAGGCGCGACTCCGGTCACGGTGCTCACCATCAGGTGGTTCGTGCGTTCCGGTTGTGCGCTGTCGAATGTGAAGCGCCCCTTCGCAACTTTGCGCACCAGAACTTCATCGCCCAGCTGAAGGGCATACAGCGGCGGCGTGGTCTCGCCGTGCGGCACCAGTTCAAAAAAGAATTCCAGTTCCTTTTCGTAGGGAGAAGAAGCAATCGAGTAGGGACGCTCCAGTCGCCGCGCGTCGCGTTCCACCCCGAGCGTCGCGTATTGGCCCGGAGCAAAGCTGAACTCCGCCCCTGGATCAATGCGGATCATCCATAGATCCGGCGCAAAATCCGCGCGTTTGGTAATGCGGGCCCGGTAGTGCTTGTCATCCATAGGTTAGCTCTTGGCTCTCAGCTCTCAGCTCTCAGCTCTCAGGAATTTGGACGGCAAAGTTGGACACTAAGATACAGTATTCCGAGAATTCGGGCGCGAGACGGCGGCCCAGCAGCAATTCGCATCGCGGTTTCGCTGAGAACTGAGAACTAAAATAAAGAACAGCCCACAAGCTTTTCAGCCTGCGGGCTGCCCGGTGGACTGTTTGGGATTGACTGAGGTGGTCACTCTCGTGGCCCCTCGCTCACTCCGGTGCCCGGCACAGCCTGTGCCCGGCGGATCAGCCCATATTCACGGATTGTTTGCGAGAGATTGTTCCCGATTCCCCCGACCAAAGGTTCCTCGAGAACTCCCCTTAGAGCAACCGCCCTAAGACTCAGCCACCTCACCTGGTCTGGTACTACTGTGACTATCAGAACTTGTCATCCGACCACCTCCTCTCCGGTGTAAACGCAGAGTACAAAAAAGCCGGGTCTGCGTCAACGGCACGAACGGGATGTGCCGGAAGAAGCAATAGTTCTCGGTTTTCAGCTCTCAGTTGTCGGTTTTCAGTTCTCAGTGAGAAGCGCCGGGACTAGAGCTGGTTTCACAAATGCCTTTCCGCTTGGTAGGCGCGTCCCTCAGGGGCTAAAGCCCGCATTCTGTCAGGCCCTGAACGGCACGGCTGAAGCCGTGCCCTACCCAAAACCGATTTATGAAAGCAGCTCTAGATACTGGCAACTGAGAACTGAGAACTGAGAACCGAGAACCGAGAACCGAGAACTGAGAACTGAGAACTGCTCTTCGCGGGTACACTGGTTTCGGGTTCGCGCTGGCCGTGGCGCATCCCCAGAAGACGAATGAAAACAACCACTGTGGGGTTCCACTCAACATGCCAGCCGTGAGCGTGGCTTCCACCGTCCTCAACGAGAGCGACGACATCGACGCACTGGTCGAGAGTCTGATGCGGCAGACTCTCGCTCCCGCCGAAGTCATCATCGTCGATGGCGGTTCCACCGACGGAACCTGGGAGCGTCTGCAAGCCGCCGAGTCAAAATACCCGACCCTGGTTGCCATCCGCGATGAAAGCTGCAGCCTGCAACGTTCCCCGGGACCGATCGCGCGCGGCCGCAATGTCGCAATCGCCGCTGCCTCCTCCGAAGTCATCGCCTGCGTCGACGCCGGATGCACCTACCATCCCGACTGGCTTGTCAACCTCACGGCCCCGATTTTTGCAGGCGACTCCCAGTATTCCGTCGGCGGATCGTACATTGATCTAAGAAATCCTGATCTAACCAATATTGACCCAACAAATCTTGACAGGACAAACTCCACCGTCTGGGATGTTGCCTCCGCGCCCTTCTTCGGAGTCAAGTTAAACCCCGACGCGGCAACCAAGTCCTGCACCGCCCGCTCCATGGCCTTTCGCAAAGAGCTGTGGCAACGCGTCGGCGGATTCCCCGAAACCGTCTTCCTCGGAGAAGACACCGTGTTCGATTCCAAGGTGCGCAAGCTGGTGACCCCCGCTTTCGCAGAAGGCGCCAAGGCGTCTTACCAGCCGCGCCACAGTTTCCGCTCGGCGCTCCGGCAAATGGTCAGCTATTCCGTAACCGACGGCGTTTTGGGCGGACGCTCGGCGCGCCTATGGCGAAACCTGGCTCGCTGCCTCGCCGAGATTCTTGCCGCTCTCGCTCTTGTTTACTCGCCCATTCCGCTTTTGTGTGTGCTCGCGCTCGAAATCTATTTTGCGTTTCGGTTGGACTGGGCCGATCTCCGAAAAACTTCCATGCGAACGCTTGGCGCACGCCTGGTATTTTCCCTGATTGTTCCCTGGGTGGTTGCGTGGTATCAGACCGTAGGCAGCATCACCAAGAAAAACCGTCCCAACCGGCAGAATTTCACGTAACAGCGCGTGGTGAAACTCTAATCTCCGGCCTCAGCGCCTGAAGGCGCTCTCACAACACAGCACTTTCGGGATGCCTAAAGGCATGCCCTGATACGAACCGTACTTGCACCACGGGCTGTTAGCGGAATACGGCTGGTGCGTGGCTCGCCCCGGCGCTCGCAGTACATGCCCGCCAGATACCTACCTTCGTTACTGCCACTTACCTAGACTGAAAGCATTCCTGCAACGCAGGGAAGGCTTACCCCCAAGTCGTAGATCTTTAGACCTAAGGTGTCAGGTGTCAGGTCTCAGGAAAATCCTCTGATCGCGAGGTCCAGTCTTGACCTGCGGACTAAGACCTGAGACTTGGCTTCAGCCCTTCCACCGGTATGCATCTGGTTGGGGCAGGCCTATATGCGCCAGCACGCGGTTCGCGAACTCCTGCGCCATGGCATCGGCGCTCGACGGGTGGTTATAGAACGTCGGGATCAGCGGGAAGATAGTCGCCCCTGCGTCCGCCGCCAGCGACATGTTGCGGATGTGGATTTTGTTCAGCGGCGTCTCGCGCACGCACAGCACGAGCGGCCGACGCTCCTTAAGAGTGACGTCGGCGGCGCGCTCGATGAGGCGCGAGGCGGTGCCGTTGGCAATGCGGCCGAGCGTGCCGACGCTGCACGGGATCACGACCATCGCGTCGGAAGGATACGACCCGCTGGCCACGTTCGCCCCGATATCGGCGTTTGACTGCTGCTGAATCTTTGCCGAAGGCGCGCCGATGATTTGACGTAGGAGGTCAGAACGGCCTTCGACGCCGAGTTCCTCGGCCATGACGCGCAGGCCGGCGTCAGAAGCGATGAAGTTCACCGTCTTCACCCGCGGGTCGCGTTCCACGGTGAGTAGAAAGTGCTTCAGAAATAACGACCCACTGGCGCCGGTGGTGGCAACAGTCAGGATTTCCGGCGCAAGAAGAGGCAAAGTTGGCGCTCCACGAGGCCGAATCGAGTTCATAGCCTCGAAAAACTGAGGATAGGGACGCAGGAAAAGCAAGTCAAGGACATCAGGCCGCGGACAAAATCGATCTTCGATGCGCAGCCCCTAAAGGGGCATCTGAGTTCGAGCACTTTACGGCATCGCTAAAGCGATGCCCTGATACGAAGCTGCGAACGGCTAACGACGAACGACGTATTCATGGCAACCACCGGCATCTTACGATCGCGGCGCAGTGCCGCCCAACTCCACGCCATCGCGAGCGTCGAGCGTACGATTGGCGCCATTGATCCCTCTGCCGGGTGCAAGTATCTGCGCGACTTTCGCGAGGCTTACCGCTCCTACGAGAAAGTTCTCGCCCCGAGCGATGTCCGCGACGAAATCGCCAAAGCCGGAATCGTCCTGGTCGGCGACTACCACGCCCTGCCCAACTCGCAGCGCTATTTAGCCTCGCTCCTCCGCGCTCCGGAACTCCACCACCGCCCCATAGGGCTGGGAGTCGAAACTATTTTTTCCCGTGACCAGCACATTCTCGACGAATGGTTCCGCGGCGAGATTGACGAAGACGAATTGCGCCAGCGCATCCGTTTCGAACTTGACTGGGGATACGAATGGGCTCCATTTTACGAACTGCTCTCCGCGGCCCGCGATCACGGCGCCTCCATCTACGGGCTTGATTGCATGCCTCGCGAAGATCTGCGCAAGATCGGAGCTCGCGACCGCCACGCCGCCGACAAGATTGCCGAACTCCGCCGCCGCCATGCCGACGCGCTCATTATTGTGTTGTTCGGCGAGTCGCACCTCGCGCCTCAACATCTGCCCGCCCTGCTCCAGCAGCAGCTTCCCGCGGAACCCCTGCTCACCGTTCTGCAAAACGTCGACGCCCTCTACTGGCGCGCCGCCGGAGAAGCCCGCGACCACGTCGAAGCCGTCGAAGTCCGCGAAAATGTTCTCTGCGTCTTCAACGCCACGCCCCTCGAAAAATACGAGACGTATCGCCTCTGGCTCGATCGCTGGGGACGCAGCGATAACGACAGCGCGCCCGACCTCGGTCCCACCCTCTACAACCTGATCGATGGCATGGTGCGTTTTCTCGGCATCAATCAGTACTCGTCGCACAACACCACGCAGCCCAGGCTCCTGGTCGATCTCATGCCCGAAGTCTATTCGCGCAGCTCTGACGCGCTCCTGCGCCGCCTGTTATCCCGCAAAGGATTCACTGCCGAACACCGCCGATCCCTGCTCCGCCAGGTCCGCGAGCGCGGCAGCGTTTACCTCACGCCTATCAATGCCGTGTACATGCGCCAGTTCCGCATGGCCTCCTCCGCCGAGGACGCCACCCGCTTCCTTCATCAAGCCTGTCGCGGCTTGCCGAATCTTTCGAAGGGCATGGCTTTAGCACAGCATGCCGCGCCGAACGCCGCGTCAGTCGCCCAGTCGCTAGACAAGGACGATGCCTTTTACATGGCCGTCTTCGAACACGCGCTCGGCTTTTTCGGATCGCGCATCTTATACCCCGCGCGTCCCGCTCTCCGCGATAACGATCTGGCGGATTTGTTCGACGTGACTCGTGAAGACCTCGAACAGCAGACTGCGCTTCCCTTCGCCGACGCAGTCGACGCTCTCGATTTCCTGATCCAACACCGCGAATGCGATTTTCGCGACAACCATCGCTCCCAGAGCCAGCCGTCCGAATCCCTCGCGCAAGCTCCAGCCTTCACCGGCCGCAAGTACGAATACGTCGCCGAGCAACTTGGATATCTCACCGGCACCGATCTCTACGACGCCTACATCGAAGGCCGCCTGACCACCGCCGCCCTGCGGAAACTCTTCCTCACCCACATTGAGCAGCCTGGGGTGGCGCGCGAGGCCTACGTCCAGTTAAGAACGCGCCTGCGCTCCGGACGAGGCGTGTAAGTTGGCACTACAGAAGATCAAGAGCTTGAACCACAGGGCGCACAGAGGAACACAGGGGGGAGATCAGAAAAACTCATTGCTGTCCAAATTGGCGGGCTAACTGCTGGCCGAAGCGGAGGGTGTCGCCGCCGGTAAGAGGCTGAGCCCCCTGATACGCTGGATTGGGTTCCACCAAAGAACCAATTCAACTACAGGA
>Ga0187865_1001635_pt1 | contig 24608 bp, 23 predicted proteins | sample June2016WEW_11_1_2_FD_132989 | JGI IMG/M metagenome (GOLD analysis project Ga0187865, IMG submission 132989) | Peatland microbial communities from SPRUCE experiment site at the Marcell Experimental Forest, Minnesota, USA - June2016WEW_11_100 | ecosystem: Environmental > Terrestrial > Soil >...
AGTACGGTTGTGCGTCTGGCGGCCCGCAAACGCGGCGCATGCCGTTGTCCTCGGTCGGCCGCATACCTGCGGGTATGCGGCCTCCCTGCGTCCTAGGCCTGCTTGGTTTGCGAACCGCCAGACACGAACGAACTTATGACCGCGTCCACTAGGACCCGATCTCCTCCAGAGCCCGCCGGACGAGGACCCGGGCGAGATGCCGCCGGTAGTCCGCGCTCGCGAACGCGTCGTCGACCGGGTCGGTTCCCTCGAGCGCACTCTCCGCCGCCGCGGCCGCATCCGCCCCGCCGGCGAGCGCCGCCTCGACCGCTGCAGCACGGAGCGGCGTCCGCCCCATGTTCATGAGCGCGACGCGCGGCCGGTCCGCGGCGGCAAGCACGGCGACGCCGACGATCGCCCAGTCCTGCGCGCGCGGATGGAACTTGCGGTACGACCAGCGCGCGCCGTCCGTCGCCGGCACCCGCACCTCGGTCAGCACCTCCTGCGGAGCGAGCGCGGTCGTGAACGTCCCGGCGAAGAAGTCGCGCGCGGGCACCGTCCGCTCACCTTGCGGCCCGCGGAGCACGAGCTCGCCCTCGAGCGCAAGCAGCGCCGCCGGCAGGTCGCCGGCCGGGTCTGCGTGCGCAAGCGAGCCGCCGATCGTGCCGCGGTGCCGCACCTGCGGGTCGCCGACCTCGCCGGCCGCGTGCGAGAGCAGCGGGCAGCGGCGGGCCACCGTGTCGTCCCGGTGCAGGTCCGCGTGGCAGGTGAGCGCGCCGATCGCGAGCGTATCCCCGTCCTCCCGGATGCCGGCCATGCCGCCGACGCGGCCGAGGTCGACGAGCAGCGCAGGCGTCGACAGCCGGAGCTTCATCAGCGGCAGGAGCGACTGCCCGCCTGCGAGCAGCCTCGCGTCCGAGTGCGAGCCGAGCAGCTCGATCGCGTGCTCGACGGACTCGGCAGCCTCGTAGTCGAACTCGGCCGGGATCATCGCCCCTCCTCCGCGTCGCGGATCGCACGCCAGACGCGCTCCGGCGTGACGGGCTTCTCGATCGTGGTGACGCCCAGCGGCAGGAGCGCGTCGGCCACCGCGTTCACGACGGCGGGCGGCGAGGCGATCGTGCCCGCCTCGCCGATGCCCTTGACTCCCATCGGGTTCGTGGTCGACGGCGTCACGGTCCGCTCGATCTCGTAGCTCGGCAGCTCAGCGGCCGACGGGACGCGGTAGCTGAGCATCGAGTTCGTCACGAGGCTGCCGTGCTCGTCGTAGACCGCCTCCTCGTACATCGCTTCGGCGATCCCCTGCGCGATGCCGCCGTGCACCTGCCCGTCGACGATCATCGGGTTGATGACCGTGCCGCAATCGTCCACCGCGACGTAGCGGACGATGTCGGTCTCGCCGGTCTCGGTGTCCACCTCGACGACGCAGACGTGCGTCCCCGAGGGGAAGGTGAAGTTCGGCGGATCCCACACCGCGGTCGCTTCGAGCCCCGGTTCGACGCCTTCCGGGAGCGCGTGCGCCGTCCAGGCGGAGAACGCGATCTCCGGCACCGTCTTCGCGCGATCGGGCGCGCCCCGGACGCGGAATGCGCCGTCGCGCCATTCGAGGTCCGCATCGGCGACCTCGAGCTCGTGCGCTGCGATGAGGCGCGCCTTCGCCAGCACCTTCTCGGTGGCATGCCAAAGCGCGACGCCGCCGACCGAGAGGCTGCGGCTGCCGTACGTGTCCATCCCGAGCGGTGAGATCGCGGTGTCCCCGTGCAGCACGTCGACGTCGTCGAAGGAGACGCCGAGCTTGTCGGCCGTGATCTGCGCCCAGGTCGTGACGTGCCCCTGCCCGTGCGGGGAGGTGCCGGTGACGACGGTGACCTTGCCCGTCGGATGGCAGCGGACCGTCGCCGCGTCCCAGCCGCCGGCCACGTAGTTGAGCGCGGCGAGCACCTGTGACGGCGCGAGGCCGCACATCTCGATGTAGCTCGAGAGGCCGATCCCGAGCTGCATACGGTCACCGCTCTCGCGGCGCGTCCGCTGCTCGGCGCGGAGCGCGTCGTAGCCGACGATCTCGAGCGCGCGGTCGAGCCCGCCCTCGAAGTTGCCGGAGTCGAGCTGGAGCCCCGCGGCGATCGCGTGCGGCTGGTCGAACGGGGGGATGTAGTTGAGCCACCGGATCTCCGCCGGGTCCTTGCCGACGCGGTGCGCGAGGGCGTCCATCGCCCGCTCGATCGCGTACGTCGCCTCCGGCCGCCCGGCGCCTCGATAGGCGTCGGTCGGCGTCTTGTTCGTCAGCACGCCGGTGCACTCGAACGAGTAGCCCTCGACGTCGTAGACGCCGCCGTAGAGGAACGCGCCGAGCAGCGGGATGCCGGGCGACACGAGCTGGTAGTACGCGCCCATGTCGGCGAGCAGCTTCACGCGCACGCCGCGCAGCTTCCCCTCCTCCGTCGCGGCGAGCTCGATGTCCTGGATCACGCCGCGGCCGTGGATCGTCGCGACGTACGCCTCGGAGCGCTCCTCGATCCACTTCACCGGCATGCCGAGCCAGCGCGCGACCGCGAGGCAGAGCGCCTCCTCCGCGTAGACGTTCAGCTTCGAGCCGAAGCCGCCGCCGACGTCGGGTGCGATCACGCGGAGCTTCGACTCCGGGATCCCGAGCGTCAGCGCGAGCGTCGTCCGGAGGATGTGCGGGATCTGCGTCGCCGACCAGATCGTGAACTCGCCCTGCGCCGGGGCGGGCTGGACGAGGACGCCGCGCGGCTCGATCGCGTTCGGCACGAGCCGCGGATGGACGTACCGCTCGTGCACGAGCACCGGCGACTCGAGGAAGACCTGCTCGACCTCGCCGCCGGAGAGGCTCCAGGTGTAGCAGCGGTTGTCGCCGAGATCCTCGTGGATCACCGGCGCGCCGTCGGCGGCCGCCGCCTCGAGGTCGAGCGCCGCGTCCAGCGGCTCCCAGTCGACGACGACGGACTCCGCCGCGTCGCGCGCGTGCTCGCGCGAGTCCGCGATCACGACCGCGACGCCGTCGCCGGCGAAGCGCGCCTTGTCGCGCGCGAGCGGCCAGTGCGTCGGCATGCGCGGGTCGGCCTCGAACGGCTCCGGCCAGTGCGTCGTCGGGATCGGCCACGCGCACGGGAGGCCGCCCGCCCACTCCGACGCGAGCTCCTCGCCGGTGAACGCGGCGACGACGCCGGGGCGCGCGAGCGCGCCGGAGACGTCGACCTTGCGGATGCGCGCATGCGCGTGCGGGCTGCGCACGACGGTCATCCAGACCATCCCGGGCAGCGTCAGGTCGTCGATGTAGCGCGCCTGGCCGGTGACGAGCTCCGGGTCCTCCTTGCGGAGGACGCCCTGGCCGACGTAGCGCTGGGCCTCTCCGGTCGCGGCGCTCATCGCTTCGCCCCCGCCAGCTCGACGGATGCGTCGCGAACCGCGGCGACGATGTTCTGGTAGCCGGTGCAGCGGCAGAGGTTGCCCTCGAGCCCGGCGCGGATCGCCTCATCGTCGAGCTCGCCGTGCTCCTCGATGAGGCTGAGCGCCGCCATGATCATCCCGGGCGTGCAGTAACCGCACTGGAGGCCGTGCTTCTCGTGGAAGAGGCGCTGGAGCGTGTGCAGCTCGCCGTCGCTCGCGAGCCCCTCGATCGTCGTCACCTCGGCGCCGTCCGCCTGGACGGCGAGGACCGTGCACGACTTGACCGAGCGGCCGTCGAGCAGGACCGTGCAGGAGCCGCACGTGGACGTGTCACAGCCGACGTTCGTGCCGGTGAGGCCGAGCTGCTCACGCAGGAAGTAGACGAGCGGCTGGCGGGGCTCGACCTCCGCCTCTCGCGGCTCGCCGTTGACGGTGACGGTGACGGCGATTCGCCTCACGTGTGCCTCCTCCGGAAGGGGCGGGTGACGACGTCGAACAGCGCGCGGAATCCGAGCCGCAGGCCCGAGACGGGCTTCGCCGCGGGTGCGGGAGCGGGCTCCGGCGCCTCGCCGGCCGCGGCGGGCGGCACGGCGAGCTGCTTCTGCAGGCAGCTCGCGAAGCTCGCGGTGAGCTGCGCTGCGACGGACTGCACCATGCCGCGGCCGTACTGCGCCACGGGGCCGATCAGGGTCAGGTCGGTGACGATGTCGACCCGCGTGCCGCCGTTCTGCTCGGCGAGCGTCGACTCGATCGTCGCCTGCGCGCTGCCGCGGCCGCGCGACTCGCGGGCGTTCGTGGCGAGCACGCCCCGCCGCGCCTGCGCGTCGGCTGCCTGGCGGGTGACATCGGCGTCGAACGAGAGCGAGATCGGCCCGAGCTTCACCGCGAGCTTCGCCTTCCAGTGGTCGTCGTCGACCGTCTCGGCGAGCGTCGCTCCCGGCATGCAGAGGATGACGCGGGGAACGTCCATCAACAGCGCCCACGCCGCCTCGGGCGGCGCATCGACTTCGAACGAGTTCTCGATCCTCATGTCCGGGACCCCTCCGTCAGCAAACGGCGTAGAGCGCCTCGGCCTCTCTCGCGGGACGTGGTGAGCATACGCCAACGCATGCAGCCAGCTCACACCACCTACGATGGCGAGATGCGGTTCGGATCGGTCGACGAGCTCGAGCAGTCGCTGCGCGACGCCGACTACCTGCCCGACCGCGGGCTGGCGACGGCGATCTTCCTCGCCCTGGAGATGCACCGGCCCCTCCTGCTCGAAGGCGAGGCCGGCGTCGGCAAGACCGAGGTCGCGAAGACACTCGCCCGCCTGCTCGACGCGGAGCTGATCCGGCTCCAGTGCTACGAGGGAATCGACGCGTCGCAGGCGTTGTACGAGTGGGACTACGCCCGCCAGCTCCTGTACGCCCGCGCGCTCCAGACCGGCGAGCTCGACGTGCGCGCCCACGTGTCGGAGCTGTACGGGCCGGACTTCCTCGTCGAGCGGCCGCTGCTGAAGGCGATCCGCGCCGGTGCGAGCGCCGTGCTCCTCATCGACGAGGTCGACCGCGCCGACGACGAGTTCGAGGCCTTTCTGCTCGAGATCCTCTCCGACTACACCGTCACCGTGCCCGAGGTCGGGACGATCGCCGCCACCGAGCCCCCGGCTGTCATCGTCACATCGAACCGCACGCGCGAGTTGCACGACGCGCTCAAACGGCGATGCCTCTACCACTGGATCGAGTTTCCGGACGTCGAGCGCGAGGTGGCGATCATCCGCCTGCGCGCGCCCGAGGTGCCGGCGAGGCTGGCGCGCTCGGTCGCCGAGGCGGTCAGCCGGCTGCGGGGGCTCGACCTCGTCAAGCCCCCGGGCGCGGCGGAGGCGATCGACTGGGCGCGCGCCCTCGCGCTCCTCGGCGCGGAGGACGCGGCGGGCCCGAGTGCGCTCCAGACGCTGGGCTGGGCGGTGAAGAACCGCGACGACCTGCGGACGGTCGAGACGGCGCTGCCCGAGACCCTCGGTGGTTGACGAGGTTCGCCCTCTCGTCGAATTCGCGCGGGCGCTCCGCAGCGAAGGGCTTCCCGCCGGCACCGGCGCGGCGGCCGAGTTCTGCCGCGCCGCGGCGCTGCTCGGACCCGCCGACCTGTACTGGGCCGGTCGGGCGACGCTCGTCGCCCGGAGGGAGGAGATCGAGACCTACGACCGCGTGTTCCGGAGCTTCTTCGGCGTGTCGCAGCCGATGCCACCGCCTCAACATCATGAGCGGCCGCGCCTCGTGCCGGTGGGCGTCGACGCCTCGGGCCCCGAGGGCGACACGGGTGAGGCCTCGACGCCGGCGGTTGCGCTCGCGAGCCGCGTCGAGCTGCTCCGGCGCAAGAGCTTCGACCGCTGCACGCGCGAGGAGCTGGCGGAGCTCGCGGCGCTCGCGGCCGGCTTCGCGAACGCGCTGCCACGACGCCGCTCGCGACGCCGCCACGCAGCGACGGCCGGGCCGCTCGACCTTGCGCGCACCCTCCGCCGCGCGTTCCGGACCGGCGGTGAGCCGTTCGACCGGCGCTACCGTGAGCGCCGGCCCACGCCGCGCCGGCTCGTGCTCCTCCTGGACATCTCGGGCTCGATGTCGACGCATTCGCAGGCGCTGCTCGTCCTCGCGCACACGCTGCTGCGCCTGCAGCCGCAGACCGCGGTGCTCTGCTTCGGAACTCGACTCACGTCGGCGACGCGGGCGCTTGCCGTGTCCAATCCCGACGAGGCGCTGCGGCGCGCTGCGCAGGAGGTCGTCGACTGGGAAGGGGGCACGCGGATCGGCGAGTCGCTGAAAGAGTTCCTCGACGGCGGTGGGCACCGCGGCACCGCGCGCGGGGCGATCATCGTCATCTGCTCCGACGGCCTCGATGTGGGCGCTCCCGAGCTCCTACGCGAGCAGATGGAGCGGCTGGCGCGACTCGCCCACCGCGTCGTGTGGCTGAACCCGCTCAAGCAAGATCCGGCCTACGAGCCGCTGGCGCGCGGGATGCAGGCGGCGCTCCCGTACATCGACGTGCTCGCGAGCGGGCACAACCTCGCGAGCCTCGAGGAGGCGGCGCTCCAGCTCACCGGGAGCTAGGAGAGGCGATTGAGGCGGTACCGCCGCCGACTCCCGACATCGCGGCCAGGACCTCGAAGAGGATCGAGAAGTCCTTCTCCTCGAGACCCATCGCGCGCGCGGCGGTGAGGAGCTCGTTCGTCGTCGCAGTGGTCGGCAGAGGCACGTCGAGCTGACGTCCCAGCTCGAGGGCGAGGTTCATGTCCTTCTGCATCATGTTCACGTTGAACCACGCCTCGTCCGGCTGCGCGAGCACGAACGGGCCGCGGTACGTGACCATCGGTGACGCGACCACGGTGCCGAGCAGCACCGGTGCGGGCGCGGGGCCCTGGTTGGCAAACCCCTGATGGAGGAGCGCCTGCTCGACGCCCGGGTGCGCCGCGTCGAGCGTGCTGTCGGTGCGGTCGAACTCGAACGAGCGCAGGGACGTGTACGTCGCGACGTCGGCGGCGCCGAGCCCGAGCGCCGCAAGCACGATCACGCCGAGCACGAGCCGGGCCCGCAGCGACAGCCGACGGAACATCTACTCCCGCCCGAGCTCGAGCATGTAGCCGGCCTGCCGCACCGTCCTGATCAGCGGCGGTCCGACTGCGTCGAGTTTCTTGCGCAAGTAGCTCACGTAGGTCTCGACGACGTTCGAGTTGCCGCCGAAGTTGTAGCGCCACACGTTCTGCAGGATCTGCCCCTTCGAGAGCACACGCCGCGGGTTGAGCAGGAAGTAGCGGAGCAGGCTGAACTCGGTCCTGGTGAGCTCGATCTGCGTCTCGCCGCGGAACACCTCGTGCCGCTGCTCGTCGAGCACGAGATCCGCGTACCGCAGCACGTCGCCGGGAAGCGCACTGCCGGTGCGGCGCAGGATCGCCTGCACGCGGGCGACGATCTCGGCGAGGCTGAACGGCTTCGTCACGTAGTCGTCACCGCCGGCGCGCAGCGCCTCGACCTTGTTCTCGGTCGAGTCCTTGGCCGTCAGGAACAGGATCGCGGTCTTGAAGCCGCGCTCGCGCAGGCGGCGGCCGACCTCGATGCCGTCCAGATCGGGGAGCATCCAGTCGAGCACGATCAGGTCCGGCTCGCGCTGCGTGACCGCGCTCAGCGCGGCGCGGCCGGTCAGCGCCTCGTCCACTTCGAAGCCCTCGTAGCGCAGGGCGGTGGCGACCGCGTCGACGATCGACGGCTCGTCGTCGACGACGAGGATCCGCTGGCCCGGGGTCGGTGTGTCCACGAGCCAATCGTCTCAGCATTTCCTGTGAGTGGGCTGTGAATCGTCGCCGTGCGCGACGCCGATCCAAACCGCCGAGCTCGATTGTCCGAATTGCAGGACACGCCGGCGAGTTGCGTGGCAAGCTGTTTGCCGGCACGGCGCACATGTGATGAGCGAACCGTTAGAAGAGCCCACCGGCGAGAAAGCGGGGCCGAGGCGCTACGGGCGCGGCGTGTTCCTGCTGACGGTGGCGGGTGGGCTCTCCTCGTTGGCGTGGGGAAAGTCGGTCTGGGGTCACGTGTCCGGGGCGGTTTCGCCGCTGGCGTCGTCGCTCGCGCCGTTCCTGCCGACGGGCGGGTGGCGGATCTACACGGTCTCGGGCTCGATGCCGACCTTCGACCGGGCGACGTGGCGTCTGAAGATCGGCGACCTTGTCGAGAAGCCGGTCTCGCTCAGCTACGACGAGCTGCTCGCGCTGCCGCGCGCGAGCCAGGTCTCGACCTTCCACTGCGTAACCGGCTGGACGGTGCAGAACGTGCACTGGGCCGGCGTGCGGCTCACGGATCTGCTCGACCAGGCGGCGCCGCTCCCCGAGGCCGGCGCGCTGCAGTTCGTCTCAGCCGAGGAGCCGTACATCGACTACCTGACGATGTCGCAGGCGCTGCTGCACGACGTGATGCTCGCCTACGAGATGGACGGGAAGCCGCTCCTCCGCGAGCACGGCGCGCCGCTGCGGCTGATCATCCCCGAGATGTACGGCTACAAGAACGTGAAGTGGCTGAGCGGGATCAATCTCGTCAGCGCCGCAGGTTCCGGCTACTGGGAACAGCTCGGCTACGACCGCGACGCCTGGGTCGGCCGTTCCAACGGCTACAGCTCCGCGCCCTCACGGCCGCGCACCCTGCCCGGCGCCTCGCCCAAGGCCTTCCTGACCCGATGAGCCGCTACCTGCGCCGTTTCTCGCGCACCGAGCGCGCGCTGCACTGGGTGAACGCACTCGCCTTCTTCATGCTCCTCGGCACCGGGTTGATCCTCTACCTGCCCAGCCTCTCGGTGCTCGTCGGCCGCCGGCCGCTGATCAAGGACATCCACGCATGGTCCGGCGTCGGCTGGATCGCGGCGCTCGCCCTCGTCGCATTGCTCGGCGACCGGCGCGGGCTGCTGCGCACCGCGCGCGAGCTCGACGCCTTCGACCGCGACGACGTCCGCTGGCTGCGCCGCCGCTACCCGGCGCCGCAGGGCCGCTTCAACGCCGGCCAGAAGCTCAACGCCTCGCTCAACGCCGCCTTCACCGTGCTCTTCCTCGTCTCCGGGCTGCTGCTCTGGCTCGGCGAGCGCGACACCCGCTTCCGCTTCGCCAGCACCGTCGTCCTCCACGACGGGCTCATGTACGTCGCGCTCGCGCTGCTCGTCGGACATCTCTATCTCGCGCTCATCCACCCGGCGACCCGCCACGCGCTGCGCGGCATGACGCTCGGTACGGTCGACGAGGGCTGGGCGCGCGCGCACCACCCGAAGTGGGCGCAAGGCTATGTCGATGACGACCGTCCTCGTCGTTGACGACGAGCCGTTCCTAGAGCGCCATCCCCATGCGCGAGTGACGTAGGCGGGCGCGCCGCGGGTCGGCCGCGACCGGGAAGACGACGTTGACGGCGCATGCGTCTCTTTCCTGGGCCTCCTCCTCCCGGTCGAAGCTGACCAGGCGGCCGGCGCAGCGCTCGGTCGGCGAGTGCTCGGGCGCGAAACCGCTACGCGCGACGTAGAGCCGCTCGTCGTGCTCGGTCTGGATGAAGCCGAAGCCCTTGTCGAGGTTGAACCACAGCATCGTGCCCTTCATCGCGTCTGCCTTTCCTCGAGCATGTCGTCGGCCTATCCACGCGTCCCTGCCACCCCAGTGCGAGGAGTGATGAAACCGTACCCCTGCGCGCCGTCGAACCACTTGACGCTTCCGGTTGCCGTGTGAGCACCTCCTCTGCCGAACGAAGAACGGGCAGGGAAGCGCAGCAAGCGCAACCAGTACTCACTCGTGCCTTTTCTCATTTTAGCAGTCGCCGCAACACGCTTACGTGCGCGAACTACGTCCCTGACCGCTCGTCAAAGCCGGCTCGCTCAACGCGGAGCGCGCCGCACACGCCGATGCCTGCGCAAGTCCCCAGCCGAAGGCGAATCAGCGATCCGAGCCCGCAATCGGCTACCCTGGCTGGGAACCGGTTGATGCCGACGCTTCGCGCTGGCGGCGCGCCGGACAACCTACGGAAGGGGCGCGCGCAGCCCGTGCGTACCGCAATCGTTTCGACGTACCCGCCGCGTGCCTGCGGGATCGGCACGTTTGCGGCGGACGTGCGCTCGGCCCTTCTCGGCCTCGACGGGATCGACCGCGTCGAGAAGGTCGTCGTCGTGAACAAGCCGTCGCGCCCGCAGCGGCCGGGGCTCGTCGCGACAATTGCGCAGGCGGTTCGAGGCGATTACGTGCGCGCAGCACGGATTCTGGGCCGGCTGGACGTCGACGTCGTCCTGCTCCAGCACGAGTACGGGATCTTCGGCGGTCTCGACGGCGATTACGTGCTCTCGCTGGCGGAGGAGTTGTCGCAGCCGCTCGTTGTGACGCTGCACACGGTGCTGTCGCAGCCGACGGATCATCAGGCGAAGGTGCTCGCCGCGCTCTGCCGTCACGCCGAGCTCGTGATCGTGATGACGGAGACCGCGCGGGGGCTGCTCGTCGACAGCGGCGCCTGCGCGGAGGAGAACGTTCGCGTCGTGCCGCACGGCGCTCCGCCGGTGATCGCGCGCCGCGCGTTGGAGTACGCCCTGGACAGCGCCTCGCCAGACGGCGCGACGAGACGCGGAGGGTACGGGGGCGTGGACGGCCGGTTCCTGCTCTCGACCTTCGGGTTGATCTCGGCGGGGAAGGGGCTCGAAACGGTGATCGAGGCACTGCCCGCGATCGTGGAACGCCATCCCAACGTGCTCTACGTGATCGCCGGCCGAACGCATCCCGACGTGGCGCGACGGGAGGGCGAGCGGTACCGGCTGATGCTCGAGCGGGCCGTGCTCGACCTCGGCCTCGAGGACTACGTGGAGTTCGACGACCGCTTCCTCGCGATCGACGAGATCGCCGACCTGCTTGCGGCGACCGACGTGTTCGTGACGCCGTACCGGGAGCGTGAGCAGATCTCCTCGGGCGTGCTCACGTTCGGCATCGCCGCCGGCTGCGGTGTGGTCTCGACGCCGTACTGGTACGCGCAAGACCTGCTCGCCTCGGGCGCCGGCGAGATCGTGCCGTTCGCCGATCCCGCGGCGCTCGCCGATGCCGTCTGCCGCTACATCGAGGAGCCTGAGCGGCTCGCGGCGGCACGCACCGAGGCGCGCCGGATCGGCGCGCAGCTCGCGTGGCCGTCGGTGGCGGAGGCGACCGCGTCGGTACTGCGCGAGGCCCTCGAGCGCTCGCCGCGCCGCCGACCGGTCGGCGGTGTCGACCCGCAGCTCCTGAGCATGCGTACCGATCACCTGCTCACGCTCGTCGACGACGTCGGAATCATCCAACATGCGAACGGCGTGATCCCGCGCCGCGAGAGCGGCTACTGCGTCGACGACGTCGCCCGGCTGGCCGTCGTCGCGCTCGAGCTCGCGCGCCGCAGCGACGAGCAGCTCTGGACGTCGATCGTCTACAGAGCGCTCGCGTTCCTCGAGGCCGCGACCGACGCACAGGCAGGCATGCGCAACTTCATGGGCTACGACCGCCGCTGGCTCGACGAGCCGCATCTCGGCGACCACGTTGGTCGCTCCGTGTGCGCACTCGGCGAGATCCTCTCGACCGCCTGGGTACCTGCCGTCGTCGGCCCCACCCGCCGGCTGCTCGACGAGATCGTCGGCACGCTGGGCACGGAGACATCGCTGCGCACCGCCGCCTACACCGCGCTCGGACTGGGCCGCGTTGACCGCGACCGCCTCCAGCCGGCCGCGCTGCTGCTGCTCGAGCGCGTCGTAGACGAGCTCGCGACCGCCTACGAGACGCACGCGTCCGCGGACTGGCGTTGGTTCGAGGACGCACTCAGCTACGACAACGCGCAGCTCCCGCACGCGCTGATCGTCGCAGGCAACGCGCTGGGCCGGAAGGATCTGACGGAGACCGGCCTCGAAGCGCTTCGCTGGCTCGGCGACGAGTCGGGGCTCGCCGAGGGAACACTGCGGCTGACCGGCCATCTCGGCCGCCGCCGCGACGAGCCGGCGCCCGGCGCCGGCGACGAGCAGCCGGTCGACGCCTTGGCGTTCGTCGAGGCCGAGCTTGCCGCCTTCGCCCTCACCCACGATCACGACCACGGGCTGCGCGCGCAGCGCGCCTTCGACTGGTTCCTCGGCCGCAACCGCCTCCGCCGGCCACTGTACGACTTCGCGACCGGCGGCTGCAGCGACGGCCTCGGCCACGAAGCGACCAACGACAACGAGGGAGCCGAGTCGACCCTCGCCTTCCACCGGGCGGCGCTGCTGCTCGACGCTGCGGGCCTTCCCGCCGTCCTCCGCCACCGCACACTCGAGCCGGCGGCGTGAGCAACCGCGTACTCGCGGCCCCGGACGGAGCAGCATGAGGCTCGAGAACCTGCGCCAGCGCTTCACTCGGAAGACGAAATGTCCTCACTGCAATCAGCGCCTCGGGTTGTTTCCCGCTCCGACAGAGTGCCCGCACTGCGGCCGGCAGATCTACGCGCCGGCCGACCGACGCCGTCGCTACTGAGAAGCGGACGTCAGGTCAGGCGCCGTCGCGGAGAGCAGGACGGGCACCTGCTCGGCGGCGGCACCCACCGCCGTCATCTGTTTCGAAACACGATACGACCTCGGTTGAGGTCGTACGGAGAGAGCTCGACCTTGACCCGGTCGCCCGGGTTGATGCGGATCCGGTAACGGCGCATCTTCCCCGACGTGTACGCCAGCGTCTCATGACCGTTGTCGAGGCCGATCCGGTACATGCCGGCCCGGAACGACTCGAGCACCTCGCCCTCGAATTCGACCTTCGCTTCCTTCTCCGCCATCTCGCCTCCTTCGGAAGGGTGAGCGGAGGCGCGCGTTGCACCCCCGCTCGAGCGTCTCGCCGCTACGCGACGAGCTGGACGTTCTTCGCCTCGGGGCCCTTCGCGCCCTCGGCACCCTCGAAGTCGACCTTCGCGCCCTCGGGCAGCGACTTGTAGCCGTCGCCGGCGATCGCGCTGTGATGGACGAACACGTCCTTGCCACCCGCGTCAGGAGTGATGAAGCCGTACCCCTTCGCGTCGTTGAACCACTTTACGATTCCAGTTGCCATTGAATAACACCTCCTCTGCCGAATGAAGAACGGGCAGAAGAAGCGCAGAAGAAAGCGCAACCAGTACTCGCTCGTGTCCTTCCACGGTAGCAGCAGCCGCTCGCGACCGTCCGCGGTCTCCCGGTCTCGAGCAGCGAACGGCGTAGGATGTGCTCGGACGCAACGGGAGGCATGACTCAAACCTCGACTCCCCCGCCGCTGCCCGCTCCTCTCGATCGGGACCCGCTGGCGGTGATCGCAGCTTCCGCAGCGCCGATCGTGCTCGAGGGCCGGTATCGCCTGCTGGTCGGAGCGCTCGTTCGCCTTCGCCGTTCGCGGAGGGGCCGCTGGACATTCGCCGCCGGGTACGGCGCGGTCGCGATCGCGCTCGCGTCGCTGGCCGCTCTCCACTTCGCGACGACCTCCTGGCCGCTTTCCAGCGGAAATCCAGCCCTGCTCGTGGCGGCCGGCCTGCTCCTTCTTCTCGCCCAGGCGCTCAAGGCGTTCGGCTGGGCTCGGCTGTTCAGCCCGGACGAGCGGCCGACGGTCATTGCGCTCGCGGCCGGCAACGGAGGCGCGGCGCTCGTCGGCGTTGTCCTTCCCGGCCGCTTCGACGACGCGACGCGGATCGCCGTCGTCCGCCGCTATCCAGGCTGTCCCGCCGGGGTGCGTGCGCTTGCCCTCTCGCTCGTCATGCTCGGACTGATCGACAGCGCGGCCCTGACACCGCTCGCCTCTGTGGGCGCAGCCTTTCCAGACGCGGGGATCGGGGTCCGCTCCGGGCTCGCCGTGGTGGCCGTCGGTGGCGTCTTGGCCGCCACCGTCATCGTCGCCCTGCCGCATCTCTCCGCCACCCGGCGTGCTCTGCGCTCACGGCTCGGCCGCTGGTTGAGCCCCCGAACGACCTCGTTGCGGCGTGCGTCGGAAGCGTGGGCGCTCGTCTCCGCCTGCTGGCTCGTGCGTGCAGTCGCGTTCTTCCTGCTCCTGGGCACGCTCGGAATCCGCTTCTCGTTTCCGCTCGCGCTCCTCTTTCTCTGCGCCGGCGCTGCAGCGGCAGCGCTGCCGATCGGTCCGGCCGGCACGGCCACGCAGGTCGGCGCAAGCGCAACGGCCCTCATCGCCACCGGCGTGGGAGCCTCGCAGGCGCTTGCCGTCGCCCTCTCCGTGGGGGCGCTCGGGGTCCTGTCCGGGGCCGCGGTCTTCCTCTTCGCCGTTGCGTGGCGCAGCGGGATGTCGCTCGTACCGGCACGGACGCCGCGTCGGCGCCGCTTCCACCAAACTTGACTTGAGTCAAGTGGTACGCAATGGTACGCTTTCGGTTGCAGCGCCTCAGCCGTCGCCGCTGTGAGTCATCCCGCGGGGCCTAGCAAACGGGCTCGCGAAAGGTCCGCCCCCAGCTAAGCGGGTTGGAGCAGTACCTGGCCGACCTCAAACGCCTCGGTTGGCGACGAAGCTACGAGCCTCGGGAGGACCTGATGGAGATTCGCGTTGCAGTTGCAGACGCCACGGGCGCGCACGGGCTCGTGCGGCGCTTTGCCGGGCTCTTCGACCCATCGTCCGTCTCGTTCGACGGGACGCGCAACGAGGTGCGCGTTCACTCGGAGTGGGAGTCGCGGTCGGTCGTCAAGCTCATCGACGCAATCGAGTCGTGGCTGGCGGCAGACGGTGCCGGCTCGGCGCAGCTGTCGATCGGAGATCACTCCTACACGATGGTCGGCCCGGCTCGCCCGCCAACCGCAAGCGGACGAGCAGAATGACGGCGCTCATCCCACTCATCCTCGTGACGACCGGTGTCGGAGCGGCGATGATCCGCCTCGGGCTCTGGCGAGGGATGCTCCAGCCCCGCAAAGCGCCCGCAGGTGTCCGTCGTGCGGCCGTCTGATCGACGGCACGGTCTGCGGAGCCTGCACGGGGAACACGCGTTGATCGTCGCCGGCGGCGTGCAGCCCGGCGCGTGAAGACGGCCTACGATACGTTCGCCGCTGCGGCCGAGACGGACGCGCTGAAGGTCGTCCTCGAAGCCGAGCCCGCAATCCTCGAAGCCCCCAAGCCAGAGGCGCTCGCGGCGGTCGCCTAACGGATCGCAACTGTTCCCATCGTGACAGCGGCGGGTGCGTAGCATGCCGCTCCGATGGACGAACCCCAGCAGCTCGAGCTGGCTGCGGCTGCGGCGCTGCCTGTCGCTGACGCTCTGAGCAAGCTTGGTTCGTCCGAGGTGGGCCTCTCGAGCGTCGAGGCGGGCCGGCGGCTGGCCGTCTATGGGCCGAACGCGCTGCTGTCTCACGGCGTCAGCGCGCTCTCGGTTCTTGTCCGGCAGCTGCGCAGCTACCTGTTGTTGCTGCTGCTTGTCGCGGCTGTTGTCTCGGCTGTTGTCGGCGATCGAACCGAGGCGCTGATCATCGGCGGCATCATGCTGATGAGCGTCGGTCTGAGCTTCCTGAACGAGTATCGCTCGGAGAAGGCCGTCGAGGCGCTGCACTCGCAGATCCGCCATCTGGCCTTTGTCGATCGGGACGGAAAGCCGACGGAGGTCAGCGTGACCGAGATCGTGCCCGGCGATCTCGTTCATCTGCGCGTCGGTGACGTGGTTCCGGCCGATCTGCGCCTGCTGGAGGCCCATGAGCTCGAGTGTGACGAGTCCGTCTTGACGGGCGAGTCGCAGGTCGCGGCCAAGACGGCCGACGCGCACCCGCCCGGCGAGTCGCCGCTCGATCTACCGTCCTGCGCGTTCATGGGGACGCTCGTGCGTGCGGGCGACGGGCGCGGCCTTGTCGTGCGCACCGGCTCGCGCACCGCCTTCGGCGCGATCGCGCTGCGCCTGGGAGAGGCGCAGGCGCAGACATCGTTCCAGCAGGGGCTGCAGGCGTTCTCGCAACTGCTGGCCACCGTCACCGCGCTGCTGGCCGGCTCGATCTTCGTCATCAACGCCGCTCTCGGCCGCTCGCTTCTCCAGTCGGCCCTGTTCGCGCTGGCGATCGCCGTCGGCCTGACGCCCCAGCTGCTCCCGGCGATCGTGACCGTCAGCCTCGCTACCGGCGCCCGCCGCCTGGCAAGACGGCAAGTGATCGTCAAACGTCTGGTCTGCATCGAAGACCTCGGCAACGTCCAGGTCCTGTTCACGGACAAGACCGGCACCCTGACCGAAGGCCACATCTCCTTCACTCAGCCGCTCGACTGGCAGGGCAAGCCGGACGACCACGTCCGTGCGCTCGGCTTGGCCTGCAGCGACAAGGCCGGCAACGAGCTCGACCGCGCGCTCTACGCCGCTCCGATCCCGGCCGAGAACGACAGCACCGGTTGGACGACGCTCGACCGGCTTCCCTTCGATCACGAGCGCCAGCTCGCCTCGGTCCTGGTCGACGCGCCGCAGGGCAGGCTGCTGATCGCCAAGGGCGCGCCCGAGGCCGTCCTCGCCCGCTGCGCAGACGTCTCCGGCGAGGCCCAGGCGACCCTCGACCGACTCTTCGCCTCCGGTGCGCGCGTCGTCGCCGTCGCCAGCCGCGCAGTGACGCTCGAGCGGCTCGGCCGCGACGACGAGCGCGACCTCTCCCTCGACGGCTTCCTCTGCTTCACCGACCCGGCCAAGGCCAACGTCCAGGAGTCGCTCGCCCGTCTCGCCCGCCTCGGCATCACGGTCAAGGTCGTCACCGGCGACAACGGCCAGGTCGCAGCGCACCTCTGCGGCGAGGTCGGCCTCGACCCGGGAACGGTCGTGACGGGAGCCGAGATCGCAGCGATGGACGACGCCGCTCTGCTGAAGCTGCTGCCGCAGACCACGATCTTCGCCCGCGTCACCCCCGAGCAGAAGTCGCGCATCATCCTCGCCGAGCGCAGCCTCGGCGCCGACGTCGGCTTCCTCGGCGACGGCGTCAACGACGCGATCGCGCTCCACAACGCCGACGTCGGCATCTCCGTCGACTCCGCCGCGGATGTCGCCAAGGACGCAGCCGACGTCGTCCTGCTCGACAAGGACCTCGGCATCATCGCCGACGGCGTCGTCGAGGGCAGGCGCATCTTCGCCAACACGATCAAGTACGTGCTGATGGGCACCTCATCGAACTTCGGCAACATGTTCTCCGCCGCCGGCGCCTCCCTGTTTCTTTCCTTCCTGCCGATGCTGCCGACGCAGATCCTGCTCAACAACCTCCTGTACGACGTCAGCGAGATGACCATCCCGACCGACAACGTCGACGAGGAGCTGCTCGCTCGTCCCTCCCAGTGGGACATTCGCCTGATCCGCCGCTTCATGGCCTTCTTCGGGCCGATCTCGAGCGTCTACGACTTCCTCACCTTCGCCGTCATGCTGCGCGTCTTCCATGCCGGCGCAACCCTGTTTCGCTCCGGCTGGTTCGTCGAGTCGCTCACGACGCAGACGCTCGTCATCTTCGTCATCCGTAGCCGCCGCGTCCCCTTCTTCAAGAGCCGCCCAAGCCGTCCGCTTCTCGCCGCCACGCTCAGCTGCGCCGCGCTTGGGGTCGCTCTCCCTTACATCGGCCCACTCGCCCACCTGTTCGGCTTCCGCCCCTTACCGCTCTCGTTCCTCGCAGTCCTGGCCGGCATGATCGTCACCTACCTCGCCCTCGCCCAGCTCGGCGTCGCGCTCTTCTTCAAGCCACAAGGCGGCCGTTCGCTCGCACGCGTCCTCGGCCGGCACGAGCGGCACGTCAGCCGCAGAGCTTCACGCTGGAGCATCTGGCGACACGGCATAGCGGAACACGCATGAGCCGTGGTCGTGACCTGGCCCCCCGCCGGCCGGCCAGTCGCAACCTCCACACGAGGCATCGGACTATCCTCGTGACGACATGAGGCCCCCGGAACTGTTTCGACGGCACCAAGTGAACCCAATCCTCAGGGCAGCCGACTGGCCCTACACGGTCAACGCCGTCTTCAATCCCGGCGTCACCCGCTTCGGCGGCGAGACGCTCCTGCTCGTACGCGTCGAGGACCGGACCGGGCTCTCACATCTCTGCGTCGCCCGCAGCGCCGACGGCATCCTCGACTGGACGATCGAGACCGACCGCCAGTTGCTGCCGCTGACCGAGTCCGAGCCGGAGCGGTTCGGGATCGAGGATCCGCGGATCACGCTCTGCGGCGACGAGTACATGATCGTCTACACCGGGTACTCGAACGCCGGCCCGCTCGTCTGCCTCGCCTCGACGCGCGACTTCGAATCCTTCGAGCGGCGCGGAACGATCATGCCCCCCGAGGACAAGGACGGCGCACTTTTCCCGCAGACCTTCGGCGGACGCTGGGCGCTCATCCACCGGCCTGTCGCGATGGCGCCCGAGCATGGAGCGCACATCTGGCTCTCGTGGAGTCCCGACCTCCGCCACTGGGGCGACCACACGCTCCTCCTCCCCGCCCGCGAGGGCGCCTGGTGGGACGCGCACAAGGTCGGCCTTTGCCCGCCGCCGCTGCTCACCGAGCAGGGATGGCTCCTCCTCTACCACGGCGTCCGCGTCACCGCGGCGGGCGCCATCTACCGACTCGGCCTCGCACTCCTCGACGCCGAGCGGCCCGACCGGGTGCTCGCGCGCTCGAGCGAATGGATCTTCGGCCCGCAAGCGCCGTACGAGCGCGCCGGCGACGTCAGCGACGTCGTCTTCCCCTGCGGCTGGCTGCTCCAGGACGACGGCGACACCGTGCTACTCTACTATGGCGCGGCAGATACCTCTGTTTGCCTCGCCGAGGCGAACCTCTCTGCGCTGCTGGCCTGGCTCGAGCGCCACTCATCCTGATTCGGTGCGCCGCATGAGGATCGGAGTTCCCCTCGTCCGCTGAAATAGTCGGAGGACATCAAGTCACGACGTTGAACAGCCGATATCCCTGCTATAGACCGCGTACTCAAATGGTTCGACCTCCGAACAGGAACGGCGCCGTCACCGTGCGGCGCCTGAACAGCGACGCGCCCATCGTCGAGGCAGGCTCCGTCCCCGGCTACGGGCCGATCTTCAACGCGGGCGCGATCCACCGCGACGGCCGCTTCCACCTCTTCGCCCGCGGCGTGCGCGAGGGCCACACCCGGAACGAGAGGGCCGGGCCGCGTTTTCTCGACTACGTCTCGGACGTGCTCGTGCTCACCTCTGCGAACGGTCTCGACTACGAGTTCCAGCAGGTGCTCGCACGCGGCTCCGCAACGGGTGTCACCAGCTACGAGGACCCACGGGTGCAGACGATCCGGAGCGGTGGTGCAGATCACGTCGTGATGACGTACACGAGCCTGCCCGCCCCGAAATCGGGCCGGCCGTGGCAGGTGGGCATCCACCGGCTCAGATACGCGGACGGCCGCTTCGCGCTCAACCGCACCTCGGGCCGCGTGATCGGTCCCGCCGGCCGGCGCGACAAGGACGCGGTCGTCTTCAACCTGCGCGACGGCCGGATCGGGCTGATCCACCGGATCTACCCGAACATGCAGCTCGCGGTGTTCGACTCCCTCGACGAGCTCTACGCCTCCGGCGACGACTACTGGGACGACCACATGCGCGAGCTCGACCGGCACACGATCATCTTCCCCGCGCCGGGAGCGCTCGGCGTCGGAGCCGGCGCACCGCCGGTTCAGACCGAGGCGGGCCTCCTGCTCTTCTACCACGAGCGCAACGCCGACTCGCAGTACACGGTCAAGGTCGCGTTGCTGGACGACGCGACGGGCCGCGTCGACTCGCTGCTCACCGAGCCGATCCTCCGGCCCGAGCTCCCGTGGGAGCGGTTCGGCGACGTCGACAACGTCGTGTTCGTCCAGGGTGCGGTGCCGCGTCCCGACGGCACGATCTACCTGACGTACGGTGCGGCCGATCGCTGCGTCGGCGCGGCCAGCGTGGTGACCGCGGACGTCGTCGGCGCCCTGCGCGCCGCCGCCTGAAAGCGTCGCGCGCACCCGCGCGGGCCGGGCTTAGCGATGCACACCGTCTATCTCCTACGGCACGCGAAATCCAGCTGGTCCGATCCGACGCTCCCTGACCAGGAGCGGCCGCTTGCGCGGAGAGGGCGCCGAGACGCCAAGCGCATCGCCGAACACCTTCTCCGGCTCGGGATCGAGCCTGAGCTTGTCCTCTGCTCCCCCGCCGAGCGCACACGCGAGACGCTCGAGTTGGTGCGGCCCGCCCTCGCCGCCACGGCGACGGTGAAGCTGGAGGCGGACCTCTACGCCGCCTCCGCCGACAAGCTGCTCGAGCACCTGCGCGCCGTGCCCGAGGAGGTGGCCTCGGTGATGCTCATCGGGCACAACCCCGGCCTCCAGGACCTCGCCCTGATCCTCGCCTCGGCCGGCACCGAGCTCGAGCGGCTCGAGGCGAAGTTCCCGACGGCGGCGCTCGCGACGCTCACAGTTCCCCGGGCAACCTGGAGGCGGCTGTCCCAGGCCGACGCCGTGCTCGTGGCGTACGTCGTTCCAAAGCAGCTCGTCTGAGCCCAGGGTGGCTCAGACGTCGTCGTGCTCGTCGACGACTACGAGGTCGGGCTACAGTCGTGGGGTGGTCTCGCTGCTGGTGAACGGCGTGGTACGCGAGCTGGCGGCGCCGCCGGGGCGGGCTTTGTTGTGGGTGCTGCGCGAGGAGCTGGGGCTGGTGGCCGCCAAGCCGGGGTGCGGGGAGGGCGCCTGCGGAGCGTGCACCGTGCTGGTCGGCGGCGAGCCGGTGCGGGCCTGCCTGCTGCCGGTCGGCGAGGTGCGGGAGCGGCCGGTGACGACGCTCGAGGGGCTGGCGCCGGCAGGCCGCCTGCATCCGCTGCAGCGCGCGTTCCTCGAACTGGACGCGATGCAGTGCGGCTACTGCACCGCGGGGATGATCGTGTCCGCCGCGGCACTGCTCGCGACCGACCCCGACCCCGACGAGGCCCGGATCGCGGCGGCGCTGGCCGGGAACCTCTGCCGCTGTTGTGCCTACCCGCGGATCGTCCGCGCCGTTCGCCGGGCGGCCGAGCTGCCGGCTGAGCCGGCCGTCGCCGCGCCCTTGCTGCCGCCCGAGCCGGCCTTCGCCCGGCCGGCGCGCCCGTGGGATCTCGTCCCGGCGACCGAGCGCGACTGGTTTGCGGTGCTGCCGGCAGGCCTCGTCGTCGCCGTCGAGCCGGAGCCGGGCGAGGGACACTGGTCGACGAGCGCCGGCGCCTGGCTGCACGCTGCCGCCGACGGGACGGTGACCGCCTTCACCGGCAAGGTCGACGCCGGCCAGGACAACCAGACGGCGCTCTCGCTGCTCGTGGCCGCCGAGCTGGGCGTGCCGGTCGAGTCGGTGCGGCTGGTGATGGGCGACACCGACCTGTGCCCGTACGACGAGGGCACGTTCGGAAGCCGCTCGATCGCCGACGCCGGGCCGCTCTTGCGGGCGGCGGCCGCGGCCGCGCGGCGCTCGCTCGCACGCCGCCCGCTCGGCGAGGGCGAGCGCCGGGTCGAGCTCGCCCCCGCGGACGCGACCGCCCTCGCGCCGGCCCCGCCGCCGCGGGCAAGACGGGCGACGCTCGAGATCGTCACGGGCGCGGCGCGCTATCCGGGCGACCTGACCAGGCCCGGGCTGTTGCACGGCGGCGCGCTGCACGCTCCGCCGGGGGCGCGTCTGCGCTCGCTCGACCTCGCCGCCGCGCGTGCCATTGGGGGCGTGACGGTCGTGCATGAGGGCGAGTTCGTCGGCGTCGTCGCGTCCGATCCGGAAACGGGCGAGCGCGCGCTGCGCGCGGTCGAGGTCGAGTGGGAGCTGCCGGAGGGCCCAGAGGAGCGCGAGCTCGCCGGCTACCTGCGTTCGCACCCGGTCGAGCTGGAGGGCTGGGGCGGCTCCTTCCACCACGAAGCGGGCGACGTAGGGCGGGCGCTGAGCGAAGCCGAGGTCCGGCTCGAGGCGACGTACACCACCGCCTACCTCGCACACGTGCCGCTCGAGACGCGCACCGCGCTTGCCGAATGGGAGGACGGGCGGCTGACCGTGTGGACGGGAACGCAGCGCCCGTTCGGCGTGCGCGCGCAGCTTGCCCAGGAGCTCGACCTGCCCGAGGAGTCGGTGCGCGTGCTCGCGCCGACCGCGGGCGCCGGCTTCGGTGGCAAGCACACCGGCGAGGCGGCGGTCGAGGCGGCCCGGCTCGCCCGCGCAGTCGGAGCGCCGGTGAAGGTGCGCTGGAGCCGCGAGCAGGAGTTCACGGCAGCCTACGTGCGGCCGGCCGCTGTGATCGATGTCCAGAGTGGCGCCGACGGCGACGGAACGATCACCGCCTGGCAGTTCCTGAACGTCAACGCGGGCGCCGCCGGGATCCTCTGCCCCTACGTGATCCCAAACCAGCAGATCACCTTCCAGCCCGCCGACTCGCCGCTGCCCCAGGGCGCCTACCGCGCACTCGCCGCGACCGCCAACCACTTCGCCCGCGAGTCGCATCTCGACGAGCTCGCCCACCGGCTCGGCGTCGACCCGGTCGAGCTGCGGCTGCGCCACCTTGAGGACGAGCGGCTCGCCGCCGTGCTCCGCGCCGCCGCCGAACGCGCGGGCTGGAACGAGCAACGCCGCCCGAGCGGCGCCGGGCTCGGGATCGCCTGCGGGATCGAGAAGGACGGGCGCGTCGCCACCTGCGCCGAGGTGCGCGTCGAGCCGGACGGGCGCCTTCACGTCGCGCGCATCGTCACCGCCTTCGACTGCGGCGCGATCGTCGATGCCGACAACCTCACAAACCAGATCGAGGGCGCGACCGTGATGGGACTCGGAGGCGCGCTCTTCGAGCAGGTCCACCTCGAGCACGGACGCATCCTCACCAGCTCGCTCACGGAGTACCGCGTCCCCCGCTTCACCGACGTGCCGCCGATCGAGGTCGTCCTGCTCGACCGCCCCGACCTCCCGTCCGCCGGCGCCGGCGAAACGCCGATCGTCTGCGTCGCCCCCGCCCTCGCCAACGCCGTCTTCGCCGCCACCGGCGCCCGCCTCCGCTCGCTCCCCCTCCTCCCAGACCTCCCCGCGAATCTGCGTTGACCGCTGCGGGCGTGAACCTGCTCGTGCTCCTGCTCGGCGACACCCCTCCAAGACGGCTGCGCGATGCGATCGCCGCCCGGACCGCGCCGCCCGCGCGGATCCACGTGGTCGCACCTGCGATCGTGGGCCCGCTCGACTGGCTTGCCACCGCCGAGGACACCGCCTACCAGCAGGCCGAGGTCCGCGCCTTCGAGGCCGAGTGGACTCTCGCCGACCAGGCGCAGGCGGAGGGCGAGGCCGGCGACGTCGATCCGATCCAGGCGGTCGAAGACGCCCTCCGCGGCTTCCCCGCCGACGAGATCCTGATCGCCGGCGAGGCCGCAGACAGCGACCTCGAGCAGGCGCTCCGCCGCTTCGATCTCCCGGTCCGCCGCCTCGACCGCGCGCCGCGCTCCGGCCACTCCCGCCTCTATCGGGCCTTGCGCGGGCTCGCCGGCGGACACGGCAACGCCACGCCGTTCCTCCTCTTCCTCGGCGTCAACACCGCCCTCCTGCTCCTCGGCGTCCTGCTCTCACTGCTCGCCCTGCTCATCCTCTGGCTGAGCGGGAATCTGTGATCGCAGGCGGCCGGCGCACCCTGCTGAAATGGGCTATGCCGTTGGCTCCAGTAGGTTGAGGGTTGCGGTGGCATCGTCGCTCCGCACTGAACGAACCTCCAGGCTGAGCTAACGATCGAACGATGCAGCACGTCACGTCTCTGGACATCCGCTCTGCCATCCGCGACCTGGGGATTTCGGGCCTTCCGGTCTGCGTCCACTCGTCGCTTCGCTCGTTCGGGCAGGTCGAGGGTGGCGCCGAGGCCGTCGTCGAGGCGTTCCTCGCCGAGAGCTGCACGCTGCTGGTTCCAGCCTTTAGCTGGGCGTTCTTCGTTTCACCGCGGGCGGCGCGGGGGCCGCTCCGGAACGCCTTCGATTACGGACGCGTCTCCGAGTCCTCCCGAGCCGGTCCCATCTACACGCCCATGACCGATGAGATCGACGCGTCAATGGGCGCGGTGCCGCGCGCTGTCGTCGAGCGCCCAGGACGTACGCGCGGCGCTCATCCCCTGAGTTCGTTCGCAGCCGTCGGGCCTGACGCCGAAGTGCTGGTCGGGGCGCAGGCACCCCTCGACGCCTTCGCGCCCCTGAGGCTGCTCGCCCAGGGCGGCGGGTTCGTCCTCCTCATCGGCGTCGGGTTGACCTCGATGACCTTGTTGCACCTCGCAGAAGCTTGCGCCGGGCGGGAGCCGTTCCGTCGCTGGGCGACGGCTCCGAGTGGGGATGTGATCGAGGTGCAGACAGGTGGGTGCTCCGCCGGGTTCGGCGCGTTCGAGCGGGTGCTTGCTCCCCTCGCGCGCGAGGCGGTTGTCGGCGCCAGCCGATGGCGGTCGTATCCCGCAGGCGCGGTGGTCGAAGAAGCCACGCGGGCACTCCGGGCCAATCCGCAGATCACGCACTGCGACAACCCGGCTTGCGAACAGTGCCGCGACGCGATCGCAGGCGGGCCGCTCGTAGCCTGAGCCCGCAAGCACTCTGGCGAGACCTCCGAGCCGTGACCCTCAACCTCACTGGAGTCATCGGCATACGCCACCTGCTGAAAGCCGGCGATGTCTAGTGGACGCGGCCACAAGTACAGTTGTGCGTCTGGCGGCCCGCAAACGCGGCGCATGCCGTCGTCCTCGGTCGGCCGCATACCTACGGGTATGCAGCCTCCCTGCGTCCTAGGCCTGCTTGGTTTGCGAACCGCCAGACACGAAC
>Ga0187865_1001640_pt1 | contig 24554 bp, 15 predicted proteins | sample June2016WEW_11_1_2_FD_132989 | JGI IMG/M metagenome (GOLD analysis project Ga0187865, IMG submission 132989) | Peatland microbial communities from SPRUCE experiment site at the Marcell Experimental Forest, Minnesota, USA - June2016WEW_11_100 | ecosystem: Environmental > Terrestrial > Soil >...
CTGGTTGCAAAGCCTCAGACCATCTTCCGGTTGACCAGGAAAATAGTCGCCGCGGTCAGGAACATCTTCTCGTTCGAGAAGACTATGGTCTGCGGAATCGAGAAAATGGTCTGCGTGATTCAGGCTGTCTTCACGACGACGTGGACCACGGTCAGGGCCGCACAGAAAATTGTCGCGTTCGCGTAGACCTTGGTCTGAATTTTTGGCTAAAGCTTCGCCCACAGGAGCCTCGGACTCGTCAAACAGAGCTTGCCAATCCCAAGCTGGTTTTTGGGGAACTCCAGCCCGCTCGCATCATTATTAATTCGGGATTAATTCGGAAAATTCACGGTCAGATCCAATTGACCAGCTACAACCCAACCGTATTTGCGATGCAAAATTAAGTGTCGGGCCTTAAGCCCTCTTTCCCCTGAAATGTGCAGAGTAAAACAAAAGCAGGCCGCCGCCGGCGAGACGCCCGCGCTCCCGGCAAGCGGGTTTTTGCGGGGGGCAGGTAACGAAATAAAAATTCGGCGAAACCGGCGGCCAACCTCATCCGGGGAAGCCGCTGATGATGGCTGTGACTCCTTTTATAATCATCAAGGGAAATGGAATTCTCAGCTAATTTGGACAGCAGTGGTACGGAGTGGACAAATCGAACGGAATAAGCAGGCGAGCCCAAGATTTAGGGAAATAGTGTTGACATTTGTAATTTTTAGCCATATTTTGTCTTTATCTGTAAGTTTTTTTCGATGAGCTAGCGTGGTTTCCATCCGGAAGCTTTGTTCTCATCGAAGGAGGAATGCTCAATTAAGATGGAAGGCTCTGGATAACTTCCTCGGTTTCGGATGGTCTTCGCCTCATCAGGTCGACTACTAAGGAAGTGCGAAGTATTTCTTTGGAAAGCCCCCCGTTTAGAAATGACAAAGGAGAATAGTGTGCATTACGCTCGACGAAAGACTTTCGCCTGTTTACTCGTATCCTCCCTGTATCACGGCCATACTGCAAGACTAAGGAGAGCCCTGCTCGCCTTTGGATTGCTGATTATGGCATTACCGGTGTTTGCGCAGTCCGGCCAGATTTCCGGCGTAGTGAAGGATCAGCAACAAGCCTCAGTGGCCGGTGCACAGGTAACGGTTACAAATTTAGCGACAAACGCGAAAACGGTGGCGCTCACCGATAATGAGGGTTCTTATGTCGTGCGGTCTCTTCCGCCAGGCACCTACGCTCTGGAAGCTCAGGCGAAATCTTTTCAGCCAAGTGCAAAAGCGGAAATCAATATCGGGGCTGGGGAAACTGTCCGACACGATATCGTGCTCTCGCTCGCAACCCTCAACATAACAGTGAACGTCACGGCCGGCAGCGTCGAAAACGCTTATCGCGTGGATACCGTCAAGATCGGCAGCCCGCTCGGTACAACGCCCATTTTGGATGCGCCCTACTCGGTCAATGTACTGTCCCGCCAGTTGATCGACGACACGCAGTCAAGGAATTTCAAAGAGACTGCCAAGTACCTGCCCCTGGTTTCCTTCCAAGAAATGCAGGGTCCCGAGGTGCTACGCCCTGAGAGCCGCGGCATGCAGGGAAGCAATATGCAAAACGACCGGAAAGACGGGATGGGGATTGCGGTGACGACCCCTTCGGCTATGGAAGAGTACGAACAAGTCGAGGTCATCACTGGGCTGGGCAGCCCACTGTACGGTCCGGCAAATCCATCGGGGATGTTCAATTTTGTGACAAAACGCCCAACCGATGAGCCGCTACGCGAATTCGAGTTGGAGTATGAAGGCAATAGCGTGGGCACTGCGCACCTCGATCTGGGGGGGCGCTTCGGCCCGAACAACATGTTCGGCTATCGTACGAATATGCTCCTCGCAGACGGGGGCGGCTATGTCACCGACAGCCAGCTCCGGCGGCAGCTGGCAGCCGGAGCGTTTGACGTGCGGCCTTCTCCCAACACCGTAATCGAAGGAAATTACAGCTATTACAACCTTTTCCAACACGGATATCCCGGATGGTTTGCCTATGCGCCTTCCACTACGGCGTCCAAGAGCATCCTGTTGCCGGTGAATGCGCCCGATCCGACCCGCGAAGGCTACGGGCAATCTTTTTCCGGCGTGGATCTAAAATCCAAGATCGGCGAAGTCCGGGTGAAACACAATTTCGGCTCGAACTGGCATCTGGTCGCCGGAGTGCTCGACCAACTCTCGGACCGTAACATCAATACGGCGGTCAACAGCCTGACTGACAACAAGGGCGATTATCAATCCTATCTCGCGAATACTTTTTCTTCCTTGGCGCCGCGCTTTCACGTCTATAGCGATCTGGCTTATCTGACCGGAAAGTTCATGACCGGCACCATCAGCCACGACATTGTAATCGGCAGCACGGGTTACCGGTTTGCTTCGTACTCGCCGGCCGCTGCCTTTGCGAAGACGGCTCTGTGCACGGCCGCCAATGTCTGTCAGGCGAATATCTCCGACCCTTTGGTTTTTGTTGAGCCTGCAACCGGTCTGCCCGTTTACAACAATATTTATGTCTCCAGCATCATTCATCAGCAAGGAATCAGTTTCGGTGACACGATCACGCTTTCGCGGCATTGGCTCATCAGAGTTGCCGGGAGCCAAGACTGGACTTGGACTGACAGTTACACCAAGGCGTACTACAGAACCGGTGGTTATGACGGCAACGCGGTCAGCCCTTCCGCAAGCATCATGTTCAAACCCAGGGGCGATATGACCCTGTATGCAACCTATGTCAGCAGTGTCCAGGCGCCGGATACTGCCGGGGCAAGCACAAGCACGATCATCATTGCCAATGCCAACCAGGTCTTGCCGCCCTACCGGAGCAAGGAGGAAGAGATTGGGTACAAGCTCAATTTGCGCAAGATCACTTTTTCGACGGCACTGTTCCGCGTGGAGCGGCCCTTTGCGAATAACATAGAGGTCCCGAATTCCGTTTGCGGCACGCTGAAGGCATCCCAGATTTGCGAGAATTTCCAGATCAGCGGCGATCAAGTCAATTATGGCATCGAGACCATGCTCTCGGGTCGAATCATCGAAAGCCTTATGCTGACAGGCGGTTTGACGGTTCTCGACCCGAAGCTCAACGATACGGGAATTGCTGCCACGAACGGCAAGCAATTTTTTGGCGTGCCCAATTACAAATCGAACATCCTGACCGAATACCGCTTGCCCGCCGTCCATGGATTGTTCCTGAACTTTGATTGGCAGCATGTGGGCCGTCGCCCGATCGACGACATCAACAGCAGATGGACATCGGAGTACAATCTCTTTGATATTGGTTTACGCTATACTAGGACGATAGCCAAAAAAGCCATCACCTGGCGGATCACGGCAAACAACGTGACGAATGTCTTTTATTGGTCAACAATCGGCACGACCCAAATCACGGGACAAGACAGCGGCAGTTATCTTGGCCATCTTGGAGAGCCGCGTCTGATCACTGCTTCTGCGCGCATTGCATTCTAAAGAGGAAGTGCAAATACATTTTAAGGTCGACTCTGACCTGATGAGATCTTTCTCCGGCAAGGTCAAAGGAAAACTGCTTTAGAAAGGATCAGTATGTCAAAGGCAATTTGGCGACTGCTTGTCTGCATGGCTGCCCTCGTCACGTTTTGGGCAGGCGTTGCTCACAGCGCTCAAGCGCAACAAACAAGCAAACTCAACGTCTGCCACGCTGGAAGTGTGAGCGGCGCTTTCGCTCAGGTGGAAAACGAGTTTAAGCTGCAAAATCCAAACGTCACCGTCCAGGATTTTTCGGGCGGCAGCCTGGATTTGGCCAGGCAAATGGCCAACGGTTTTCGGGAGTGCGATATCTTTGCCACGGCCGATTATACGAATATTGCTCTTCTGTTGAGGCCGGCGGGTCTTGCCGATTACAACATTGTATTCGCCGAAGGCCGGATGGTTTTGGTCTATCTTGCCACCAACCCCAAGACCGAAGGAATCGCCGGACCGGGCGATTTTAATCCGCCGAATGCAGCGCCTGAAGCGGTTCCCAACTGGTATCAGGTCCTGCTGGCTCCGGGAGTCAAAGTCGGCGGCGTCCATCCGTTTCTCGACCCTGGTTCGTACAGATCGCACCTGATCTTCCAGCTGGCGCAGAACTATTACAAGGTGGCGAACCTTTACAACGATCTGCTAAAGCACTACACGGCATTTTCGCAGACCGAAACCACTTCGAAGCCCAATGCCCCGAACCAAATCGCCGCCGGCAGTGATTTCCAATTCAGTTACGAGCACAGCGCCCAAGCCTCGGCCAAGAAGAATCCGGATTACAGATACGTTTATCTGCCCGACAGCATTGACCTGTCGAATTCTCAAAAAAACAGCTATTACTCTCAGGCAGCTATCGTAGTTCCAGGCTTGGGCTTGCCCGGGGCCGCCACTTCCGTTTCAATTCCAGCTACCAGGGTAGCCTGGGGAGTCACGATTCTTAACAAAACTCCTAATCGGGATAACGCCATCAAGTTCATGCAGCTACTGCTGGGGAGCACGGGAACGAGTGCTCTGAAGGCCAACGGTCCTATGCCCATCAGTCCGGCCATTGTCAGTACGAGTGATTACCGCAAGGTTCCCGACTCTCTGAAACAACTTGTTAAAGCGGCGAATGTTTCTCCCTAAGAAGCCTGTGCGTACTACATTCGGGTTGCGGACTGGAAGCTATCCAGTTATTTGTTGGACACTACACTCCAGGATCTAGCCGGCGCTTAAGCCCGCAGGGACGGCTGCACCGTCCCTGCGGCATTGAGGCTTCGTTTCCCTTCACGTTTGCAATGCTTGCACAGCGGAATTCATGGTGCGGTAATAGTCTTTCTGCTCGAAGCACGGCTTGCACAAAGTTTTGCCCTCTGCTTCGATTTCGCGGCCATCGAGCACGGTGGCATGGCAGCACTCACATTTGCAACGGTGCAGCGGCTTGCCGGGCATGTCTTCGGGCCGCAGAGAGACCTCCACATCCAGAATGGAAAACAGTTCCTTCTCCGGGATTCCGCCAAAATCCGGGGTTGCATCCTTACCTGCGTCCTTTTCCAATTTGGTGGCCACGCGCACGGCTTTACCCGATTCAAGTTTGATAAAAGTCGCAGCCATTTTGCCGTAATCACGAATTTTCATCGTACGCTTCCCCGGCCGGCAGCCGGTCAGTGCCATGATCGCATCGGTGGCGCATCGATCGATCTCCACGAAGACCACAAGCTTCTTCCTGTCTGCACCAAGGGGATCCGCCAAGCCGAGTCTTTGCAGACCGCACATGGTCATGCGTGTGCCTATTTGGATGCCCGGGCAGATGTCACCGTGAAATCTGCCTGCCTCCGCCAAGAGCCTCTCATAATTTTTCAAATCCAGTTCTGCCATGGTCTTCCTTTCCTGCTCAGAACGTGACTTTCATCGCAAATTGAATAACCCGGGGATCGCCGGCCGAAGTGATCGATCCGAATCCAGCGTTTCCCAACACAACAGCAGGAGCGTTCAACGGTGGCGTGTTGGTGAAATTGAAGAACTCGCTGCGAAACTCCATATTCACACTTTCCGTCAGCCTCGTCTGTTTGACCAGTGCAAGATCCATATTGCGAACTCCCGGGGCGCGCACCGGATTTCTTGAACTGGTGCCGATCGTAAACTGCGGCGCGGTCTGAAACGCTGCCGTGTTAAACCACATTGCGGTGCTCGGATTATCAAGAACAGGATTGCCGACAAGGTTAGGCCGCTGGACGCCAAAGCCCGCGAAAGCGTTGTTATTGGTAGCCTGGGTAAGGGCCAAAGGCAAACCCGATTGAACAGAGATAATAGTGTTTACTTTCCACCCGCCGACCAATTTCCCGACGAGTCCCGTAGTGCCAATACCATGCCCAGGTCCAAAGGGCAGATCGTAGGTTACGCTTCCCGCGAAAACATTCGGTATGTCGCCAGTAGAAACATCTCTCTCAAGGTGCCGGTTATAGCTGTCGGCGACCGGGTAATTGGCAACCGGCCCGGTAAAAATCGTGTTGCTGAACACTGAAGATGCATCGTCCAGCAACTTCGACCGGGTGTAACTTATAAGGAAAGCAATTCCCTTCGACGCGCGTCTCTCAAGCTTGACTTGCATCGAGTCATAGTGTGAATTGCCCACGTTATTTCGGAAGAAGCTGACGGTCGAGAACTCCGGGTAGGGTTTCAGGAGTTGCCCCGCAGCAATTGTCGGATTCCCCAGTGACGATTGCCTCGGGATGATACCGTAGTAAGGGTTCGTCACGTTCACAAGCAGCGAATTCCCTGCTTTCAGCTGGTTGACCGTAAGCTGGTTAACGTTCGTGTCCGGAATTCCGAGATGCGTGATCTTGTTTCCCGAATAAGCTATTTCAAAAACAAGGTTATTCGTGAGTTCACGCTCGATCGCCAGATTCCACTGCTGTACGTACCCGGAACCTAAACCACGGTCAACCGTGAATACGCCTTGCCCAAGCCCCGCATCCGGCGTAAGAGAAGCTGGTGGAACGCTGGGCCCTTTCGACAATATGAAGGCCGGATTGACGTTGTCCAGCGTCCGGTTTGTCGCGGTCTGAATAAAGGGGAATTGCGGATTGATGAAAGGAGTGGTGATGCCGGCCATTTCAATCCAAGTCAGACCGTACCCCGATCTTAACACTGTCTTATCCGTCAGACGCCAGGCCAACCCCAGCCGTGGACCAAAATCGCCTTTATGCAGTTCTCGGCCTGAATCCGGAAATCCATTCTGGCCGAGGTAATCCAGTTTTTGTGTGGCAAGATTGAACACGGCACCCTGGTTGTTGACTTCCGTGGAGGGAAAATTCAGCGTATAGCGCAATCCCGCGTTTACCGTAAAATTGCGAGTCACCTTCCAGTCGTCCTCAACAAAGTACTCCTGGATGTGGGCTCTGGGCCGTATAACCTTCTGTTGCAGGTCGATGGAGAAAGTATTCACCTGGCCCAGGAGGAAACTGGCCAGCGCATTTCCCGTGCCGGATACGCCAGGGAGGTCTGTAAAAAGAGTGCTGAAATTAAACACTCCTGTGGGCTGTGGAGGCTGAATAATGTCCAACCGCTCCCAGCGAAAGTCCAGACCGGCTTTTATCGCGTGTCTTCCGCGTAAGAAAGAGACGCTATCTACTAGCTCCGTGACATCTGTTCGGGAATCTAATGAAGCGTTGGAGGGAGATCCTAATTGTTGAACACCGTTGATCGTGAATGTGGGCAGTATGTTTTGGAAAGCTGCATTGCTGGGGATGCCTGGGAGAGAAAGAGCCTGCGAAGGGGGCGAGTCGAGTTGCGTCCCCACCTGGGTTGCGGCACGTCGTGTGTACCCAAACCTCAGCTCGTTCGCGGTTTGGTCACTGAAGGAATGTATGAAGCCGGAGGCAACGGATTGCCCCAGCGTGCTGTTTGCCCCTATAAAGCCCGAAGTGATGTTGCCGCTACCTTCGGGAAGCGGCGTCACCGGGCTCGACTTTTCGATTGCATAGGAGTATCGCCCGAAAACATGATCTCGGCTTGAGAATCGATGGTCAATCCGGACATCGAATTGATCCAGGTCGTCCGGTTCATTGCCGTTTCTCGTGTAGTTGTTTGCCGTTCCGCTTGTGGTTGGGAGCGGGAAGCGATTGAGAAGTTGAAGCGCGACCGGGTCCATGGAAGTCAACGGTATCGTGTTATTGAGAAATGGCGTCCGGGTGTAGCCGCCCCCCGGTTTCGGGGCTGTGGTTGTCGGATCGTAGATAGTTGGGACAACTCCGCTGATTTTTTCAGTGAAGATGCCTCGGCGCTGCAGCAGCGTGGGCACAGTGGAAGTTCGCACTCTGTTTATTAACTGCCGTGTTCCCTGATAATCGATAAAGAAAAACGTCTTATCCTGATCGATGGGGCCGCCGAGAACGCCGCCAAACTGGTCGCGCCGAAACACCGGTTTCTTTGGGTTGGCTGCGGTTGCAGGGGCAAAGAGATTTCGGGCGTTCAGCGCTTCATTTCTAAAAAACTCAAACAAAGATCCATGGAATTGATTCGTCCCCGATTTTGTTGTTAGGTTTACAACGCCACCATTGAACCGCCCGAACTCGGCCGAGGGACTGTTGATTTCCAGCTTGAACTCCTGGATTGCCTCTATGATTGGATAGAAGGCAACTTGGCCCGGTTCAGGCTGGAGGACCGAGATCCCATCATACAAATATTCGTTAACTCTGGGGCGGCCTCCATTGATGCGCGGCGTCGTGGAGCCGGGCGGATTTGCAACTCCGGCAGCCAAACCAACCAAACCCAAAAAGTTCCTGCCATTAAGCGGCAGCTCGATTACGCTTCGGTTGCTGACAACCTGGCCGAGGCTCCCGGATTCCGATCTGAGAAGGGGAGCGTCCGAGGTCACGGTTACGGTTTCACTGGGGCTTCCAATCGCCAACTTGGCATCGACACGGAGCATCTCGCCTGTGGCCAATTGAATCCCTTCCTGGACAAGTTTTTTAAATCCCGGTGCTTCCACTGTCAGACTGTAAGAGCCGGGCATTAGATTGACGAAAGTATAAAACCCGCTTTCATTGGCCTTCGCCGAATATTCCTGGTTGGTCCGGACTTCAGTCAATTTGATTTGCACATCGGGAATTGCTGAGCCGGAAGGGTCCCGCAACTCTCCGCTGACGCTTCCCCTGGCAGCTTGGGAAATTGCGGATCGCATTGGGAAGAAGACACAAACCAAGGCCAGAACAACAATCACCACTCGCACAGGCAGCCGAACAAACATTCGCTTTCTCCTTGAAGCAGAACATTGTCTGGTGAAATCCCAGAGACAAAGCAGAGGTCGAACAAATATGTATTGTATACATTACACATTACTTCATAACAAACGTACCATAGGAATATTTTTCGGTAAACAAAAATTCTCTTAAAAGATCAAATGTCGCTCATTAGTTACAATGGAGATGGCGGGCGTGCAGTGAATAAAGCGAAGAAATGGCGAAAACTTCCAGACATTATTGGATTTTAGTTTTTAATTGGTGTGCACTCCGTTCGCCGTTATGAATATTAGTCCGCTTTATTCCTTCACCGGCTTCACCTGAGTTGAATCCGTCAATCGTCGGTTCGTCGTAATCCCGAATAATTTTCAATCTTAAGGCAGCGCGGAAATCCGGAGCTGCCCAGCAAACGCGGGATCTGCCCAAAGATTTCGTGGATGGTGTTCTCCCCTTATAAGCACAGGGAGCAGTCGAAGCCGGCTAGGACTGTATGGTGTGATGCCAAACTGCTGGGACGAACACCGGCGGAATCCCGATTTCGATCAAATGCTCCACTGGAGAATCCATGCTCTGACAAACGCCGCGCGCAATTACGGCGGGTTTGAGAACTGAAAGATCATTTATGTGCAAAGGAGAATAGCATGACAGGAAAGAAAATTACGCGCGCTCATCACGCGTTTTGGGGAATCGTTCTGGCATTTGGTTTCGCAGCATCGGCGCAGGCTCAAAATATCGGTTGGGAGGGTGAGGCCGGGATTTTTGTCACGCCCTCGCCTATACGGCGAAGTCCCCTGAAGGTGGATTCGGGCTTCCTCTGGTTGGCTATCACTTCCTGGATGGAGGGGGAGCTATTGCTCCCTCTCTTTGTTAAACAGGTAGTTTTATGAGCTAAGCAACCAAGGGTTTTGAACGTGCCGATAAGTCTGCCCAATTAACTTTGAAGCGCATGGTCCCAATCGTTTCATAAATTGGTTTTATGCGGAAATCAGTCCACCGCAATCATAACATTGGAGGCTTTGATGACGGCATAAGCATCTTTGCCTGGAGCCAGGTGCAAATTTTCAGCGGATTCCTTCGTGATGATGGAAACAATTTCGACGGAATTCGAGAATTCCAGAATTACCTCGGTGTTGACAGCGCCGGGAATGACTTTTTTCACTTTGCATTTCAAGATATTGCGGGCACTCAGTTTCATTGTCTGCCTCCATTAGCTGATCGGTTTAATTGAGGGGGTTTAAAAATGATATTCCAAGGAAATGAAACCAACAAGAGTGCATTTTCATGATAATCGCTGCTTCGATGAAGCATTCCTAATACCCTTTGACGGATAAAGGGCCTGCAGACCTTCCGGTCACCTCGGTCACGTCGATGACGAACAGATTAATCGTAATGCCGAGATCCTTGGAAGGGTTTTGGGAATCTGTGGTAAATCTGTGGTAAATCCGCCGCTGGAAGGCGGAAGCGTACAATAATGGGCGAGCCCAAGAGCGAAAACTACAAACTCAATGATTTACGCTAGTTGGTTGATTTCATTGAAGTACTGCTTGACACTGCAATGCCGTGATCGTAAGATCACTTGGTTATCGCGGGGTGGAGCAGTCTGGTAGCTCGTTGGGCTCATAACCCAAAGGTCCCAGGTTCAAATCCTGGCCCCGCAACCAAGCACTCATACGAATCCAATAGAATCCGCAAAGATCGTAAATCGAGGGGCTTAAAAGAGCCCCTCGAAGTGTTTAGTACCCCTGTTTTTCAGGCTTCCAGCCCGCACCCGAAAGCATGTTTTTTGTTAAATTGTCCGTGTTCTCGTTTTTCGAGTACCGACGAAGAGCGCTGCCCGAGTAGTTGTCCGATGATGTGGCTTGCCGCACATGCACTGACGCCTTCCGCCTTTTCACTGAGAAAAAAACAAAGAAAAAAATCGGGGAAGAACAGAAACACGTGAGCGATTCTAGTAGCGTTTTAAAAGAGAGCAATTTTAGCGGAATATTTGGGGAACCGTCCTGATGCTGACACACCAACGAGGGATCTCAGATTCAGGACCTTGAACTATCCGACTGGATACTCAGGCAAAACCGTGACATCCGGATTACTTCCCATTTCACTTCAGGGGGAGTTTGGGGGATTTCACGCCGATGGTGTTCAAGCGGGCCGGATCGGCTTTCTTGAGCCTCCACCGCTCTCCCAGCCTGCTTTTTGGAGCAAATTTTGGGAAAGGAGCCTTATTCACCTCATGTTATACTATTAAAAACAAATTTTGGTGATGTTCGTTAGCTCTGCAGGCAGTGAGCGCGGTAAATGGATGGTTCATTTAGAAAGGGAATTTGGAGATATTCTTACTTTGTTCCGGGACGTTTTGAGATCGCATTCAAACCAGCTCACTGGCTACAACGGCGGAACGTATGATAAATGCCAACTAGGAGGAATCTTCCGCATTGCCCCGTCACGATGAGGAAACGTCCAAAGCGATCGGCGCCACTTCAGGTATTCCGGTGATCGGCATTGGAGGATCCGCTGGCGCCCTGGAATCCTTCAAGAATTTCCTTGCGGCCATGCCGGCCGATAGCGGGGCAACCTTTGTCATCATCCAGCACCTGGCGCCGACACACTCAAGCCTGCTGGCGGAGCTTTTGGGCCAGCAAACGCGCATGCAAGTCCGTGAGGCCCAGGAAGGAATGCCCGCAGAACAGAATTCCGTCTACGTCATACCGCCCAATCATTATCTGCGCATTCGAGATGGAATCCTGTATCTGGCCGAACCCGTTACGGAACACGGAATTCGGATGCCGATCGACTTCTTTTTCCGTTCCCTGGCGGAAGATAGGCAGGAACGGGCGATCTGCATCCTTTTTTCCGGAGCCGGCTCCGACGGTACGCTGGGCCTCCGGGCAGTCCGCGGTGGCGGCGGACTTACCATTGCCCAAGATGACAGCGCCCAGTTTGGCGAGATGCCGCGAAGCGCGGTGGCCACGGGATTGGTGGATTTCGTCCTGCGGCCCGACCAGATGCCCAAGGCTATTATCGAGTACCTCCAGCAACCCTATGTCCGGGGCGGGGAGCCGGCAGGCGTCTTGGAGGCCGAAGGCAAGCATGATGGTTTCAATGAAATTCTCGATCTCGTTCGGCGACAGACGGGCTCTGATTTCCGGTGCTACAAGAAAAGCACCATCCTGCGGCGCATGGAGCGCCGGATGGGACTTCATCAAATAGAGGATATCTCCCGGTACGGCAATCTGCTTCGCCAGGATGCCAACGAGATCGAGCAGTTGCACAAGGATCTGCTCATCAACGTTACGTCCTTCTTCCGGGACGCCGAAGCATTTCATGAACTCCGGTCTGAGGCGATCGCGTCGCTGGTGCGGGTCAAACAGAAGGATGATCCGTTGCGGGTCTGGGTGCCCGGATGCTCCTCGGGAGAGGAAGCATATTCCATAGCCATGCTGCTGCTGGAGGAAGTGGAAGCCAATCGAAAACATGGTGCCGTGCAAATCTTCGCCACCGACATCGACGAGGAGGCGTTGCAATTTGCCCGAACGGGAATCTACCCGGAGAGCGTCGTTGCCGACGTGGGGAAGGACCGCATATCCAGGTTCTTCTTCAGCAAGGGTGGGAGTTATCATGTAAACGAATTGCTCCGCAGCTCGGTGGTTTTTGCGGTCCAGAACTTGATCACCGATCCTCCATTTTCCAGGATGGACATCATCAGTTGCCGCAACCTCCTGATTTATATTGATGCCGAAACACAGGCCAAGCTGATCCCGCTGTTTAACTTTGCACTCAAGCCGGGCGGATATCTCTTTTTCGGCAGGTCGGAGGGGATCGGCGGGCAGCATGAACTGTTCGATATGGTTTCCAAGAAGGCCAACCTCTACCGTCGTCTCAATCCCGCACGCCCAATTACTCTGGATACTCCGATTCTTCCGGGAAGAAGGAAAGCGATGCCGTCCGGGAACCCCGCCGAGCACAGGCTTTCGGCTGCTTCCTACGGGGACTCGATCCGACTGGCTCTCCTAAATCACTTTGCAGCCAGTTTGGTCTTGATAGACCGCAGGGGACAAGTCCTCCAGTTCCACGGACAGACCGGCAAGTATCTCGACATGCCTACGGGCGAGCCCATCTTAAATTTACTGGATATAGCCAAAGAGGGGCTGTCGCTCAAGATCCGATCGGCTCTACACCAGGCAGTGAACGAGGGCAAGACGGTTGTGACGGATGACGTCCGGATCACGCAGAATGGCGGTGCTTCGTTTGCCCGTGTGACCGTGGCGCCCATTGCGCCGCGTGGCGACGCGGAGCCACAGTTTGCAGTTATCTTTGAGGATGTTCCGCGGCCCGTGACTGTCGAATCTGAACCGGTCCGGGAAGGCGCGAATGAACTTGTAAAGCAGCTCGAGAATGAACTCCAGGCCACGCAGCAGGACCTCCAATCCGCAATCGAGGAAATGCAGGCGTCCAACGAGGAATTGCGAGTTTCAAATGAAGAAGTTATTTCCACAAACGAAGAGCTTCAATCCACGAACGAGGAACTGGAAACATCGAAGGAGGAATTGCAGTCCGTCAATGAAGAATTGATCACAGTCAACAGCCAACTCCAGGATAAAGTCGAAAAGCTGAACACGGCCAACCGCGATATGGCCAATTTCCTGGAGTCCACCCAGATCGCCACCTTGTTCCTGGACGGCGAACTGCGGGTAAAGGTGTTTACCCCGGCTACCACTCGATTGTTGAAGTTGATCCCCTCGGATACGGGGCGGCCGATCAGCGACTTATCGATGAACTTCATCGACTATGATCTGTCGGCCGACGCCCAGGCGGTAGCCCGGGAGGCGAATGTTATCGAGCGGGAGGTCCAGCACGCCGATGGCTCTTTTTACCTGATACGCCTCATGCCATACCGCACACAGAAGGATCAGGTGGAGGGTGTCATCGTGACGTTCGGGGACGTAACAGGTCTGCGGCGGGCCGAGAAACAGATCCGTCGGCTGGCCACGGTCATGATGGATTCCAATGACTCAGTCATTGTTTTTGACTTAAAGGGCAATGTCCAGGCTTGGAACGGCGGCGCGCAGAAGATGTACGGGTGGAGTGAGACGGAAGCATTAAGAATCAACTTCCGCGAGCTTGCGCCTGCAAGCAGAGCGATCGAAAATGTCGACCTGATGAACCGGCTTCTGCAAGGCGATGCAATCGTCTCGTTCGAGACGCAGCGTCTCACCAAGGACGGCCGGGTACTGGATGTATGGTTGACCGCCACAGCTATGTTCGATAAATCCGGGAAGGTGGAGGCCTTCGCCACCACCGGTCGTGATATCACCGAGCGCAAGCGGGCGCAGGAAGAACTGAAGTCGCTCAACGAAGCACTGATCGAACGCACGGCTGAGGCCGAGGGTCGCGCAGAGCAACTCCGCAAATTGGCGGCAGAATTGAATCTGACCGAAAAGCGGGAACAGCAGCGGATCGCCCAAGTCCTCCATGACGATCTGCAGCAAACTCTCGTTGCCGCAACATACCAACTTACCCTTGTTGAATCCGGCCAGAATGTGCCGCAAGCGACGGCAGCGGTCGGCAACCTTATTAAAGAAGCCACCGCAGCTTCACGTTCGCTTGCAACCGAGCTCAACCCGCCGGTTCTGCAGCAGGGAAGCTTGAAAACCATGCTGGAGTGGCTGGCCCAATGGATGCGCGATAAGTACGGGCTTAACGTCAAGGTAATAGCGTCTGGACGAAATGAAGCATTGCCTGAGAACATAGCATTTTTTCTGTTCAGGGCCATTCGGGAACTGCTGTTTAATGTTGTGAAACACTCAGGCGCAAAGGCGGCTTGCGTACAGGCGAGCCGGCTCGACGAGCAGATTCAAATAGTCGTCGAAGATGAAGGAGTGGGCTTTGACCCGAATATTCTCGGTCCCGCAGCAGGAAACCTGACATACGGCCTGTCGGGCTTACGCGAGCGCCTCGCCGTCCTGGGCGGCCGTATGGAAATTGATACTGCGCCAGGTCAAGGCAGCCGGTTCAAACTCCTAATCCCCATTCCCCACGAATAGAGCGGATTTCGAGCGTTGTTCTTACGACTCCTGGATTGATCCGAATAGTCACAAGTCCCCCTATTTGCTAATTATCAGTTTTCAGGTGCTTCGTACGCGCTCCCCGACTCTTGCCCCTCCTGATCGCCCTTGTGCTGGGCGCCGGCAGGCGCTTTGGCCCGCCACTTATCAATCGATGCGGTTGTCGTATAGTCGAAGTCGGAAATTTTCCACAGCGGACTCGTTTCTCCGCCCACTACGAGAATGTTGACCTTCTCCGGCCTGTGGTACGGCGCGATCAGAGCGTCGCCAGGTAATTGCTTCCACGAGGCGTATGGCTGCACTCCGCTGGCTGCCAGCGGAGCAACCAGCATGTCGATGATATCGTTTTCCCAAAATTGCCTCGCCGTCATCTTGACGTTTTCTGAAACCCACCGGCTAACATCGAGCTTGGTTTGAAGGCCCTCATTCTCTTTTAAATGCCGGGCCAACATTGGATCCAGAATCAGGGTGGCGCCTGAATACAATGCGGGGAGCGCTTGCATTTGGAGTTTGACTTCTTCCCCCCAGGAGCGTCTGGCGGCCGCGCCCATGCTGTTCAACAAATTCCATCCCCGGAACAGGCTGATGACGCTTTCTTCCTGTTTGTGCCCTTTTTGCACGTGAAACGGTTCCCAGACGCTGCGCTCTTCGTTCTCTGCCATACACAGGTTGTTGTAGCTGTAATTATTGCCTTGCGAAGTCCAGAAGGTCCTCTTGCGTCTGGCGTAACCCCATACGATGCTCATCAAGGTCCACGTCCGTCCGATGACCGCGTTCGCCCGGCTGTAGGGCCCGAAAGCGCCCATTCCCGAGTTCATTCCGATCTATATCATCCATTAGCCACTGTTGCATCGTTGGGCTTCTGGAAATCGGACATCTTATTTACTGTTTCATCGCAAGCAATCACCCGCCCGCAATTACAAAAGAGGGGAATGGGATAAACATCGACCAGCGTGCGTTGCTGGCCTGCAGCGTGCCGCTGCAGACGAGCATAGTAATGGCGCACGAGCGTGAAGGCGGAGTGCCGGGAAGCAAGAGGATTTAGCCGGAAAGCCGCTGAGCCCTTCTATCCCGCAGGTCCGGGTACGGCGTCCGGCTCCGGTTCAGAATCACAAAGCCGACGATGAAAACCAGGGCTGCCAATAGGTAAACCCACCAGGCAAGGTGTCCAATCCACAGATCTTTCATGGACGCTGCGTAGGCGAAAGCGTTATTGCCTGCGTGCAGCAGCATACCCGGAAAAATCGAGCCCGTAAGAAGAGCCGTTGCCGTCAGAACAATTCCCAAAAAGCTTGTGGGAATAATTCGAAAGAGAGAGACGTGAAACAAGCCGAAAATAATTCCCACTACCACCGTGAGGCCCGTCGGCCGGAATCGGCGCCGCAGGCCATAGAGCAAGGTCCCCCTGAAAGCTATTTCCTCGCAGATGCCCGGCAGGATCGCAAGGAACAGAATCATCTGCCAGGCGGGAATGTTTTTGGGCATAACATCGCTCGCAAACTGCTCAATAACCTGACTGGGAACGGGTATGACGAGATTGGCGAGACGGAAGATCCCGACTCCCATGATGTTACTCGAGGGTATCAGTAAAAGGATCGCCAGCCACACTGCGGGTTTTGGCGCTCTCAAAGCCCATGCCTGTTTGATATTCAGCCGGTACCTGGCGACCATCAGAAGAGAGCCGCCAAGAAAAATGACCAGCTCGTTGAAGATCAACTGTCTCCGGAAGGTGGCCAGCTGAGGCACATTCAAAGCTACGAGAAACAGGATGACTCCTATCAGCGCATACCAGCGCAAAACACGCTTCTGAAATGGAGCGGGCCCGCCTTGAAGATCGGCGGCGTCAAATTCGCCCGTTGTGATTATTCTTTCCTGGTTCAGCATCCGCGCCGAGACCCGTCCGGTCCACACAGCCGTCACAGTCATGACAATGAACACGAGGATGATCATGGGCCAATCAAATTTCCCGACCATGATCTCCCGGACGGCAACGCTCACGTTGGCCAAAGGAACGATGACGATCGCCGAGCGCAGCGAAATTCCCGGGAATACTCCTGCCAGAGCAGGAGCCCAACTCAGCAGATACACTGGGAAAAAGTATAACTGGGCTTCTTTATAGGACTTTGCATATGCGGAAAGCATCAGCAGAACGGCGGAGATAAAAGCGGCAACAGGAATGAACAGGAACAGAAGCGTGAGGACAGCAACCGGCGGCACCTCAATGACGAAATTTGCGGGAAGCGAAATGGCTTTGAAGGTCACAAAGGTTAGAATTTCTGCAACCTGTATGAATGTGATCGTCAAAGCCACTATGAGAATCGTCAGCTGTTTTGCCGCCACCACCTCGCCACGATTGACCGCCGTGGTCAGGATTGTCTCGATCGACCCCCGCTCTTTCTCTCCCGCGACGATATCCATGGCTGCCACGGCCCCGCCTGTCAGCGCTTCCCGGAAAACCATCGCAACGTTCACTATGGGTATGAGGGCCATTTTAGGGGTGAACTCAATCCCGGGAGATTGCATAAACAACACAGGCATGAACGTGGCGATGTAAAAGGGTGTCACCATCGACTGGCCTTCCCGGAAGGTTCGTGCAAACGAGGCAAGAATCATCATGCCGGCTGCAATAAACATCGCCAGCAGGATCGTGACCAGCAGAATTAGCGGGATGGAGCGCATCGGGATGGTGAAGGTCAACCCCTCGCTGCTTCCGCCCAGGAGCGGAGCCAGAATGGATTTCATCGTCAACACCATCGCCGCCACGTTTAGAACCGCAGCCACCGATGTCATCGTTGCTACGTACAGATATTTGGCAACGATGACGTTCCTACGGGGCGTTGCGGCTGTCAGCAGAGTTTCCCAGGTTGATTTTTCACGTTCCCCCGCAGTGCTGTCGGCAAATTCTTCAGAAGAATTCGGGAACTGAATCCCTGGGTTTGACCGCCCACAAAAGAGATCCCGGTATAAACAAGCCACAGCAGAAGGGGATAGAGGAAAAGAGGTAAAAGGATACTGTTGATGACGATACTGCGTTCGCGCAGAGCCGAACGCAATTCACGTACGTACAGAAGCCTGATATCCCTCCCGTTGGCCATAGGAAATTTCCTTGCGTCTGACTGTATACGAAGAAGGCTACACCGGGGTTTCGGCTTGACAAAGACAAATCCTATTTTTCAGCTGGGGACAAAAGAGAAAGGGACCGGAATAAACTGTTGCTCAATCTGGAGAAGACTTCATTGGATACAGGCGGCTTTTTCCTCCCGAGAAGAAAAAACATTTTTTCCGGTAGGCGATTTCCCTCAACTTGCGTTCCTGTAGATATGTGGCGAGTGTACCCTTCTATGGAGAGAAGGGGCCAGGTTGTTCTGAATCAGAATCTATAGGAAACGACCATGTACGAAGAAAAAAACTTCCATCGCGTGCCGTTGGCAGAGAAAACCAACGGGGTCTTTTTGCTCGATCAGGATGGGCATTTTGTGGCCATTAATACTGCCGCGGAACAGATGTCGGGGTATAGCGCCCAGGAATTAAAGACTTTGACGTTCAAGGAGTTATGCGCACCGGACCAACTGGAAAGGAGCGTCAATACACTCGAAGCGGCGCTGAAGGGTGAAGCGTGCGAAATGGAGACGGCCATAATCCGCAAAGATGGACAACGCGTGGATCTGCGCCTGACGGGGGGACTCATCACCGCTTATGGAAATGCCAGCGAGCTTCTGGTGATCGCGGGATGTATCCCACGCCGCGAACGGGCAGAGAATGAATTGCGAAGGGAACGGGAGGAATTAAGGGCGGCGCTTATGATGGCTGAATACAGGGAACGGGAGAGGCTGGCTCGCGTCCTGCACGACGGCCTCCAGCAAACACTTGTGAACATGAAATCCCAGCTCACGGCCATGGAACGGGGCACGACGGATCTGCAATCGGCTGCTTCGGAAATCCGCGGACTTATCGACAATTCGATCGAAACGTGTCGAGCGTTGAATGCTGACCTCAGTCCTCCTGTTTTGCGCCAGGGATTCGTTCCCGCGCTTGAGTGGCTGGCCGGCTGGATGCACCAGAAACTCGGGTTCACGGTGACCGTCAGCGTTTCGGAAATACCCCCTGCCTCGCAAGAACTGACCACCTTTCTTTTCCAGGCAGTGCGGGAACTGCTATTTAACGTTGCCAAACGCCCGAAAGTCGGGTCCGCCCGCGTGCACGTGGCTATTAGAGAAAAAGAACTGCAGGTGGTAGTCGAAGACGACGGGGCGGATTTTTACTCCGACCAGTCTCGCGCCCAGCCAGGCGGCGCCGAGCGTTTTGGATTGGTGACTATCAGCGAGCGCATCAGCCTTCTGGGCGGGCGTTTTGAGGTGAACACCGCCCCCGGCGCCGGGAGCCGATTCCGTATTATTATGCCTTTTCCAACCACTGAGTAGCGGTTGAACCGGACGAGCGGATTGCACGCCAATTCTGTCAGATCATAAAGAGCACACGTCTACGCCTTGGAGAATCGGTCTGCCCGAAAGGTTGCCACAATAACTTTCCCAGGTTTTGGCCGTTCCTGAAATTGCGCCTGGCGCCTTCCGGACGGGAAAGCGCCAGGTGGCGGCCCAATCATCCGAAATTGCGCACAACCTCGGTTTCAGGCAAATTGCGCTGAAATCCAAGAATGCTGTGACGGCAGGTTGGACATTCCTTCAGATGTCTTTCAAACAGGTATTTCATCTCCGGACTCAAACGCCCACAACGCATCTCGTAATGAATGATGTCCAGGAGCATCTCCTTACATAGCAATTCATCAGTCAGTCCCATGTCCACTCCTTTTATTTCGGCCTACGTCACCGGATTTTACGCTCGATCCGGGTTGGCGAGATGCTCCGCTGGCCGGCAACACTGCGGAACTGTTTCTTATGGTTGATTGTGTCGTTGTTGACCCAGCGAAACTGGAAGTTTTCGGATTCGGAAGGGGAGCTGCCATCATCATATCGTCTGGATGGTCTATTAAGTAAAGGTCGCTTAGAATCCCATAATCCAGAACAGGATTTACTGGGACGAACTGCAGGCGGCAGCAAGGAGGGGGGTCGTCATCTTGAGCCAATGCGCCACTGGGAAGAAAAATGCAAACCAACCATGCCAAAGCCAAAAGATAAAAAACTGCTTTCAGATTTTTCATTTCTTTTCTCCGGTTTTAAAAATCTCGGGATTGCAAGAAGTGATATTGAGGATAAGGTAATGAACGGGGCAGGCAATTGCCACCTTTACCTTCCGATCATCTCATTTCCCCGAGATAGGGTTGTAACTTAATCCGTCCATGTTGCGACAACAACGTGGACGCGTTCTTGTTCAAATCATCATTCCTTTATCAAGAACGAAGGACGGTGCTAATCGCCTACTTGATAATCTATTTTCGAGAGGTTGGAAAAAATCAGGGCAGCTACTGCGGATTCCCGACGAGAATATAGGGGGTCCAGGACTGGGGCTTAGTGTCTGAAGGTGTACGAACGGAGTCGAGCAATGCGAGCTGCGCGGTTTGCAGTGCCTTGGCTATTCCAACCCCTTTCCGCAGCTGATCGTAAAACCGGCAGCTTAGGCGACTGGTGGATGCGTCATCGACTTCCATGAGACTCGCAAGAATTGCGGGAGATCCCGCATCCAGGAATGCCGGAATCAACCCCCATGGTGCCTCGCCATCCGAGATCGGACCAATCCCAGTGCTGCATCCCGCAAGGTTGACCAGCTTTGATTGCGGCATTCTCCATGTTCGAATCTGCTGGCAATCCAAATAAACCTCCTTGGGATACCGCTGAAGCAGCAGGGCGGGCTGGCCCCGTTGAATGATTGCATGACCTGAAAAATGGAAAATATTCGCTTCTTCTGCTTCTCGGGCAAAGGTGGCTACGTCCTTTGCACTGCGGATTAGGGCATTTTTCTTATATAGAGAAGAGATATACGCTACCTCATCCTGTGCATTCAGTAACCCTGCCGATCCGTCGACCAGCAGCAGGTCATCCCTCGTTGAAGCAGATCCCCTGTGCAAGTTCAGGCAATGGTAAAAAACGCTCCTGGAGGGAGCAAAAACAATCGGGGTCTTTTCAATTAAAAACCGGCCGGCCCTGTCCTGCAGACCGGCAAAGGGCAACAAATAGAGCGGGCCATCAGGCAGGATTACAAGTGTGCCCGAGGAGGCATTGATCGCAGAGTTCTCTATCGGTTCGATCAACTCCCCGTAGAGCAGTTTCGCTGTTCTGATGAAGTTGCTGGAATCATTTTTTCTGACGGACTCCAGGAATTTTCCAACCTGGCGGTAAATTTCATTGCTCGAGATATCCCGGGCGACAGTTTGGGTTCTTCCCTTGTTTGTTGCGAGAATGAGCAGCCTGTCACGCGTGAAAAAGTATTCGACGATTGCAAATGACTGTTCTTGGGGTTTCCCTGGGGCTGTGGAATTCACTGGATTCAGATGCTCTTTCAGTGTTGTTGATTTTGCCTCATCCACAAATTTCACCAACTCCTGCTCGTTTCCGCGTGACCGAAAAAGCAATTCAACTGCTGCCTTGAACGGATCATACCGGTCAATCAGAAAACTCTGTTTCAGGTCCTCCGGTTTTATCTGCTGCCGCATCTGCTGCAAAATCGATATGGATTGGCGGTAATACTGGAGTGCCTCTTCGGAACGGCCGGTTTCCTCGAGCAACCTGCCCTTTAAAAAATTGCCCTTCCATCCGATTTCGGGGTATTGGCTGAATCCGGTAAGGGGCATCACGGGTTCCAATATTTGTTCAGCCTCCCGGATCCGCTTTGTTCGCAAAAGAACCTCGCTGAGGCCGATGCGGTTCCGGGCTTCAAGTTCGCTCATCCCGGGCGGAGCGGACTTTAATACTTCCTGAAAAAACGCTTCCGCCACGGCAAGATCTCCATTCCGTAATGCGAGATCCCCCTGCTTAAAAAGAAGATTGAAACGACGTGACGTTAGCCTGGGAGTTGGGCTCAGTACCAGGTTTTTCAGAAATTCATCCTGCTGCAGAGAAGCAAGCCTGTAAAAAGCTCCGGCCTCCTTCGCGCGGCCAAGGCGATCCATTGCAATGCCGGAATTTTCCAAAGCCTCGATTATCTTCAATCCATCGAGCAGGCGGTAAGCGAGATTCAGAGCTGCAGCATATTCATTGAGTGCTTGTTGGAAATGCCCCAAATTGAGGTATTGTTTTCCCAAGCTTATGCCAGCGGAAATTTGCCAGGAATCCAGTTTATATTTCTTGGCAAGATTCCTAACTTTTTCCGCACTGGCCAAGCTTTGGTCGAATTTATTCTGTACACTGTAAATAACGGCTAAAGCTTCTAGAGCCAGAGCGGTCTCATCCGGCATGTTCAACCGGTCGGCGATTTGATACATCTTGCGATACTCGGCTTCGGCGCCATGAAAATCCGCTTTGCCCAGATATAGACAGTTTCCACGCAGATGATGCAGGTTGGCCAGTTGCCACCAGTCTTTTATTTTTTCGTATTGGGATTCTAGGGATTTGCTGCCGCTTAATACGGGATCAAATTTGCCGCTCTGGTGCAGTTTGACGAGGTTTTGGAATGTCCGGTCCAAAGATTTTTTCAACTCCCGTTCCGGCGGAGAAAGCCCATCGTAGTAATCAATGAAAGCCCTGAAACTGTGATCCCCGGTTGTCTCGCTGTAGGCGGCTTCCATCGTTTCTGCCGCCCAGTGCAGATCCTCAGAACTTGGGTCTCCGTTTTTTGCCGGTTCGTTGTCTCCCGCAAGGCCGCGTCTCATTGCCGACCAGATGGCAGGCGGTATCTGATAGGGAATTTGACGGGAAAGCTCCACGAGAGCAGCGCGGTCCCTTGCGCGCGCGGCTCTGTTGACTTCCTCTTCGACGGCGCTGGATTGAGTTGCCTTGATTCTCGTTCTCAAGGCTTTCAGCCCTTCCGCCCAGACCGAGCCGGAATCATGGGAGAAGTACAATTCGATTTCCTGCAGAGCCTGCTTGTGCTGCCCGGATTCAAACAGGGACCAGATTTTGTCGTAGCGCGCCTCTGCCAAATCAGGATCCATTTTCAACACAGCGTCGAAATCGTTCAGCGCACTTTTTAGCAAAACGTCCCGCTGGAGAGGATCCGGGCCCTGAATGGCCTCCTCGTACTGCACAACACCCCGGCCAAGCAGAGCCTGGCTTTGACTTTTCCTGATATCCAGAACCTTTTGAAATTCGTTGCGTGCGCGGGCAAACTTCGATTCATTCAAATAGATGAATCCGAGCCCCAGATGCGCTTCGACCATGTCTTCCCGGATGGCAAGCGCCTGAAAGAAGAGATTTTCGGCACTGCGAAGAGACTCGGAACCGGAGTCACCGCGGTTTGCGGCCTTCGGGCTGAAAGGAAGGGACAGGCGCAGGTTGTCGGGGCTTGTGCCCGTATAGTTTTGCTCGAGCATTGTTCTAGCCTGCAAAAAGAACGCTTCGGATCTGTTTTTTTCCTGCAGCTGCTTGATTGCCAACTGGGACAAAGCGACAAGAGTGATGGCGGCAGCGGCAGCCATCGGCCATCGAATCCAGCGCAGGATCTGGTTTTTGCGGAAATGCTCTTTTCGTGCTATGTCCTGGATTGCTTCAATAGTCCTGTCCAGTTCGGCTTTTGAGGGTTCGGGAATTTCCGCCGTCTGCTCGCCCTCCGGATGGAGGATCTCGATCAGGTTCGCGAGATTCCGGCGGCAGGCGGAACATGCTGCAAAATGGCTTTCTGCCAGGCTGATTCTTTCGGCGTCTGCTTGCCTGGAGATATAGCGGTAAAGATCCTCGTCAGTAAGACAGGTTTCTTTCGAATATTTTTCCACCAACCTGTGATCGATCATTGCAGTGTTCCCTCAGATTTGCCTGGTGAGACGAGATTCTGAACTCGACCCACCATTCGCTTCAGCAGCTTTTCTACACCGGCTTTCGAGAGGTTTATTCCTTTGCATTGGGCAATCTGGCTGTACGAAAGCCCATCGAAAAAATGAAGCTTGAACACAAGGTGGTCGCGATTGGAGACATGGCCGGATTTGGAATCGATCGTATGCCGGGTAAGGGATACAATCTCGCTTACCAGGATAGCGCGCTCGAATTCTGAATAATTCCTATGCTGGGGAACGGCTGCGGCCAGAACGGCTTCGTCATTTTCCACGGCAATATGCCTGCGTTTGAGAGCATTGTTGCGCCGCAGAGTATCCAGCACGGAGGAACGGCAAATCACGGCCAGATAAGCCAGCAAATCGTTTTCCGATGTTCCGGAAAACCGCTTCATCGCCGCGCAGTCATTTTCGACCAGACGCACAATTGCATTCTGAAAAAGATCGCTCTCCTGGATGCTGCCCGGCTGAAAGGCTGAAGATCCGAAAACCTGTCGCAACGTGCCGTTGATAAACAACCTGATTTTGGTGGTGTATCGACGCAGAAACTCACGCCAGGCGTCTGAGTTTTCCCGATCGGCCGCGCAGACTTGGAACAGTTCGATCGCGTCGAGAAGACGCACTTCTACTTTGAGCGATCCTGTAAATCCCCCAGGTAGCATCGTGCGCCTATTATACATAGATCTTGATGTCGAAAACAGATTAGAACGTGCGCTCCCCATTCTACAGCAAACGGGAAACCGGAGACTATCCCGCGCAGGGAGCCTGAGCCCCTAGCAGCCCGTGGTGAAAGTACAATAGGCCGCGTTCCGAGCGCCGCAGGGGCAGATGCAAGGCGGCGCGACGCAGGCGATACGGGTATATCGTCGAGGAGCGCCAACGCAGCAGATGCCCC
>Ga0187865_1001646_pt1 | contig 24481 bp, 27 predicted proteins | sample June2016WEW_11_1_2_FD_132989 | JGI IMG/M metagenome (GOLD analysis project Ga0187865, IMG submission 132989) | Peatland microbial communities from SPRUCE experiment site at the Marcell Experimental Forest, Minnesota, USA - June2016WEW_11_100 | ecosystem: Environmental > Terrestrial > Soil >...
CATTATGCCACCGTAACGGTATCATCCCAGCATCCGACGATGAGTTGATCGTCGCGCCGGCCTCGATCCGCCGCGATTGGGGCTCACGCGGTATCTCGGCCCAGCCAATTTTTTCTCACGTCCGGCGTCTCGGCGGTGGACGTCTCCGGTTCTTCTCCTGGGAATGTCTGGTATCTTGGAATTTCCGGTATGATCACTCGCGCAGAAGCGCTCGATTTGTTCCGTTCCGACGACCTGATCGGCATCGGCATGGAGGCCGATTCCATCCGCCGCAGGTGGCATCCCGAGGGCATCGTCTCTTACATCGTCGATCGCAATATCAACTACACCAACTTGTGCACCGAATATTGCAGCTTCTGCGCGTTTTACCGCCCCATGGGCCACGCGGAAGGGTACGTGCTGCCCAAGGAGACGATCTTCGAAAAAATCCAGGAGACGCTCGACCTGGGCGGGACCGGCGTGTTGATGCAGGGCGGCCTGCACCCCGATCTCAAAATCGAGTGGTACGAGGACCTCTTCCGCGGCATCAAGGAGCGCTTCCCCATCCACCTGCACTGCCTCTCCGCGCCCGAAGTGGCCAACATCGCGGAGGTCAGCGGGCTGAGCCTCCGCGAGACCATCCGGCGGTTGATGGATTCGGGGCTCGACTCCATTCCTGGCGGTGGGGCGGAGATCCTGGATGACGCCGTGCGCCACCGCATCAGCCGCCTCAAGTGCTCGACCCAGGAATGGATCGACGTGCACCGCACCGCGCACCAGCTCGGCATGCGCACCACGGCGACCATGATGTTCGGCTGCGGCGAAACCCTCGAGCAGCGCATGAACCACCTCGAGCTGGTCCGCAACTTACAGGAGGAGACCGGCGGGTTCACGGCCTTCATCCCGTGGACGTTCCAGCCCGCCAACACCGCGCTGGGCCACATTGTGAAGGAAGAAGCCACGGCGGTGGAATACCTCGAAACGCTGGCCATTTCGCGGATCTATCTGGACAATATCGAGAACGTGCAATCGTCCTGGGTGACCCAGGGGCTGAAGACCTGCCAGTTGGGGCTGCGCTTCGGCGGCAACGACGTGGGCAGCATCATGATCGAGGAAAACGTGGTGGCGGCGGCCGGGGCGCACCATTGCACCACCGAAGAGGAACTGCGGCGCATCATCCGCGACGCGGGCTTCATTCCCAAGCAGCGGGACACGCTCTACCGGACCTATTTTCTGAATTAGGCGAGGCCCATCTTCGCCAGCAGCGCGCGGAAGCGCGGGTCGCCGCGGATGCCGTCGTACATGGGCATCGAAGGCATGTGCGTGACCGCCGGATCGCGCGCGTCGATGGCCTTCTCCAGCCACTCGAAGGCGCGCTCATCCCCAATTCCCATATAGGTCCAGGCCATACCCAGGGGCTGAACGGAAGCTGTGCGGGCCGCCTCGAGCACTTGCGTAAAACACTGCCGGGCCTCATCGGCGCGGCCCAGCAATCCGTACACCAGGCACATTCCGGCCACGACCCCAGGCGCCCCATAGATCTCGCCGGCGAGCCGGCCCTCGGCGACTGCCTCGTCCCCTCTTCCCTGGAAAGTCAGAGCGCCGCACAGCATCCAGTGCGGCCACCAGAGCGCCGGGGCAAGCGCCACCGCCGCCCGGCCTTCTTCGGCCGCGCTGTCGTATTCGCGCGCGGCGGTCAACGCCAGAGCGAGTTTCGAATGCAGGAAGGGCGAGAGCGGGTCGAGCGCGATGGCGTGCCGGAGTTCTTCTACCGCCTCGCCGATCCGAAGCTTGGGCACCAGAAAGTACCAGGCGTGCTGCGCGAGAACGGTGCTCGAACCCGGGCTAAGCTCGAAGGCGCGCTCGAAGGCGCGCTCGGCGGAAGTCCAATCGTATTCCAGAATGCCTTCCAGAGTCCCCAGCAGCGCGTAGGCCTCGCCCAGCCGGTCATTCAACGCCAGCGCTTTGAGGACGGCTTGCTTGGCCCGCCTGGCCTCCGCCGCCGGCGCCAGAATGTACTGTGCGGCCTCGAAGAGCAACTGGGCCAGCGCCATGTAGGGCAGCGGGAAACTCGGGTCGCGAGCGATGGCCGCCTCAAAGCACTGGCGCGCGCCGGCGACCGCTTCCGGCGTATACCGCACTCCCAGACACCTCCCCTTCAGCCACAGGCCGTAAGCTTCCAGGTCATCGGTCATCCGCTCGACCAAAGGAGCCGGCGCCAGCCGGATTTTCAGTGCCAGCGCGATGGAGCGCGCCAGCTCGTCCTGAATCGCGAAGATGTCGGAAAGTTCGCGGTCGTAGGATTCGCTCCAGAGATGGAAGCCGTCGGCGGCGCTGACAAGCTGGGCCGAAACCCGCACTCGATTTTGCTGCCTGCGGACGCTGCCTTCCAGCAGCGCCAGGGCCCCCAGCCGCGCGCCGATCTCGCGCACGTCCTGCTCCTTGGAACGAAAGGCGAACGAGGACGTGCGCGCCGTCACGCGGAGGCCGGGGATGCGCGTGAGCGCATTGATGACCTCGTCGGCGAGGCCGTCGCCGAAGTACTCGCTCTCCTTGTCCGCGGTGAGGTTCACAAAGGGCAGCACGGCCACCGAGGCGGGCTCCCGATCCTCCGCCGGGCTCGACCGCAACCAGGCGTCCAGCTCGGAGGGGAGCGCGTACACGCGGGGCCTGTCGCCGCCCGGCAACCGGTGCACGGGGAGGCGGCGCTCGCTTTCCCACCGCTGTACCGTCCGGAGATCGCGGCCCAGGTAAGCCGCTATGTCCTTCCAGGAGTCCAGGCGTTCGCCCACGCGCCACCTCCGCGCCGAACCGAGCATAGCAGACGCGGCGAAACACGGCAATACGCGTCAATCGCGGCCGCCGCGTCCCACCATCTTGTCCGCACGCGCCGCCAGCCTTACTCTTATCTGCGAAAGGAGTTTGTTATGAAGCGATTGATATTGTTGATTCTGGTGCTGTCCGCGGTGGCGGCGGCACAAACCACTTGCACCCTGAGTACCATCACCGGGACATACGCCGTGTCGTACCTCGGCTGGGTTTACGTGGCACAACCGGGAGGCACGCTGGTGGCGCTGCCGGGCACCGTTTTCGGTGTGATCTCCATCGGCTATGATGGCAAGCTCAGCGGCGGCGCCGCAGTGTCCGGCATGGGGCCGGTGGTGGACTTCGACATTTCCGGCACCACGGAGATCAAGTCCGACTGCACCGGCACGCTGCACATGAAGCCAAAGCCGAGAGCCGGTGGGCCGGCCGGGTTCGAAACCGATCGGTTCGTGTTCATCCCCAGCGACAAGACGCTCCTCACTACCATCGTGGACGTGGATTATGGCTACCCGGCCAGCAACTCAGTCTGGAAACAGATGTCGACGTTGCCAAACGCGGCGGCCTGGTAGGACCGCGGCGGGGCGGCGCCGTGCTGCCGAGCCGGGCCGCCCCGCCGCGCTCTACGCGTTCAGGTGCGTATTGATGCGCTCGATGGCCTCGTCGATCTCGGCGGGGCTCTTGTAGCCGATGGTGACCGCATCCACGACGCCCAGGCCCATTATGTACTTGATGGAGGCGTCGCGGTCTTCCGGCGTGGTGAAGCGGCCCTCGCCCATCGCCTTCATGCTGAGCACGCCGATGCCCGCGCCATGGATCTCGCGGGCGTGAGTCGTCACCTCCGCGACGTCACCTGTCTGAGCGTCGCCGCGGATGTTGTCCATCAAGGTGCCATTGTGGTTGATGCGCAGCAGGGCCACATCCAGCCACTTGGTCCCCGGGCACACGCGCAGCGGCGCCAGGCCATGGACGGAAACGCCGTGAGCCAGAACCATCTTCTTCTGCTTGGCCAAGGAGAGCGCGTCGCGGGTTGGCTCCCTCTCTTGTGGCCACTCCGCGGTGCGGACGGCGTGCAACAGCACAATGTCGATGTAGTCCGAGCTCAGGGCGGTCCGCAGCTTGTCGATGGCGGCCGCCGGGTCGGGTTGCCGCGGACCCATCTTGGTCATCAGCCGGTAGGAGTCGCGCGGAATTCCCTTCAGCGCGGTGGCCAGCATCTCGGGCATCCCGGCATAGGAATCGGCGGTTTCGAAGAACCGGATGCCGCGGTCGTAGGCGTGCCGGACCAGACGCGTGAACTCGTCCTGCCCAAGCTGCCGTTGGATCATTCCGCCGCGCGTGCCGGTGCCGAAAGCCAGGCGGGTCACTTTAACCCCGGAATTGCCCAGCGTCACCCAGTCCGTGGCGGAGCGTTTGGCGGCTGCCGCGGCGAACGCCCCTCCCGATACCGCAACCGCCGACACGGCCACGGTGCTCTTCAAAAAATCGCGTCTGGTAAATTGGGACATCTTCCCTCCAGTTGGTGGATCTGGTGCCTAGTATATCCTGGTTTTCACTTCGCCGCCTGGATCGCGAAATCCCAGGTCTGGATGTTCAGCTTGCCCTCGCTGTACTCGACCACCGCGTATTCGCCCGGCTCGAAGGCCTGCTTGGGCCAGATCTTGTAGAGGCCATCGGCGAGCTGCTTCTGGAACGTCTCCACCATGGTGGGTTCTTCCACTACCTCCTTGGTGACCGGCATGAAGGTGAGGTTCTCGACGATTCGCACGGCGCCCTTGGAGGTGAGTTTGGCGATGCCGAAGCGCTCGGTCTCGGCAAGCTGGATGTAGAACTCCTGCTCGGGGTTGGTGAAGACGTTCGGCGAGTGCGCTCCGCTCAATTCCAGCGTGCCTTTGCCAGGGACCATCGGAATCGGCGAGAGGGCTTTCAGGACCGACCGGCCCTTATTGGTGTGGATGGTGGATTGGGCCACCTGGATGACCCTGGCCTGGTTGCCTTCCAGCCAGTAGACCCCGGGGTCCTGCGGGATGCGCCTGGTTTCCCGGGCCAGATCGCGCTCCGCCTTTTCCTCCTCGGCAACCGCTTCAGCGTTTTTTTCCAACTGGGTCTGCCGTTCGGCGACCTCGGCTTGGGTGCGCTTCAGGTCCACCAGATCCACGGGGATGTCTTCCCATTGGCTCCGCTCGACGCTGTAAAAGTGCACGCGGCCGGACTGAATTTGGTATTCACGGACAACGTGATAGCTGCCATCCTTCAAGTACAACTTGAGGTTCGCCGCCCAGGCCGCGAAGACCAGCAGCAGCGCCAGCAGGTACTTGCGCATATCTCTACTGACTACTGTAACGCGGGGCGGGTTTCACGGGGGCTGGGGACCAAAGGGCAGGCTAAAGATGCCCCACCGGTACCCTGGGTGGGGCACGCTTTAGCCTGCCCAGGCTACCAGGGGTTTCACGGGGCTAATTCCGGGCGCGGCCCACCGTCATAGATTTTATCGAACGCGCGCCGGGGTTCGCACGTATATCAGCCATAATGGTTTTTTGAGGTTTTTGACGATTATGCCCTTTGCCAGATCAGTTGTCGTTATCCTTCTTTCTTCCGCGGTGGCCCTTCCGGGCTTGGCGCAGACGCCAGAGATTACCAGAGGCCCCAACCACGGCGTCATCGGGTGGTTCGAGGGGAACTACGTGGCCCACCCGGTCCCCAAGATCAGCTTCGAAGATTCGCCGCGGATCGACAAGCTGATGCGCGCCGGCAACATTTACCTTTCGCTGCGCGACGCCATCGCTTTGGCGCTGGAGAACAACCTGGATATCGAATACGCCCGCTACAATCCCAAGCTGGCGGATGCCAACTCGCAGCGCGTCAGCGCCGGCGCGTTGCTGCGCAATGTTTCGAGCAGCATTTCGAGCGGACCGTCCTCGGCCTCCCTGGGCGTGGCCGCCCAGTCCTCGCTGGGCTCCGCCGGCACCAGTACCAGCGCCAGCAGCGGCGGTCAGGGCGGCGTGCTCAGCGGGCTGAGCGTACAGTTGGCCGGCACGGCCATCCCCAACCTGGATCCGGTTTTCTACGCCAGCGGCCAATTCTCCCACAGCACCCAAATCGAGACCGCCACCAACATCACCGGCACGAACTACCTGGTGTCGCAATATAAATCGGCGACCTATGGAATCCAGCAGGGATTCCTGACCGGCACCAGCCTTCAATTGGGCATGGGCAACACGCTCGGCGTCACGCAGAACTCGCCGTACAACTTGTTCACCCCCTATAGCCAGTCCACCCTGCAGTTGGCCATCCAGCAGAACCTGTTGCAGGGATTCCGGCCGTCGGTCAACAACCGCGCCATTCGCGTCGCCAAGAACCAGCGGCACATTTCCGACCTCACCTTCAAGAACCAGGTGATGACCAGCGTCGCCAACGTGGTCAGTCTGTACTGGGACCTGGTCACCTTCAATGAAGACCTCAAGGTGAAGCAGCACACCTTCGAATTGAACAAGAAATTGTACGAGGACAACCAGCGCCGCGCGGAGTTGGGGGCCATCGCTCCCATCGACATCATCCAGGCGGAAGCCGAGATGAAGTCGAGCCAGCAGGACGTGGTCACCGCCGAATTGCAGGTCTTGCAGCAGGAGATGATCCTCAAGAGCGTGCTCACCCGCGGCGGGATGGACAACATGGCGGTGGTGGGGGCGCGCATCGTGCCCACCGACCATATCGACGTTCCGGCACAGGAAGCCGTCCGGCCCATCCAGGACCTGGTGGCGGACGCCCTGGCCAACCGCCCCGACGTGGAGCAGAACGCCATTGGCCTGGAGGATGCGCGCATCACCACCCTCGGCGTCAAGGACGCCATGCTGCCGCAGCTCACCGGCTTTGCGACGTTCAGCAACAGCGGTCTGGCGGGCCAGGTCAACACTCAGCCGTATCCTGTCACGCTTCCAAACGGGCAAACCGTGATGCAGACGCGCACCGCCGCGGACGTGAATCAATACTTCCTGGGCGGCTATGGCACGGTGCTGGGCCAGGTGTTCGGGCGCAATTTCCCGAACTACAGCGCGGGCCTCTCGCTCACCATTACCCTGCGCAACCGCTCCACCCAGGCGGATCTCATCACCGACCAGTTGAACTATCGCCAGCAGCAGCTTCAGGACAAGCAGCTCCACAACAGCATCAAGTTGAACGTGATCAACGCCCAAACGGCGGTCCGGCAGGCGCGCGCGGCGTGGGAAACCAGCGTCGAGGCCCGCAAACTGCAAGAGCAGACGCTGGCCGGCACGCAGCGCAAGTACGAGCTGGGCACTTCGACCATTCTCGACGTGGTGATCGTGCAGCGGGACACCACCACGCGCGAGCTGGCCGAAATAGATGCGCGCAACCAGTACAACCGCGCCCGGACCAACCTGCGGAGCATCCTGGGCACGGTGCTGACAGACTACAACGTGGATATCGAGCAGGCCAAGACCGGCTTGGTGGGACGCGAGCCGGACCCCATTCCCGCGGTGCCCGCCGCCGCGCCTGGCAGTTCCGCGGCCATCAAACGGTAGGGCGCATGGCCCAAATCTATCCGTTCCAACCGTTCCGATATACGGAACAAGCCGGTCCCCTGGGAAACCTCGTAACGCAGCCTTACGACAAGATTTCTCCGGCGATGCAGAGCCGCTACCTGTCGCTCAGCCCGCACAACCTGGTGCGCGTGATCCTGGGGGAGCGAAGGGCGGGGGATTCCGACAGCGACAACGTCTACACCCGCGCCGCGCGCTACCTGGACGACTGGATCGCCTCCGGCGTGCTGGCGCGCGACCGCCAGGCCGGCATCTTTCCGTACTTCCAGGAATTCACCGTCCCCGACACGGGGGAGCGCCTGGTGCGCAAGGGATTCATCGCCCTGGGCGCGGTGGAGGATTACTCCGCCGGCGTGGTGCACCGGCACGAGCAGACGCTTTCGGGGCCGAAAAAGGACCGGCTCGAACTGCTGCGCCGCACGCACGCGCACTGCGGCCAGCTCTTCATGCTGTATCCCGACCCCCATGGCGCCATCGACGCGCTGCTGGATGAAGCGGCGGCGCGGGCGCCGATTGCCGAAGTCACCGATGAGTATGGCGCGGTTCACCGCGTGTGGAGGATGGACGATGCCGCGCGCGTCGGGCAGTTGATGGCGGACAAGAAACTGCTCATCGCCGACGGGCATCACCGCTACGAAACCGCCCTGGCATTCCGCGGCGAGAATCCCGGCCTGCCGGGCGCCGATCGCGTGATGATGACGTTCGTCAACATGCATTCGCCGGGGCTGAGGATCCTGGCCACTCACCGGCTGGTGAGCGGACTCGACGCCCAAGGTTTTGCGGATCGGTTTTTGCGGGCCGCCGCGGCGGGCTTCCAGGTGGAGGAAATCAGCTCGCTCGACGCTCTGAAACGGGCGTGGGATGAAGGCGAAGGCCGCACCACTATCGGCGCGGCCATCGGCAACCGCCTCTTTCTGCTGGAGGACCGCCACGCGCGCGGCGAGCTGGACGTTCGCGTGCTGCACCAGCGCGTGCTGGCCCAGGCGCTGGGCATCGGCGAGGAAGCCGTGCGCGACGAGCAGCACCTGCGCTACATCCGCGGCCTGGACGCAGCCGTTCAAGAGGTCCGCCAGGGCGCGGCGCAGATCGCGTTCCTGCTGAAGCCGGTTTCAGTGGAGCAGGTGGCCGCTACGTCGTTCGCGGGCGGGGTGATGCCCCAGAAGTCCACCGACTTTTATCCCAAGCTGCTCTCGGGGATCGCCATCTACAGACTGGGGTAGCGGCCTACGGGATCTGCGCCCAATGCCACATACTTTTCCCGGTCGCGGCATTCTGCATTTGTTGTGGGGCGGGCAATCTTGCCCGCAGCCGCCTTTTAGGCGGCTATGTCGCGCGGTGTGCGAGTCTTCGGAGCCGCAGTCGCCGGCTGAAAGCCGGCTGCAGCCAGGATTGGCTGCCCCATGTACATGGTGGCCGGGTCGGAGCCGATGGCCACCGCCACGTCCATGCGCCGCAAGACCGGTTTCTTCCACCTTGGTATCATTGAGTCGATGCTTACTCGCTACATCCACGAGGCGATGAAAAGGGCTCAATACAAGACCCTCGAAAATGGCACCTGTTTTGGCGAGATTCCTGGGTTGGCCGGAGTGTGGGCGAACGAATCCACGCTTGACAACTGCCGCGCGGTGCTCCAAGAGGTTCTCGAAGAGTGGCTTGTATTGAAAATCCGCGACCATGATCCCATTCCTAGAATCGGCAGGATCAGTTTGCCATCAAGAGCCGCGTGAACGATGGCGAACCCGATCTCCAGACGAGAATTGATCCGGCGGTTTCGCAGCCTTGGCTTCGAGGGGCCGATATCCGGGGGGCGTCACCAGTTCATGAAGAAGGGGACCCTCGAGGTGCGCATCCCCAACCCGCACAAGAGTGATACCATTGACGGCTCGCTTGTGAAAGAGATTTTGGGCCAGGCGTCGATTGGATTTGATCAATGGGACAAGGCCTGACCCATCGCCGATTGGCGGTGCCCGCTCCCTACAACCCCGCCGTCTTCCACAACTCGTCCACCCGCCGCTTCACTTCCTCCGACATTCGGATCTCACCCGGCCACGGGCGCGTAAAACCCTCGCCCGGCCACTTGCGCGTGGCGTCGACGCCCATCTTCGAACCGTAATTCGGCAGGCGGCTGGAATGGTCCAGCGAATCCACCGGGCCCATCACGAACTGGATGTCGCGCTCGGGGTCGATGTGGTTTAGCGCTTTCCACGCCACCTCGCGGTAGTTCTGCACGTCCACGTCCTCGTCCACCACCACGATGCACTTCGAGAACATGGCCTGGCCCAGGCCCCAGATGGCGTGCATCACCCTGCGCGCGTGGCCGGGGTACGATTTGCGAATCGCGACCAGAATCAGGTTGTGAAACACGCCTTCGGGCGGCATGGCGATGTCGCGCACTTCGGGCAGTTGCAGGCGCATCAGCGGCAGGAAAATGCGCTCGACGGCCTTGCCCATGTAGTAGTCCTCCATCGGCGGCGGACCCACAATCGTGGTGGCGTAGATTGGGTCCTTGCGCTGCGTCACGCATGTCACGTGGAACACCGGGTACTCATCGGCCAGCGAGTAGTAGCCGGTGTGATCGCCGAACGGACCTTCGGTGCGCAACTCGCCCAGCTCGACGTAGCCCTCGAGCACGATTTCCGCGTTGGCCGGCACCTCCAGGTCCGACGTCTGACACTTGACCATTTCCACCGGGCTTTGCCGCAAAAAGCCGGCAATCAGCATTTCGTCAAGGTCCGGCGGCAACGGAAGGATGGCCGAGTACATGGTGGCCGGGTCGGAGCCGATGGCCACGGCGACATCCATGCGCCGGCTGCCGTGGTGCTGCGCGCGGCGATAGTGTTCGGCGCCCTGCTTGTGGGTCTGCCAGTGCATGCCGGCCGTGCGCTCGTCGAACACCTGCATGCGGTACATGCCGCAGTTGCGCTTGCCGGTATCGGGATTGCGCGAAAAAACCATCGGCAGCGTTATAAATCGCCCGCCATCTTCGGGCCAGCATTTCAGCACGGGGAAATCGAACAGCGAAAAACCGTCGGTGCGGACAACTTCCTGACAGGCGCCTTTGGAAACCGTTTTCGGGAAGAAAGCGCCCATGTCGGCCAGCTTGGGCAACATTTTGAGCTTACCGATGAGGCCTTCCGGCATGCGCATTTCGAGGAACTCGACGATGCGCGCGGCCACCTCTTCCACTGAGGCCACTTCCAGCGCGATCTCCATCTTGCGCATGGAGGCGAACGAATTGATGAGCACCGGAGTGGCGTAGCCTCTGGGCTTTTCGAACAGCAGCGCGGGACCGCCCTGCTTGACGGCGCGGTCGGCGAATTCGGCGATCTCCAGAATGGGATCGACCTCAAACGGGATGCGCTTCAGCTCGCGATTCTCTTCCAGCGCGCGGATGAAGTCGCGCAAATCTCGATAGGCCATACGATGAGTGTAGCGCCGTATCCCGCCCGTCCGGCCGGATGTGTTATCATCCATCACGGATGGTGATAACATGATTCGAACACAGGTCAGCCTCGATGAGCACGAGTACGCGGTGGCGAAAACGGAGGCGCGATCGTTGGGTATTTCGGTAGCGGAATTCGTCCGGCGCGCCGTCCGGGAGGCACTGCCTCCCCGAGGAGAGGGGCCTTGGATGAAGTTCGCGGGCTTCGTCGAGACCGGCAATCCCCGGTCCAGCCAGTCTATCGATGAGATGGTCTATGGCCAAAAAGATTGAGTGCTACGTCGATACTTCAGCCTTCATCGCCTTCCTGGATCGGTCCGACAGCTTCCACGCGCTGTTCCGCCGTCTGTTTTCGGCGCCACCGCCATTGTCCACTTCCTCGCTGGTGGTCGCGGAAGGGCATGGGTGGTTCCTCCGCCGTTATGATCGGAACAGAGCAATTCAATTCCTGACCTTCATGGACGCCTTGCCGGGCTTGACGGTCCGAGGCTTCGACGCTTCCGAGTTGGCCAAGACGGGCCGCATCGTCAAGAAGTTCGCCGACCAGAACCTTACCTTGGCCGATGCGCACGGGCTTGCAATTATGAGGGAACTCCGGATCGGCTGCTGTTGGTCAACCGACCGCCATCTCGGCTTGGACGGCGTCCCGTTGGTTTGCTGAGCAACGGTCAGCGGAATGGGTCGATAATGGCAAGGCCCTCTACCACTTGCCCATGGGCCAAGTCTTCGGTGTAGACCCGGTCGCAGCCGAGGGCCAGAGCGGCGGCGACAATGGCGCTGTCCCAAAACGAAAACCCACGGGTTTTGCGAATTCGCAATGCCGCGTTGAGGATTGGAAGGGTCATCGCCTGAATGCGGAATCGCGACCACGCCTCGATCAGACCGGCGGCGATCTCGTGGGGAACCGCGTCGGCACGGCTGGCCCTGGTCGCCTGAACATAGAATTCCTGCAAAACTTGAATTGACAATGCACCCGAATCATCGTCTAACAGCGCGAGGGCCCGATCCCGCTTGAACGATTCCGCCGGATTCCGGCTGATGGAGTAGAGCAGGATGTTGGTGTCGAGAAAGTGAGGCATTATTGCGATCGGCTATGCAAGTCTTCGCGAGAGAGCCGGTCGGAAGCGGTGAAGGCTGCAATCCGGCTCCGGATCTCACGTTCCTGGCGCTTCAGACGTTCGGTTTCGGTTTCGTGCGAGGCGAGTTGCTGCAGATAGGCCTTGACCAGCGCGGAGAGGGACGTATCGCGCTCGGCTGCGGCGATCCGGGCGCGTTTGTAAGTGTCATCGTCCACCGCGACTGTGATATTGCGCATAAGATCACAGTATCACAGTTTTCGCTGACGGGCGACCGGGATTGAGCCAGATTATGCGGCGATTCTCCCCTGAGGCTCGGCTACGTCGACGTACGCGAACAACAAATCCCGAAATTCGGGATTCTCAAGATGGTTTGAAACGCCTTGCGCTTCAGGCACCCGTTGTCCGGCTTCTCGATAGGCTTCGAGGTTGCTCCGAATCGCTTCGCCAGCCGCGCGCTTGGCGGCTTCGATGCTCTCTCCGTAGGTGGCGATCGCCAAATCGGGCGCCTGCACCGCAAATCCCGTCTCGGTTTGTTCCAGCATGATCAAGAATCGCATCACTTAATCTCCAGTCTGATCTTCCGGCTCGCCGGGTGCCCGGCTTGTCTATCGCTTGGGCGTGATTCGAGCTGCAATCCCATTGTCCCATGCCGCTGGCTAGTTTGATGCCGTCCACCCTCTATAACACTCAGTGTTATTGAGGATGGGTGCGAACGTTCAAAACCAAAGCGTTCACACGCTTTCGAGACAAGGCCGGCATCCCGGATCTCGCGCTGTGCCGGGCGGTACGCGACGCGGAACGAGGATTGATTACCGCCGATCCCGGCGGCGGCGCGATCGAGCAGCGCATCGTGCGTCCTGGCCAAGGGAAGTCCGGCGGATTTCGAACGCCGATTGTGGCCGGAGCGGGCACACGGGCCATCTTCGTCCACGGCTTCGCGAAGAACGAAAAGGACAACATCGAGAGCGAAGACTTGGCCGCCCTCTAGAGACTCGCAGCCGAAATGTTGGCTCTATGAGGGGAAGACGATGGCGCGGGTGGTTGCGTCGGCAGTGCTGCTGGAGGTGACCTGTGACGAGAAAACAATACCGTAGTCCCCTGATGGCGTCGGTCCACGAAACCGCCGAAGGTCTGCACGCGGCCGGAGCGATGGACAAGCGCACGATGCGGGAATTCGATGAACGGTGCCTCACGCCGGTACGTCCGCTGAGGCCGAAGGAAATCCGCGCGCTGCGTCTGCGGGAGCGCGCCAGCCAGGCAGTTTTTGCCCGCCATCTCAACGTGACAACGGGCTTGGTCGGCCAGTGGGAACGCGGAGAAAGGCGCCCACAAGGGGCCTCATTAAAACTGCTCTCTCTGGTTGCTAAGAACGGGCTTCAAGCAGTGGCGTAGTACGGTGGGACACAACGCTGGCGGCACTGCGTCCCTCTTGTCCGAAGCCGAGGCTGGCCACGGGGTATAGGGGGCAGCCGAACGACCCCACCCGGCCGGTAACGACGTTAAGGACGGCGTGGACGAAGGTCCGCGACAGGGCGAAGGTCGTCGGGCGGTGGCATGACAACCGCCATGCGCTGGTCACCGAACTCGCCGAGTCCGGGGCGGGTGACGAGGTGATCATGAGCATCGTCGGCACGTCTCGCTCGCCATGCTCTCGCGCTACTCACACGTTCGAATGGACGCCAAGCGGCGCGCCCTCGACGAGATTGCCGCGCGCCGGTGCGCCGCCGACGAGAAGCGCAAGAAGGAGGCCGAACAGCGGCAGGTCACGGCGGAAGCCCAAGCAGCAGTGGTCCAGTGATATTCTGGGTCGGGTTTGGGCAACGCCAAAACCACCTTGTGTGCGCGGTATACTGCGATTGGGGACACAGAATGGCCACGGAGAGCTTAACCAACGTTGTCCAGTCGCTCACGCCGCAGGAGCAAGATGCCGTGCTTCGGTTCATCGATTACCTGAAAGGGCGGGACGTGTCGCTCGGCTCTGGATCGCCGTTTCTGCAGGCTGCCGATGAGTTCATCGCCAAGCATCCGGACCTCCTGCAGCGCCTCGCCCAGTGACCCGGTATCCCACGGCCGCAGAGACAGTCGCGGTTCGCGCACGATTGATTGCACGCTTCGGTGGGTCGGACGGTATCCGGGATCACGGCGCTCTGGAGTCGGCCTTGGCTCGACCCCGCAGCGGGTATTACAGTGACCTGATTCAGGAGGCGGCTGCTCTCTGGGAGAGCCTCTCGCAGAACCACGCGTTCGTTGATGGAAACAAGCGGGTTGCGGTGACCGTGACGGCAGCGTTCTTGCGAGTCAACGGCTACCGGCTGGAGTTCGACGATCTCGATGCGTTTTTGTTCTTGACGGACCTCTACGAGACCGGCCGAGTGCGGTTCGATGAGCTGGCTCGATGGCTTCGGCAACATGCCACACGATAGCCGCCATACGCTGGTCACCGAGCTCGCTGAGTCGGGCGCCGGCGTCCGCACAGCTATTTCGATGCCATCCGCCCATCTATAACGAGGGGAAAACGATGGCGCGAGTGGTTGCGTCGGGAGTGTTGCGGGAGGCGATCTGTGACGAGAAAACAATACCGTAGTCCCCGGATGGCGTCGATCCACGAAACCGCCGAAGGTCTGCACGCGGCCGGAGTCATGGACAAGCGCACGATGCGGGAATTCGATGAACGGCGCCTCACACCGGCACGTCCGCTGAGGCCGAAGGAAATCCGCGCGCTGCGTCTGCGGGAACGCGCCAGCCAGATAGTCTTTGCGCGCCATCTCAACGTGACAACGGGCTTGGTCAGCCAGTGGGAGCGGGGGGAAAAGCGCCCACAAGGGGCCTCACTAAAATTGCTCTCTCTGGTTGCTAAGAACGGGCTTCAAGCAGTGGCGTAATAGGGTGGGAGACAACGCTGGCGGCACTGCGGCTCCATGCTGTTCGCTCTAAGGTTCCGAACGGAGGACATACCATGTTTGTTGCCGCTCTTGTCCGAAGTCGAGGCTGGCCGGCAGCGTATAGGGGAGACCTCTGTGGGGCGGGCTTTTCAGCCAGCCTCATGCCGCACTTGTACGATTGCAAGTCCCCGTATCCGGGCCGGAGCGCACCGCGGCCGCACAGGTGAACTGATACCTCTGAGCCGGAGGATTCTACTTCAGGCGCTTCGCTCCGACCTTCTCGCCATTGTCAGTGTTGATTAGGCGCTCACCGCATATCAGGATTTCTTCGGTGGGAAGCCATAGCATAGAATCGACGGTATCAACCGAGTCCACTTCCCATATCGAGCCATCCTCCAGCTTGATAAGTTTGCCGTCGCCCATGACCGAAGAAATCCAATGGCCTTCGATGCACGCGCTGCTACGAGAACGATCGGCGCTGCCGCCTGTGGATGCTTGATAAAGACCGCTCGCAAGCGGGAGAGCATCCGGGGGAGGCGGCTTTTTGTCGAGGACATCCATCGCTAGAGAAAGAAGGCTCAGCCGAAGTCCGGCTTCTGTTTGAGGATGATTCTTCGACGCTTGATATCGGGCGAACGCTTCCTTCGTCTTGTCACTTTGGATGCCATCAATCACCACGTCATACCCAAGGATCCTCAGAGCCTTCTGAATTAGGCTAGTGGTTTCGTCCGGTCCTGATGGGGGAGAGGCGGGAACAGGATTGCGAGGCGGCTGATACGCGGGCTTAGCAGACTCGGAGCCGAGAGACTCCGAATTCCATATTCTGCATTGCTGGTCAGCATCGGGAATCAGCAGGCTTGAACCGACGCCTGAGAACAACCCTGGCGAGTTGACGTACACGCGCTTTCCTTCATAGCGCCACAGGGAAAGACATCCGACGCCTTTCTCTATCAAGTACATCTCACCGCTCGCCCGAACTATGATGGCCTTGTCGTCCATTGCCTTCTTTACGAAGACCGATTCCACGCCAGCATGGGCCGCGGAGCACGCGAACAGGATCACGATGGCAACGAGCAGGGCTTTCATACCTGGAACTCCTGATAAAGAATACACCCCAGGATCAGCGTCGGGCAACCCCCACAGAGGGCGGTTCCTTAGGAGTATCATCGGGTGCATGGGTAGGAAATCCGACGGGATGATCCAATTCGAGCGCGAAATGGCCGTACTGGAAAGGCGCATTGAGGGAGGCGAGTTCAACGATCCGACGGCGCCGGGAAGGGAGTGCAACAGGATCTTGCAGGCCGCGCTGCCAAAGATGACGGAGGGGGAACGGCGGTCCATTCAGATCATGCAACTCCGGGCGCATCAGGTCGGCGCGGAGATTCTGGCAAACCACGGGCACCCGGTTCCCGGCAGCGATCCAAAGAAACTGAACTGAGCCGATTCCTGCGGCGCGGTCCCCACGCCGGGCGGAGCCGTCGTGCTCACCCGTCCGGTTCCGTTACGTTTGACAATCAAGACCGATCCGTTCTAACGTTACCGGCAGATGGACAACCGAACCGGGAGGACCGTACACAGCCCGCTCTGCGCTAGCGAGGCTCAGTTTTGGGGGGCGCTCCCTGAAACCCTTCCTGATTGCGCCGTTTGTGGGCGATTCAAAATGACCTTCGAACTGATCGCCCAAAAGCGTGTTCCGTCTTCCCAGTGTCCGATTGGTCGTGATCCGCGCGGAACGGACACTTCAGTAAACGCAGGGCGACTAGTGACCACGCGCGGGCAATCCTGCGTCGCCTGCTGAAGGGCGCGTCTATGGCAAGCCCACCATACGGGAGCTGATCGACAGCACGGCCCCACGGGGCCGAGAGCGCTAAACTGAGTATGAAGGCTGGATGGGCGCCCCGGTCGGCTAGCTCAGTTGATAGCAGCTAGACCCAAGTGTAAGCCCGACGGTTCACGTAGGGCGCCGCGCCATCACAAGGAGGAGCCGCATGCTCATTCGGGGAAGTTGCTGGTCGACTGTGGTTGAGGTCCTGTTGACGCTGGCGCTCGCTGGCGTTGCCGGTCCGCTGTTCGCATCGGACGACCAGGAGAAGGTGCTTCGGGTCGAATCGGACCCTCCCGGTGCACACGTCTTCATTAACGGGCGGGATCGAGGTACAACCCCGTTCGAGTGGAAACTGGGGCAATGGGCGTTCGATGCAAGGAAGAGCTCCGTGTTTTCGAAGCACCTGTCTGAGCCCCTAACCCTCCAAGTCACTAAGGACGGTTACCGTACGGAAACCCTCGAGATAACCAGAGGTCCGTTCACCTGGCACAGTTTGAACGGCCAGAACGGCTACGACTACTGGGTCATCAGTTCACCCACCTATAGCGTGCGGCTCCGCCCGACTTCCCGCGTATTAACGAACGCCGATGTGATTCAGATGGTGAAGAGTGGCCTTGAAGAGAACCTTGTTATCGACAAGATTCAAACTTCATCGTGCGAGTTTCGGACGGATACCGACGATCTTGCCGATCTTCACAACGCGGGCGTCTCGGCCGCCGTCATTTCTGCAATGTTGCACGCCGTACCACAAGACCAGAGCGGACCACCGACTAGCATTAAGCCCGGGAAACAATGAGTGGCGCAAGCGGGTGCGGGTGTTTCCCGGCAATTTACTGGGCGAAACTTTGACTCAGGACGCTTGCGAGAGAACGACCGAGGGCCAAGGCCAATGAAGAACAAAAGACTCACCATCGCTGGAATGCAAATCTATTTCGATGACGCCGGGGCACCACTGTTTGGTGGGCGAGAGAAAGAGCGCGGCGCAGTTGAGCTGGAATTGGCCGAGTACCGGGACTTCATTGACCGCTGGATCGATGCTTCCGAGGAAGCACGCCCGCACAGGCTCACCTTCGAGGAGCAGCAATTTCGGAAGGTCCTAAACGGCATAGCTAAGAGCCTTAAGGCCATTCAGCACCGCTTCGACAGAGGTACCATTGAAGCAGTGCTGAGAGAAGCCGTAAAACGGCGGACCATTTTTCCGGATCTCACCCCAGTCCAAATTGAGGCAAGCATCGGAGATGTCATGTCCTCCCTATGAACCGGCTCGCGGCGGAACAATCTTTGCGGTTTTGCGCAGGAACGGTCGTCGGTGCATCGGGCGAAACCGGGTGACAACTAATGGAAGATCTGTTTACCGCTTCGAGCGGCCTGCACCTCAGGGAGCACGGTGATGCCAGGGAACGACACGTCTGGCCGGGAGTTTCCGTTGCGCTTTCGCAGTACGAGCAGTTTTGGCGTACGCTCATCGTCTTGCTTACGAATCGGATTGACCCGAAGGTCCCAAGGGGGCCCGCCTGGATTCGAATCCGATCCACGATCCCCAGCGAATACGAACAGCTCGCAATGCACAACTACTCGCTGCTGTACTACGCGGCCGAAGCACGGCAGGGGATTAGGGAAGACAGACGCCGCGTCGCTGCAGGGAAGTATCCTCGCCCCGAGCGCGTCTTCATTATGCTGCAAATATGTGTTGAGAGAGCCGTGGATCTTCAGCGCATCGCGCGCGAGATCCTTTGTGCGCTGGCCATCCGGCACAAGCTCCCAAGGCACCCGAAGTCGCTCTATGAGGCGATTGGCGCATACCGCAATGCCTTCGCCCACGATCCTATACTTGGTCGTGCAATCGCACACGGCCGGGAAATGTTACCTCCGCGGGAACGCCTGCCAAAGAAAGGGCGACCCCTCCTCTGGCGCGTTACAGCGGACATGCCTGCGAACTGCATGGTTGATGGGATCGCCCACCAGGAGCAGCTCTGGCAGGAACTCGCCAACTTCCTGCAGGAGCAGTGGGCGTCGCTTGCCAAGGCCTTCTTGGAGGCACGACAGCAGCCTAAGTTCGTTACGGATTTAGGACTTGCGGCGTTCCTTCCGATACGTGTCCCGAACGCCGCCTCGCCTTCCACTCCCAGGGCAGCATCCGGAACGATCATCGCGCGCAGCGATAGCAATTAGGACGGGCAGCGCTTGTACGGTCCGCCTCAGGTCCTGCCTGACGCCGCATGGGCGAGTTGGCTGGTCGCAGACGAAAGTATCCCCGAGGGGGAGCACTCGCCACATGGCGCGCAGATCTCGATTGGCCATAGGATGAGTGTAGCGCCGAGCCCAGGGGCGCCCCCTTTGCCGCCGGTGTGTTTGTGCCGGTTCGGAAAAGAACACCGGCGGCATAGACCGCCGGCGCTACAAGGACCGGCGTCACGCGACGGTTTTGGTGTTGGTGGCTGGCGCGTGAATCTCTTGCAAGCTCCAGACCCGTATGGGGTCGCGCACTCGCGCGGCGATGGCGTCGGCGGCGGCGCGGGCGCCGCTCATCGTCGTGATGCAGGGGACGCGATATGTCACGGCGCTGCGGCGGATGGACTTCTCGTCATTGAAGGCCGGGGCGCCGGCGGTGGTGTAGACGGCTAGTTGGATTGCCCCGCCTTTCAGTAAGTCCACTACGTTGGGGCGGCCCTCGTTCACCTTGAACACCATCCTTGTTGTGAGGCCGGCGGCGCGGAGGGCGGCGGCGGTGCCGCGCGTGGCTACCAGGCGGAAACCTAAGTCGGTGAAGCGGCGGGCTACCTCGACGGCCTCGGACTTGTGGTGGTCGTTGACACTTAGGAAAACCGTGCCTTTTTCGGGGAGCGGGGTGCCGGCGCTGATCTGGGCCTTCAGGAACGCTTCGCCGAAGTTGACGCCCACGCCCATCACTTCGCCGGTGGAACGCATCTCGGGGCCGAGCGCCGGGTCTACGCCGGGGAATTTGTTGAACGGGAAGACCGGCGACTTGACGAAATCCTGCGGGACTGTGAGCACGCCGGAGGCGCGGCCGTAATCCTTCAGCTTGCGGCCCCACATCAGGCCCACGGCGATCTTGGGCAGCGGGACGCCGGTCGCTTTGCTGACGTATGGCACGGTGCGCGAGGCGCGCGGGTTCACCTCGAGGACGTAGACCGTGCCGGCCTGAATGGCGTACTGCACATTCATGAGGCCGATCACGTGGAGGGCCTTGGCAAGGCGCACGGAATAGTCTTCGATGGTGCGGAGGTTCGCGGCGGCGAGCGATTGCGGGGGCAGCACGCAGGAGCTGTCGCCGGAGTGCACGCCGGCCTCTTCGATGTGCTCCATAATGCCCGCTATGAGCACGTCGTCGCCGTCGGCCAGGGCGTCCACATCGACTTCGGTGGCGTCTTCCAGGAAGCGGTCGACCAGGACGGGGCGTTCCTGCGAAAAAGTGACGGCCTCGCGCATGTACTGGCGCACCGTTTCTTCGTCGTAGGCGATGACCATGGCCCGGCCGCCCAACACGTAGCTGGGGCGCACCAGGACGGGATAGCCAATGCGGCGGGCGACCTCGCAGGCCTCTTCGATGCTGGTGGCGGTGCCGTTGGCGGGGCACGGGATGGCTAGGTCGTCGAGCAGTCTGCCGAAGAGCTTGCGGTCCTCGGCGAGATCGATATCGGAGGGGTCGGTGCCGATGATCGGCACGCCCAGGCGCTTGAGCGGGAGCGCCAGGTTGAGCGGGGTCTGGCCGCCGAATTGCACGATGACGCCGTCGGGCTTTTCGGTGTCGCAGATGTTGAGGACGTGTTCGAGCGTGAGCGGCTCGAAGTAGAGGCGGTCGCTGGTGTCGTAGTCGGTGGAGACGGTCTCGGGGTTGCAGTTGACCATGATCGACTCGACGCCCATCTCTTGCAGCGCGAAGGAGGCGTGGCAGCAGCAGTAATCGAACTCGATGCCCTGCCCGATGCGGTTGGGGCCGCTGCCCAGGATCATGACCTTTTTGCCGGCGGCGGGATCGGCTTCGCACGAGGTTTCGTAGTTGGAATAGAGGTAGGGGGTGAAGCTTTCGAATTCGGCGGCGCAGGTATCCACGCGGCTGAAGACGGCGCGCACACCGAGTTCCTTGCGGCGCGTGCGCACGGCGATTTCGTCGGAGCCCCAGGTCTTGGCGAGTTGCACGTCGGAGATGCCGTAGCGTTTGGCGCGGCGGAAAACGTCGGCGGGGACGGCAGGCGGAACCGCCTGCCCCACCTCGGCCTCGAAATCGACTACTTCCTTAATTTGTTCGAGGAACCAGGGGTCGATGGCGGTAAGCTCGTGGATCTCTTCCACTCCATAGCCGTTGGCCATGGCGAAGCGGATGTAGTTCAGGCGGTCGGGCGTGGGGGTGATGAGCTTCTGCGCGACCAGGTTCTTGTCGAACTTTTCGGAGCCGAACGCCTTGCCGGTTTCCAGGCTGCGCATGCCCTTCCACAGCGCCTCTTTGAACGTGCGGCCGATGGCCATGACCTCGCCGACGGACTTCATCTGGGTGCCGAGGGTGGGGTCGGCGCCGGGGAATTTTTCGAAAGCCCACTTGGGAATCTTGGCCACCACGTAGTCGATGGTGGGTTCGAAGCAGGCAGGCGTCTTGCGCGTGATATCGTTGCGGATCTCGTCGAGCCGGTAGCCCACGGCCAGCTTGGCGGCGATCTTGGCGATGGGGAAGCCGGTGGCCTTGGAGGCCAGTGCGGAGCTGCGCGAGACGCGCGGGTTCATTTCGATGATCACCATGCGCCCGTCGCGCGGATTGATCGCAAATTGCACGTTGGAGCCGCCGGTATCGACGCCGATTTCGCGCAGGCAGCGGATGGCGGCATCGCGCATCAGTTGGTACTCGCGGTCGGTGAGGGTCTGGGCGGGCGCCACGGTGATGGAATCGCCGGTGTGCACGCCCATGGCGTCGAAATTCTCGATGGAGCAGACGATGATGCAGTTGTCGGCGAGGTCGCGCATCACCTCCAGCTCGAACTCCTTCCAGCCGAGCACGCTTTCTTCGATGAGGACTTCATGCACCGGCGAAAGGTCGAGGCCACGCTCCAGAATCTCGGCCAGCTCTTCCTGGTTGTAGGCGATGCCGCCGCCGGTGCCGCCGAGGGTGAAGCTGGGGCGCAGAATGCACGGATAGCCGATGCGCGCGGCGAATTCCTGGCCGGAGCGGATGCTGTTGACGAGCTGCGACTGCGGCGTCGCGAGGCCGATCTTGCGCATGGCGTCCTTGAACAGCAGGCGGTCTTCGGCCTTCTTGATGGCGTCGATTTTGGCGCCGATCAGCTCGACTCCGTACTTGTCGAGCACGCCGGCTTCAGCCAGCTCCACGGAGAGATTCAAGCCGGTCTGCCCGCCCACGGTGGAGAGCAGCGCGTCGGGCTGCTCGCGGCGGATGATTTCTTCGAGATACGGTACGGTGAGCGGCTCGACGTAGGTTTTATCCGCCAGGTCGGGATCGGTCATGATGGTGGCCGGGTTGGAATTGACGAGAACGATCTGGTAGCCGTCGGCGCGGAGGGCCTTGGCCGCCTGGGTCCCCGAATAATCGAACTCGCAGGCCTGGCCGATGACGATCGGCCCGGAGCCGACGATCAGGATGCGTTCGAGGTCGTTGCGTCTGGGCATTAACGCTCCCTCGGAAGCTGTGAAAGAATCGCCCGCAAGCGGGCGAGGCAGGCGGAACCGCCTGCCCCACCTCTGAACATGCAGGACTTGTTGTGGTGGCGCAGGCGGTTCCGCCTGCGTGGCTGAATTCTTTCACGGCTCCTCATGGTCGCGGCTCCGCCATGAGCTTCACGAAATCGTCGAACAGGTAGTGCGAATCGTGCGGGCCGGGCGCCGCCTCGGGGTGGTACTGCACGCAGAACACCGGATAGGAGCGGTGCCGGAACCCTTCGAGCGTCTGGTCGTTGAGGTTCACGTGCGTGATCTCCACCTGGCTCAGGTCGAGCGAATCCGGATCCACCGCGAACCCGTGGTTGTGAGAGGTGATCTCCACGCGCCGCGTGATCTCGTTGCGCACCGGATGGTTGGCGCCGCGATGTCCGAATTTCAGCTTGTAGGTCCTTCCGCCTACCGCGAGGCCCAGCAACTGGTGGCCCAGGCAGATGCCGAAAATGGGTTTGCGGCCGATGAGCTTGCGGATGTTGGCCACCTGGGTGTGGAGCGGCTCCGGGTCGCCCGGCCCGTTCGAGAGGAAGACGCCGTCGGGTTCGAGCGCCAGCACGTCTTCGGCGGAGGTCAGGGCGGGGACCACGGTGACGCGGCAGCCCACCTGCACCAGGCGGCGCAGAATGTTGTGCTTGATGCCGAAATCGTACGCCACCACGTGATACTTCGGCGCGGGGGCGTCCACGGGCCTGGTCCATTCGTAGCGCTCAGGTGTGGAGACGCGGCTGGCCAGGTCGAGACCGGCCATGGTGGGGATGCCGCGCGCTGTTTCCACCAGTTTTCTCGCGTCCTTCTCCACCGCCGACAGCACCCCGCGCATCACGCCGCGCGTGCGCAGGTGGCGCACCAGCGCGCGCGTATCGACATCGGAGACCACGGGGATGCCGGCCTGGCCCAGGAAGGCGCCCGCTTCCGTATCCGAACGCCAGTTGCTCGCTATGGCGGAGAACTCGCGCACCACCAGGCCCTCGATGTAGGGACGGGCCGATTCGCTGTCTTCCCGACTGGTTCCGTAGTTCCCGATCTGCGGGTTGGTGAGGATGACGATCTGGCCGGAATAGGAGGGATCGGTGAACACTTCCTGGTAGCCGGTGAGCGCGGTATTGAAGACCACTTCTCCGGACCGCTCGGCGGGCGCACCAAAACTCCTGCCTTCGAAGACAGTGCCGTCTTCCAAGGCGAGAATTGCAGAGTTCAAGTTAAGCGGTTCCTCACTTTCGCGCCGGAATGATCCACAAGAAGAGTTTGTGGCTCAGGTAGGATTCCTCATCCGGATTGCCGACGATGAACTCCTTCTCCGGCTTCCAATCGCCCATGTCGAAGGTGTTGGAAACCACCCGCGTGCCCGGCTTCAAATCCGCCAGCAGCTTGGGACGCAGTTTCAGGTTGACGCTCGAGAGCAGGAACAGGGTCACCACGGTGGCCTCGTGGATGTCGGCCTGGAACAGGTCGTTCTCTTCGAAGCGGACGAGCTTCGCGACGTCCGGGCCCGCTTTCTTGAGGTTCTCATTCGCCTCGGCAAGGCGCACGGGGTTGATGTCGATGCCGACGGCGTGCGCCCCATAGGTTTTGGCGGCGGCAATGACGATTCGGCCATCACCGCAGCCGAGGTCGTACACCACGTCGGTCTTTTGCACGTTGGCGAGTTTCAGCATCGCCGCCACCGCCTCTTCGGTGGTAGGTACGAAAGGCACATCCGGCTCACGCCGCGGCTGGGCGTTCTGGGCCGCGGCGGCCGTAGCGAAAAGCATGGCGCCAACCAGGCAGGAGCACGGGACCGTTTTTCGAAATAGCATCAAATCACCTCTGTTCTCAGAGATTATCGCACTTCAAGCGCCGCTGCATGGGTGGGGCATGCTTTAGCTTGGAGCGCCGGGATAAACCGGCATTGAGTAGCGGATGAGAGAGCCGTACAAGAAAGGCGTAGCGAGCCGTCTTGGCCCCGAGTCATGCGCGGTCAGCCGTAAGGTGGGGCACGAAGCGTTGACAGGGGTACAGGCAGGGCGGACGATTGAGCCGCGAAATGGAGCTTATTTCAGGGGGCCGACGTTGTCAAGCAATGCGGAAGGCAAAACGATGGGAGTCGATAAGCGCGAGACGACCATCACCCTGCGCGGTCGAAGACCCCGGACATGCCTGGAAACTCAATGCGCGAGAACCGGGAGACCCCAGCGGCGCCCGCTGCGTGAGACCAGCGGGCCGGAAGGAGA
>Ga0187865_1001649_pt1 | contig 24469 bp, 15 predicted proteins | sample June2016WEW_11_1_2_FD_132989 | JGI IMG/M metagenome (GOLD analysis project Ga0187865, IMG submission 132989) | Peatland microbial communities from SPRUCE experiment site at the Marcell Experimental Forest, Minnesota, USA - June2016WEW_11_100 | ecosystem: Environmental > Terrestrial > Soil >...
CGCACGAAATGGCGTTCACGGAGAAGGAAAGGCAGTTAAGGAGACCGGAAGATCGATCCTACGCGGCTCAGTAACCTCTTGAAGGCACACCGCTCTCGGCCGGTTGGTCCTGATCCTCAATGAATTTGCAAAAGGATCAAGCAGCGAGTTTGTAGCGATGATGCAAGCCGCCGAGTCTTGGCATTGCTATGATCCTGCCGCTTGCACGACACTTTTTCTCCGGTTCCCGTCCGGCAGGCGTGCCTTTAGCCAGCGCGAGATGCGTTCGGTCCTCGTGATAGTAACGAGGACATTGAAGGGGGTTGATTTCAGCCGGCAGCGCCGTTCAAGCGCGCTTGCGGAACGGCTCGCTGTGGATGATGCCGGATCCTTCGCGAATCGTCAAGATCTGGTCGGAATTCACGTTGTTCAACTTTGTAACCGCGCCGCTGGGCCAGTGGATCTCAATCACGTTTGCCTTTGTCGAGGCGCCGAGGCCAAACGTCAGAACCAGCTCGCTCGACGACAGGTAGCTCGATCCACTGCGCAACATCTGTTTCTGCGAGGTCGTATTGGACTGAACCCATACCACCGAGCCGATGCCGTCGCGATTCGATCTAGTCCCGACCAGCATGATGCGCAAGGCATGATTGGTAGCGCCTTCATTGAGGAAGAGCTGTGCGGGACCATCGTTCGTGGTGATCACGATGTCCGGCGCGCCGTCGTTGTTGATGTCTCCATAAGCGGCGCCGCGGGCGACGCGCGGCGAATCGAATTCGGAGCCTACCTCCGCAGCCTCGTCCATAAAGCTCTTGCCATCGATGTTGCGATAGAGGTGCGGCGGTTCGGCGTAGTGAACGCGGTGCTGGATTGCTTCGATGGTCGGGTCGATGTGGCCGTCGGCAATGTAAATGTCGGGCCAGCCGTCGAGATCGTAATCGAAGAAGAAGCAGCCGAAGCCGAGCGTGAGCAGGCTGGTGCGGCCGATCGACGAAGTGGGGGCTACGTCGACAAAGAGGCCATTTTGCTGGTTCTGGTAGAGTGCGATCATCTGGTTTGAGAAGTTGGTGACAAGCAGGCTGGGGTAGCCGGAGCGGTTGTAGTCGACGGCGTCGATGCCCATGCCGGCGCGCGCCACTCCGTCTTCGCTGTAGGCGATACCCTCGGGAATCCCTTTCTCAGTAAACGTGCCATTGCGGTTGTTGATGTAGAGCTTGTTTGGCTGGGTGTCGTTGCTGACGGCGATGTCGGGCCAGCCGTCCTGGTTGGCATCGAGAATCGTAATGCCCAGGCTCTTCGATGTTGGGTCGTAGAGGCCGGACTGTTTGGTCACGTCAGTGAACGTGCCGTCGCCGTTGTTGTGCCACAGGCGCAGAGAGGCGCCGTGGTAGGACTCGGGCGTGCAGTAGGATTTGTGAACGCCGTCCATGGTGCAATACAGATCAGTCTGGGGCGTCCACTGGACGTAATTGGCGACCAGCAGGTCGAGGCGACCGTCGCGGTCGATATCGACCCACGCGGCGCTGGTGCTCAGCTCGTGCGGCCCCCAAAGCCCGGCTTGCTTTGTCACGTCAGTAAACGTGCCGTTGCCGTTGTTGTGGAACAGATGGCTCTGGCCGTAAGCGGTCACAAAGAGGTCGTCGTAGCCGTCATTGTCGTAGTCGCCCACGGCAACGCCGAGCCCGTACATGGGTATATCGAGTCCTGCCTGCCTGGTTACGTCGGTAAACGTGCCGTCGTGGTTGTTGCGGTAGAGGGCGGGCGTGGTCACGCGGCCGGGTTCGCCGGGCCAGCTCGTGCCGTTGACAAAAAAGATGTCCTGCCAGCCGTCGTTGTTGTAGTCGATAAAGGCGACACCGGGGCCGAGCGTTTCGGGCAGGTATTTCTTGCCGAATTCGCCGCTGTTGTGGACGAAGTGGATTCCCGCGGCTCGGGTGATGTCGACAAAGCGGATATGCTCTGGCGGATCGGCAGGCGGAGCCGAGGCGGCAAATACTGCGGCCAGCAATATAAACCCCGAGGCAGCGAGAACAGCGGCAAAAACCGGCAAAACGCGAGAAGTCCTCAATGCGCACCTCTCCCAAGCCGAGCCACCTGGGTTGACGGTGACGCCGGGGTTTGATTTGCAACCGTTCCCCTGGCCGGCGGCAAGCCCACAACGTCGCTTTCCGCGCCATTGTTGGCGTTGGCTTCAGCCAGTGGAACAGAGTCGTGCTCGTGGACCGGCTGCCGCTCCAGATTGTCGAAGGGATGTTTGGCGCGGTAGGGCCCGGTGAGGGTCTGCGACGCCTCATCCGCCTTAAAGCGCATGTATCTCTCCTGGTAAGCCGCGGCTTGCTTGTCGTCGCCCAGGCCGGTGTAGCACAGCATCAGGTTATAATTCGCCTCAAGGTCCTCAGGATCGATGGCCATCACTTTCAGGAATTCGTCGCGCGCTTGCGCATACTGGCGTTCCAGAAAGAGCACGCGGCCGAGATCGTTGCGAACCACGCGGTCGTCGGGATACTGCGCGGTGACAAGCTGCAACTGGGCGATTGCTTCGGTGTACTTGCCCTCCTCTCGCAGCACGCGAGAGTAGAAGTAGTGGGCGCGGGCCAGCTGAGGCGAGAGCTGGAGGGCCTTGTCCAGCACCTGTGCGGCGCCGGCAAGATTACCCTCCTGAACGCGAACGCGGCCGATATTCACCCAACCGTCGGGATTGTCGGGATCGGCTTCGGTCGTATGGACAAAAGCCACCTCTGCCGCCTTGAGATCTCCCTGCAGTAGAAAGCCTATGCCATAGTCGTTCCAGCGGTGCCAGTCGGCCTTCTCGGTAACGGCTTTGGGGGCGGGCAGCGGCGAGCCCGGCCGCAGCACGGTGAGATCCGCGGTGGACTGAGCCATGACCACAATTGGCAAGTTGGGTACGGCCTTGATCTTGCCTGAGACGTCGCTGGTGCTGGCGGTGAATACCATGCGGCGATCGTCGTAGGCCGGTGTCTTGTCGTTCGGGCCGGTGCTCACAAACGCGCCTGCAAAGGAAAACTGCGTGTTCACCCATGCGAACTTGCGATAGTTGAGCCGAGCCAGCAGATGGATGCGGCCGTGAGCGTCTTTGGGGATGCGCAGGCGGAAGTGGACCGTATCCGCTGCGCCGGGCGGAATAAGGTGCGCATAGACCGTGGCGCGCGCCGCCCACGCGTTGCGCTTGTCAATCGCATTACCATGCTCGTCGATGGAGAGCGAGCGATAGAACTCTGCGCCCGGATCGACGGGGCCTTTCCCATGATCCTGCGCCATACCGCTCCAGAAAAGGACCTTGCCGCTGTCGTCGGTGGCCTTCAGCTCCAGCCAGCAGTCGAAGGCATCCACCGTGCCGCCCGGGAAGAAATGGCCGACGCCGAGAGTGCGGACGACTACATCCACGCGCGCGATTTCGCCGGGAACGACAGCTCCCTCAACACGATTGAGCGGTGCAGTCACGGGAGTGACGTTCGCCTCGCCGGTCATACCCATTGTCTCGTGCTCGGCTTCTTCGCCGACGGCGAAGGTTGTCTCCGCCTGCATGGGCGACGCACCTAAGGCCTGTACGATGCGGTTCCCGCTGGTTTCAGGCGAGAGGGCAAAGATATCGACGCTGACCTTGCGATCCTGGAGGAAGCGCTCCGTGTCGTCGAGCTGGGTCTGATCCTTGTTCACAAACGGCAGCGCCGTGTTTGCGCCAACAAAACGGTGCGAATGAATGAACCCGCCGATGTTGCCCGCATCGTTGGAGCGGACCTGCTCCATGTGGCATTCAACGCAGTTTTGCGAATGAGGCGGGTAGTAAAACGAACGGGCGCCGAACCCGGAAACGCCGCTGGCCTGCCAGTTGTCGTAGTCGTTGAAGCCGCGCACCCAACGGTAGTGATTCACGGGCACGTCGAGGTGAACCTTGTGGCACGCGGAGCAGAAATCCGCCGGATTGTTCTTCATGAATGGCTTTAGGAAGGTTCGACGATGCGGCTCCGGATCTTCCTCGATGAGAAAGTCGATGACCTTGCGGAGAACGGGATTCTTGGTGTCGACCAGCTTGAAGAGGGCCGGGTACTCGATGGTGTAGCTGCCGTTGCCCATGGTGCTGTGTACGTTGCGGATGGAGTGGCAAACCATGCAGCCGATGCCCGCCTGCGCGGCACGGGTGTTGATGCGGTCCTTGATGGGCGTATTGAAGTTACCGGGAAAGAAGAGCGCCGCATCGTGGCAACCCGCACACCATTTGGACGACTGAACGCTGTCGACGTCTTGCATGTAGACGATGGACTGGCGATACCACTGGTTATTGAAAGACGATAAGTGGTGGGCAGAGCTTTCCCACTCGCTGTAAATGTCGGCGTGGCATTGTTTGCAGGCCGCTGAGTCGACGAAGTAATCCTCGGGAACTGTCTTTCCCGAGTAGGTCTCTGCCGAGCTGGGGAAGAACTGACTCTTCGTCCCCGCGCCTTCGCTATCCATGGAGGCTGGCGCAATGGAGGGATTTTGAATTCTGTACGCGCGCTGCCGCGGCACGGTCCGCACCCACCAGGCTCCGGCCGCTATGCCTGCCGAGATGGCGAGGCAGCTAGCCAGCCGGACCGCTTCGCGCAGGTTGCCGCCGCTGAAGCGCCGGAACCATCCCTGGCGCCCGCTCCACACAAACAGCAGCACCGCGCAGCCGGCAATGGAAATAAACTCGTGGGCGTACAGCACCGGCCACATGTTGCGGCGCGCGCCAGTAAACAGGATGGCGGCGCCGGCTGCTCCGCCGAGCAGCAGCACAGACCAGCCGATCTTCTCCCACAGGCTGCGGCCGCGCATCAGCCGGGCTATCCACGGCACGCCGATGACAAGAAAGATTGCTCCAAGGAGAATATGGAGCAGAACAATGCACTCGTAGAAGATTGTGGCCGACGGAAACGCAAATAAATACAGTGCGCTCCCTGCAAGGCACAAAATCCCTGCAATCAGGAATCGTCTCATCGATTCTTATCCCAAACTCCAAAAGATTGGTGTGGCTGCGCAGATCAGAGACCTCCAATCGACCTCGCTTCTGATCCGCACGAGAATTTTAGCCGCTCAGCGAGACGCCTGACATCAAACTTTCGGTGGAGATTACCAGGGCGGTTCCTCGCCAAAATTCCATCTGGCCGGAACATGCCGTGTTTTCATTCGCGTAGAAACCTTGGATTCGGAGCCTTGGGGTGCACTTTAGGGAACTGTTTTAACTGTTGAGCTGCCCCCTTCGTTTAGTCCGCGCAAGTGAGAGCACTCGGTTTTGAGTTTAGCTGCGCATTCAGCCCGCAGCAGCCGTCGAGGCTGTGTAGCGGTTCTCTTCCTCTAGATGTCGCAGCCGCTGCGCCTCACTCACTTCCAGCCCCCCGTACTTGGCCTTCCAGCGATAAAACGTCTGCTGGCTGATGCCATGCTTACGGCACAGTTCCGCCGTCTCCATACCGGCTTCCGACTCCTTCAGAACCCCAACAATCTGCTCTTCGGTGTAGCGGCTCTTCTTCATCCTGTTCTCCTCGCCAGGCCCGTTGCTGGACCCAATTTATCGGAGAACTCTCACTCTGACTGGACTAAATCGAGGGATGCAGCTCCGCATTGACCGCAGCCGGGAATGCCCCGTAAGATGAAGTAAGTTGCTTTGCATACGCGCAATGGCATCATGCCAAACGGCAGCGAAACCAACCGGACGCGCATGGGTGCCCCCTCGTTCAATGGCAGGACAGCTGACTCTGGATCAGCATATCGGGGTTCGAATCCCTGGGGGGCAGCCAATGAAATCAATTAGAGACAACGATTTGCTAGCGGGATTTACTGTTCCCTTGCCGCACACTGAACTGTTTCAACCCTGTGTCAACAGATTCTCGCTGCTCTGACCATGCGCCGACACTTCTCGCGGACCTCAGTAATTGGAGCAAAGTGACGGCGCACCTCTGGCAACTCGGCGGCGATGGCAGGGCTAACTCTGGGAGCTGCCGGAATCGAGCTCCAGGGTCTGGACCGAAGCGAGCGCGCGCCTTTGCAACTGCTTACACAGTGGCTTTGATAGCGCCGGCCGAGATACCGCCATCGGCGAGAAGCGTCTGGCCGGTTACGTAACGGCTGGATTTGGAGGCCAGAAAGATGACGGCTCCGTCAAGATCGTCGGGGCCCCTGGCCGCTTCACGGGTATGCGATCCGTACGGCACTCCACCCATGCCGCATTCTTGTACATGACCTCGTTCATGCCTTTGGGTTGAGCCCGTGACCAATTCGCTGCATGGAAGCGGCGATTCACTCTGGTTTCAGGACTCCCTTGACAAGCTTGCCTGAACCCATTCCTTCAAACACATCACGCCATTCGGAGAGAGGCGCGACTCGATTGAGGATCAGATCGACGTCAAGCTTTCCGCTGGCAAGAAGTGAGAGAACTTTTTCCCATATTGGCCAATTGTGAGAAAAGCTGCCCTGAAGAGTGACTGCTTTCTGAACAAGTTGATCGAGCGAGAAGTTTAAAGGCTGCGGCCCCCAGCCCACTTTTGTAATCTGTCCCGCCGGGCGGATAATGTCGAGCGCCAACTTGAGTGTGGCAGAGACACCCGCGGCATCGATAACCAAGTCGACACCGAGGCCGTCGCCTAAGTTCTTAACCCATTCGATAATATCTTCGCCGTGGGCGCCTAGAACCGTGTCCGCCCCTATCCGTTTTGCGATTTCAAGCCGCGAGGCATCGGCAGGAATCCCAATTACGATGAGATGCCCTGCTCCAGCGAGCTTGGCCATCGCCGCACAAAGCAGACCGATTGGACCCGGCCCGATCACTGCAATCGTGTCCCCGGGGCGCGGGTGGGAGTTCCCGCAAACCGCGTTATAAGCAACACAGCACGGCTCAGTCAGTGCAGCTTTTTCCATCGCCAGGGATCCGGGAACGTGATGCAGGCAACGTGCCGGAACTTTGACAAAAGACGCCATGGCGCCGTTCACGCCATATCCGAAACCAAGCCTCTTGGGGTCCAGATTGTACAGGCCCCGGCGAATGAATGCGGAATCCGGAGGAAGCTGCGCGGCGGTTTCGCTCACCACTCGGTCGCCCTCCTTGAAGACCTTCACGCGGGCGCCAGATTTGGCAACGACGCCGGAAAACTCATGGCCAAGGACGACTGGATAATTGACCTTCCAGCTCTGTTTGCCGGAAAATTGGTGCAGGTCGCTGCCACAGATGGCCGCTGCTTCCACCTTGAGCAGCACATCGTCCTCACCAATTTCCGGAACAGGAAGCTCACGTAGCTCTACGGAGCCGGGCTCCTGAGCGTAGTTAACGAGTGCGATCATAGACATTCCCCCCCCTCACATTTTCTGAGGCTAAACTCGATAATACTGATATGTCAAATGTGGATTACGGTTGAAGTACGACCTTCAGATGGCCCTTTTCACCCGAGTAGAGGCGGCGGAACCACTCTGCTCCCTTTTCGAGCGAAGCCATGTCGGTGATGAGCTTCTCGACTTGGATCGCGCCCCGTGAGATGAGAGAAATACATGCGGGATACTCGCCGGAAGACGCGCAGGAGCCCTGCAAGCGAATCTGCCGCGTCACGACGGACTGGAGACCTATTTCCACTCCGGCCGTATCATTTCCAACCAGCGTAACCGTGCCGCCTTTGCGCACGGCCTCAATGGCAAGAATAACGGAATCCGGCATTCCGACGCACTCCAGCACAATATCGGCGCCTCGGCCCGAGGTAAGAGATCGAATTTCGGAAAGGAGATCGCAGTTTAGAGATCGAATTTCGGAGAAGGGATCGTAGTCTGGAAGTCGAATTTCGGGGAGGGGATCGCGTTTTTTCGAGATGAACGTATCGGTTGCGCCCAGGTCGCGCGCCCTTTTAAGACGAGTTTCGTCCACATCGAAAACGAAGACCCTGCCGGCGCCTGCCAGCAATGCAACCTGCAGCGTGAGGAGGCCGATCATGCCAGCGCCGACGACGACGACTGTATCGTCCAGCGCCACCGGGGTAAGAGACATAGCGTGAACCGCGATCGAGACGGCTTCAATGAGAGCCGCATTCTCGAACGGCATGTCGTCCGGAAGTTTATACGCAATGCGCGCGGGAACGGTCATGTACTCGGCAAATGCCCCATGGCGGCGGAATTCGCGACGTGCCCCATCGCTGCGTAATTCCTCCGCGGAAGCTCCGATGACTTCGCGGTCTTCGCACAGGTTCACCTGGCCCCGGCGGCAGTAGAAGCACTTGCCGCAGAATACGGTGGAGTCGAACGTAACACGACCGCCTGAACTAAAATCCTTCACCGCGCTGCCTACAGCCTCAACAATTCCAGCGGCTTCATGTCCCATGATGATCGGCGGCCGACGGCGTCCCGTGCTTCCATCGTAGCCATGCACGTCGCTTCCGCAGATGCCGCACGCCTGAACGCGGATGAGCAGTTCATCTTCAGCGGGTTCGGGTTTTGGCCAATCGACGAGGTCAAGCTTCTTGTATTCAGAGAGGACGAGCGCCTTCATGGCCTCTCCTTGTTGCAGCAAGCGAAGGCACCCCATCTGGCGGCGCCTGCTACCATGGCTATTTGCTTCCGACGTTCTTTCGACATACTCTCTCTCTCTGCTCTGGCCTTTCCGCCCTTAAGTCCACCTCCGCGCGAAGCTTCCAGGCGTTTACCCGGCTCTCTCGCCTCTACTTAAGCGCAGCTTGTTCTGTGCGAAATGCTCGCACGTCCAAGTCCATCGACAGCTCCTCTTCGATTAGGACGCTCAAACGCACAATTATACGGTACTCCGCTTTTGAGGTGGAACACCGCGCCTTTATGCGTTGATTCACTACCACTTTCGTGTGAACCGACGATTATACACCTTTCTGGTGGGGAGCAAGCAAAAATCGAAATCCAGCAGTGCACCCATCAGTGTAGCAAGAATCGCACGAATGTACCAATCTCCAATGTAGCACGATTGTGGAAAATGTTGAAAAAATAGGGGATGGCCTTCTCATCTGGGTTCTTTCGGCACCCTTCGACAAGCTCAGGGCAGGCTAAAAGTCGTGCCCTGACACGGCGCCAGGCCGGTGAAGCACTTATTTTTGCATACTGCCTTAGGGTTGAAGTACCACCTTGAACAGCCCAGGTTCACGCGCGTAGAGGCGGCGGAACCACCCTGCTCCCTCTTCAAGCGGAGCCACGGCGGAGATGAGCGGCTCGACGCGGATCGCGCCACGCGAGATGAGAGAAATACATGCCGGATACTCGCCAGATGACGCACAGGATCCCTGCAGGCGAATCTGCCGCGTAACAATGTACTGGAGGCCAATTTCAACCTTGAGCGCATCATTTCCAACCAGCGTAACCGTGCCGCCCTTGCGCACGGCATCGATGGCAAGATTTACCGCAGGCGAGATGCCGACGCACACCAGCGCCACATCCGCGCCCCGGCCCGAGGTGAGCTGCTGAATGTTGGGGATGGGGTTGGCTTTGCCCGAGTTGAACGTGGCGGTTGCGCCGAGGCTGCGCGCAAGTTCAAGGCACCAATCGTCCAGGTCGATCACGAAGACCCTGCCGGCCCCACATTTCGCTTGCAGAAATACGGCGGAATATACATTTACTTCCGCGCGTTGAGATTACGTGCCCTGACTGCCCAAGACATTCCCCGGCTTCTTGCCGTTTTCCTTAGGAACCTTGCTCTTCAGCCGCCAGGAGCCCCCATTATCGTAGTGCGCGAGACGCTCCAACACCTGGTCGAGGCCATACCGGACGTGCGCTCGCATGGCAGTGTCGGCGACCAGCGGATCACCGCTGCACAACGCTTCAGCTAAGGTCGAGTGGAATTCCTCCGGCTGGGTACGCCGGTTAGCGGCCATATCATAGAGCCAGTTGAAGATCAGCACATTCTCTTTCTCAATGGCTCGGCGCAGCCCTGGGCAGCAAGCCAGTTCCGCAATCCGCATATGAAATTGCATATGTTGAGTATGTTCAGAGAACAGGAATCGTGAGTCCTCCGGTTCCAGCGAGCACTTCTTATGCAGTTCATCCAGACGCTGGGCGCTGGTGCGAAGCTGCTTTTTCTCCTCGTCAGTGATGTTCTGCGCGCACAGCCTTGCGGCCTGCGATTCCAAAGCCTCGCGAATGAGATTACTGTCGCGAATGTCTTGTTCACTGGGTATGCGTACCCGCGTTCCAATCCGGGGGCGACATTCAACCAGCCCCTCCGCCTCCAGGCATTTGAGAGCCTCGGTGATGGGCAAGAAGCTCATGTTAAGCCGCTTGGCGAGCCTCCTCCGCGACAGGACGTCTCCTATCGACAGTTCTCCCCTGAGAATTTCATCGTGAATCTGTTGGTAGGCTCGGTTGTATAACGATTCCTTAGCGACGTTCAGCCGGCTTGGCGTGCGCGCAGTTTTCCCCAAACCAGATTTACCGATCACTCGTGGCTCCAGAAGCTAAAGGTAGACAATGCCTTACATCCACTTGCTCAATATACTACCATTATTTTGATTTACCATTTCCCGAGCAGAGCTATACTGTGCGGCGGCTGCCTGGGAGGTGGCGAAAGCCTGCCCTGAGCTTGCCGAAGGGTCATGCCGCGGTAGCCGTCGATGCAACCGGGCTGGCGCAGGCTGCGGTCAGCAGCTACTTTATCCGCAGGGTAGAGCATTTCGGTCAAAAAGCCGCGCACCTGTGACCTAACCCCGGAAAAGTGATGTTGCAGCTTGAGAAGAAGGGCGAGTACGCGGTGATTCTGGAGCCCGATGGCATGAGCGTGGCGGCGAATCGAGGCTGGGTGGAGCGCGTGGAGGAACTGGCCGGCAAGGGGTCGGTGCAGGCGGTGGGCTGAACTTCCATCGAATCAACGTTCGGATCTAGCCAATGCAACCAGCGGCACGACGCCCGGAATGGGGATCCCCTCCACGCTGACTGTGCCCACCAGCAAACTGCCGTGCGTTCGCATGGCCTCTATCGCGCTGCGCCAGCATGATGCCGCCACGGCGATCACCTTGGCGCAACGCGCCCTCCATCTCGCCCCCAACTCCGTCGATGCTCACTATCTGTTGGGGCGTGCTTCTTTGGAAACCGGCGGCCTGACAGCGGCAATACGCGAACTGGAGATTGCCAATAAACTGAGTCCCGCAAGACCAGAGATTCATTCCACCCTAGCCAACGCCTATGCCAAGGCAAAGATGCCGGAAAAGGCGCAGCACGAGCGGGACGCCTTTTCCGGATTGGATGAAGCACAGAAAGCAAACGCAGCTACAACGGCTCCCAGTACAGCAACTCCCAAATAGATTCAGGCACGCGCGGCGCAGGAAATGTCACATCGACATTTCCTGCGGAAGCACCTTTCCCCCAGCCGCCCCGATGCGATCCCAGGGTTGATCACTCCGCCGGCTCGGTAATCGTCAGCGCCTGGTTCTCGAGCAGTCCATTAGTCAGGACCTGTTTACGGCCCGATGGCCAATCCACCTCGATCCGATCTATTTTTGGCGCATCGCCGAGGCCGAAGTAGAGCGGCAGGACACTCTGCGACAAATAGCCGGATTTGCCATCGACGTACCTTGTCTGGGTCATGCCGTTCGCTTGCAGCCGGACCCATGCGCCCAGGCCGTTGCGGTTGGACTTTGTGCCGACGAGCACCACCTTGAGCCAATGGATCTTCTTCACCTGGGCCAGGTCGCTGATCAGAACCATCGGCACGGAGTTGAAATCGTTGGTGACAATATCCAGGGCGCCGTCGTTATTCAGATCGAAGATGACCGCAGACCGGCTTTGACGCGGAGCGGTCAGCATCACCGGCTGGTTTTGTCCTTCACAGAAATTCTTGAACGGGTCGTCTAACTTGTTGTGGTCAGTGCAATCCACGACAAAAAAGGGCGTATAAGGCACCTTGCGAGGCTCAATCCCGAGAAGAAACTCGGAATCGAGAAATTTCTTGCCTCGGTTATTCAGCAGCATCGAATTGATCCCATAGCGGAATGGGTAACTCATGCCGGATGTAATGAATATATCTTCCCATCCGTCCGCGTTGACATCGGCAACGCTAACTCCCCAAGGCCAAAGGTTTTCAACGCCGATCTTGTCGGAAATCTCCTCGAACTTGCCTCCGCCGAGATTGTGGTAGAAGGCATTGCCGAAGATGAACTTGCTGGCCGGGGCGCCCAGCATGTCCCCTCCCCATGGAGTCGTGATTTTTAACTTCTCCTGACCCGGACTTAATGTATCCCCCATCATGTCGGAGTGCATGTCAGTCACCAGCAGACTCAATCGGCCAGTGTTATCGTAGTCAAAAAACTTAATGCCCATCGCGCCCCACGGCGTCTTGGGAAAATACTGCGCAGTCTTATCGACGAATTTCTTACCTCCTTCGTTCTCGTAATACTGGTTCGCTCCCTGCATGTTCAGAAAATAAATTCCCGGGTAGCCATCGCCTTTCAAATCGGCAACATCGGCATCCCCGCACCAGCCGTGGGGATTCAGCCCCACCTCCGCAGTCACGTCCTTGAACTTGTAATTGCCCATGTTCTTGTAAAGAACCGGGTGCTCGAAGCGTTCCGGATGCAGATGGCCGTAGAATGCGTCGCTAAGGCCGACGTATGCCCCGTCCGCATCTTTCTCATTGGTGGTATACACCCCGACGTTGCACACCAGCAGGTCAACCAGGCCATCCTTATCGTAATCGAAGAACAGAGCCCCGGAAGAATGCGCGATCTGGCCGACGCCAGCTTCCTGAGTAATGTCTGTGAAATGGCCGTGGCCGTCATTCTTGAAGAGCACATTACCTCCATTGACGGTCGTCACGAAGAGATCCTGATGACCCGAGTTGTTGACATCCGCAAACGCCGCGGCAACGCTGATGCGGTCTTTCAAGCCGACGCCGGCCTCGTCCGTAATGTTTTTGAACTTTCCATTGCCCAGATTCTTCCAGAGTTCATTTCCGCCCACTTGATTCACAAAGTAGATATCGTACAGCCCGTCCCCAGTGACATCCGCCACGGCGATACCCGAGCCATGGTCGTAGTGGTTTTTTATATAGCGTTCCTTGCCATAGACCGTCGCACGGGTACGGAACGTAATCCCGCTCTCCTTCAACTCGTCTTTGAAATGAAATTGGTAAAACACCTTGAACTGGTTGACCGTTTTGAGTTGTGCTTCTTGCCGTGCGTCCAGAGTATCCAGCCCTGGATCCTCTACTGGATACTGCACCTCCGGCATGGGGGTGGGGGGGGTGGCTTCTTGAGCGGTGAGTGAAGTTGCAAATATTCCGGTAGTTGAAATGGTCAAGCAGGCAGAGAGAAGAAACGATCGAGAAAGCATTGTACCTCCAAGTCGAGTGTGAAGCGGCTCGGTATTCCGTCCGCTGTGGTAAGTAACCGCTGCTTGAAGAAAAGTTCGCGGAAAGCTGGTACCTATCGCCAAACTGCTTCAGCAACCAGTTTACAATCATTCACTTGCAGAGAATTCCTCAACCTGCAAGAGCCGCAATGAATACCACCGCCGCCGCGATGGCCCTTTTTGCGCCACCACGAACGAAAAGGGGATGAGGGTCAAACGGCAACGGCATCCGGCTGGCAACATTTGAAGCACACGCGCTTCGATTGGTTTGCATGGGTCTTGAGCCGGAATCTCCGTTTTCGGCATTGGTTGCCAAAATTATATCAGTCCTCTATCACTCCTGAGCCGGAATCTCCGTTTTACCTTTCGGCTGCGAACCAATATACCCCCATTGGCCTCCGTTCGCGATCTTTTTTGCATCTGTTGCCGTCCCAAAGCTCCGGGCGTGCCCGGCTGGGCTGCCTCCGGGGCCAAAGAATCGAGATTTTTCCCTTTTCGAAGCGATCTCTCAGACACCCCTCCTTCAACTCCCCTCCGTCGTCCAAATTAGCTTCGCATCCCAGCCGGGCGCGTCCGGTTCTTTGGCTCTGGAACGAATACAGAAAGAGATCGCGGCTGCGGCAACCGGCGGCATACTGTCGCCGCCGGGAAAGCAAAATGGAAATCCCAGTTCAAAGCATTTCGGGGAAGCTGCCATGGCTCGCAAGCAGGGCGGTTAAATTTTCGATATTATGTTTAAGGCGGCAAGAATAGACTGGTTTATGATTTCTGCAGGGAGTTTGGTCAGCATCAGGCACGGCAGGTCGCCCATGCTTCGCAGTGATATGGCTCAGAAATTAATGAGAATATTCATCGCATTTCTCTTGATGTTGGCGCCAACATTCGCGCAGGCTCCCGATGAGGTGACCCCATTGCTGAACCAGGGGGCGTCTCTTATTCACGCAGGTCAGTTGGTTCAGGCTCAGGAGCTCTTCGAAAAGGCGCTGCGCAGATTCCCAGGCAATGCCGATATTTCTTTCGATCTGGGCACGGCCTACTTTCTTCAGCGTAACTGGCCTAAGGCGATAGAGAATTACCAGACGAGCCTTCTCGCCAAGCCCGATCAAGTCGACGCTCTTTATTTCATGGCGCAGGCCTACTATCAGAGCTCCGATCTCACGCGCGCGCGCGAAACCATTGCCCACGCCGCCGCTTTGGCCCCCGATAACCCGGACGTTTGCCAGAAGTATGGAGAGTATCTCGTCAGTAGTAAAGACAAGGATAGGAGCGGGGAGGGGCTAAAGTGGCTTAAGAAGGCCCGAAGTCTCAACCCAAACCTGAAACGGATTGACTACGACCTCGGCGTGGCGGGGTTGAGTTTGAAGGATTATCCAAGCGCTGCCGCCAGCTTTGAGGCCGAGCTTAAGAAAGACCCGGCGAATGGCAAAGTTGCTTTCTTGGTCGCGGAATCCAGGTCGCTGACGGGCGAGTGGGAAAAGGCGCGAGACAACTACAATTACGCCATTTCTCATGGGTATTCAAGCGCTTCCGCTTATTTAGGACTCGGAAGGACCCTGGTACAGTTGGGAAGCAATGAAGCCGCCATCCCGCCGCTGCAGCATGCGCTGGCCTTGCAGCCTTCGCTGGCCAAGGCGCACTTCCTGCTCAGCAAGGCATACCGCCAAGTCGGCCGTCTCGATCAGGCAAAGCGCGAGACGAAAATTTTTGGACAGATGCAAGTATTTGCTCCCGATAAAGTTACACCATTACTGACCCAGGGAGAGGGCCTCGCTACCGCGGGCCAACTGGTTGAAGCCCAGGAGTTTTTCGAGAACGCTCTGCGCAAATTCCCGGGCAATCCCGATCTTTTATTCAATCTGGGCATGGCCTTCTTTCTCCAGCATAACTGGCCGAAGGCGATTGAGAATTACAAGAAGAGTCTTCTGGCCAAGCCGAATCAAGTCAACCCCCTGTATTACATGGCGCAGGCCTACTTTCAGAATTCCGATCTCAGGCTCGCTCGCGAAACGATTGCCCGCGCCGCCGCTTTGGATCCTGATAACCCGGATGTTTGCCAGAAGTACGGGGAGTATCTCGCTGATTCAAAAGAGACGCGCGAGGAGGGACTTAAGTGGCTTCAGAAGGCCCGGACTATGAATCCCTTCCTGGAACGAATCGATTTTGAAATCGGTCTGACAGATCTCTATTTGAAAGACTTCCAGGGCGCGAGGGTCACCTTTCAGGCCGTGCTGGAGAAGGACCCGGCCAATGGGGAGGCGGCCTTCCTGGTCGCCGAATCCTGGTCGGCGCTGGGCGATTGGGGAAAGGCGCAAGACAACTACAACTACGCTCTCTCGCATGGATATTCAAGCGGCCCCGCATACATTGGACTGGGAACAGCGCTGGTGCAGTTGGGAAGCTATGAAGCCGCGCTGGCGCCGCTGCAGCGTGCCCTTGACTTGCAACCCTCGCTGATCGACGCGCACCTCCAACTGAGCAAGGCATACGGCCAACTTGGCCGGCTTGAAGATGCGCGGCGCGAGACAAAGCTTTATGAAGGGATGAAAGCGAAGGATCCCGATGCGGTGCCCTCTTTGCTGGACCAGGGGTATGCCCTTATTCACGCAGGTCAACTGATTCAAGCCCAGGAGTTCTTCGAGAAGGCGCTGCTCAGATTCCCGGACAATCCAGATCTCTCTTTCTACCTGGGCATGGCCTTTTTTTACCAGCATAACTGGCCTAAGGCGATAGAAAATTACAAGAAAAGCCTTCTCGTCAAGCCCGATCAAGGCGACCCTCTTTTTTACATGGCGCAGGCCTACTATCTGAGCTCCGAACCCAATCTCGCGATCGAAACCCTTGCCCGCGCCGTCGAGTTAGCCCCTGATAATCCGGATTATTGCCAGGTGTACGGGGAGTACCTCGCCGAAAATATGGATAAGCGCCTGGATGGGCTCAAGTGGCTTAAGAAGGCCCAAAGCCTCAACCCAAACTTGGATCGGATCGACTTCGATATTGGCATGGCGCAGTTCAATCTGAACGACCTTCGAAGCGCGGCTGCCAGCTTTCAGGCCGTGTTGAAGAAAGACCCGGCGAATGGCGAGGCTGCCTTCTACCTCGGAGACTCCTTGTCAGGAATAGGCGATTGGGAGGAGGCGCGAGACAGCTACAACTACGCTCTCTCGCATGGAACTTCAAGCGCCTTCGCGTACTATGGGCTGGGAGCAGCGCTGGTGCAGTTGGGAAGCTATGAAGCCGCGCTCGCGCCTCTAAAGAATGCGCTGGAACTGGACCCGTCGCTCAAGAAGGCACACTTCCAGCTCAGCAAGGCATACCGCCAACTCGGCCGGCTTGAGGAGGCACAACATGAGACGAAACTCTTTGAAGTACTGGATCAAGCCGGGAGCAGCACCTCTACATATGCCGAGTTTCAGGCCGCCACGCAGACGCCGGCTTGGGCCCACGTGAAGGCCCTGCTCGAGGAGAACAAGGAACAGGAGGCGCTGGACTACGTGGCGAAGCTGCCGAGCCGGGTTCAGAACAACGCACAGAGCCTGAATCCAGGTCCATACTATCTGCTCGGCGTCGTATACCACACCATGGGCCGGATGGACGATGCGAAGCGCGTGCTGGCGATTGCCCGGGCAAAGGCGCCAACGAACGCCCAAATCCCTGCCTATCTTGGCGTGGTGCAACTGTCTACGGGAGAAGTCGACCAAGCGGAGAAATCGTGCGACACCGCGCTTGCGCTTGATCCTACCAACGAGCTGGCGCTCATTGTTTTGGCGCACATAAGATACAAGCAGCAGCGGTGGGAGGATGTCATCGCGTATCTGGAAAGATCGCACACCGCCAACCCCGGCGCGCTTTATATGCTTTGCGATGCATATTACCGGGTGGGTAAGACCAGCCAGGCCATCTTTACGGCAGAGGCCATTCGAACCCTCGCCGCAGACAACAGGGGTCTACTCGATGACCTGGATCAGTTGGTCAAACTGCATCAGGCCGACCAGCCGGCCTCTGCTTCAAAGGCCGACCAGCCGGCCTCTGCTCCAAAGGCCGACCAGCCGGCCTCTGCTCCAAATTAGGTTGCCCGGTCTGGCTCGCCGGACAGCAGAAACGATCAGCCTGCAACCGGTCTCATAAATGCCTCTGCTGCATAGTGAGCATGGGTGGGACCCAACAACAAGGCGGGTCCCAAGATTCCAGCGAGTTGACAAAGATGGTTTATGAAACCGATTCTAGGGGCTCCTCGATGGTCATGATGCGGTCCGCTTCGACGTCGTGAAGCACCTGCTTGATACCGCTGGGCCAGTGAATCTCCATCTCTTTGATGCGCCGGTTGGCTCCCAGGCCGAAGTGTACCCGGCTGTCGCTGGAAGAGGCGTACCCTATCGCCGTGGTCACCTCGTTCCACTGCGAACGGCCGTCTTCGGTGACAATCCGAATCTGCGCGCCGATCGCCATGCGATTGCTCTTCCTGCCGATCAGATTCAGCAGGATCCAATGGTTGTTTCCGCCCGTGATGTTGTGGAGCAATGTGACGGCTCCGCCCAGAACAGAGACCACCATGTCTATACGTCCGTCGTTGTCAATATCGCCGAAGGCCACGCAGCGATGCGGGGCTTTCTTCAGAAAATCCGCGCCGGCCGTCGCGCTCACATCCTCGAATTTCCCGTTGCCTAGATTGCGGAAAATCGTGTTGGTTTCCGGGTAGCTCCGGGTCGGCACATGCAGACTGATCGTGTCTAGAACCTCGGATCGAGCAACGAACAAGTCCTTCCAGCCGTCGTTATCGAAATCCGCGAATCCGTTGCCCCATCCCGACATTCTTGCAGTCTCGGCCAGCCCAGCGCGCGAGGTCACGTCCTCGAAACTTCCGTCGCCGTTGTTCATGTACAACGGAAACATCTCGTACTCCACGGCAGTGTGCCAGATGTCCGGCCGCCCATCGTTGTTTATATCCCGGAAATCGGAGCCCATGCCTGAGAGCGCAGAGCCGTCCCCCCCATACGCTACCCCAGCCAACTGGCCGACTTCTTCAAATTTCTTGCCGCCCAGATTGTGAAACAGAAAGTTGGGAGTGGTGTCGTTGGCCACAAAAGCATCCAGGTAGCCATCGCCGTCATAATCCGCAAAGGAAACGCTCATGCCTTTGCCTAAGCACGCCGCGATCCCCGTCTCCTCCGAGACATCCGTAAAGGTTCCATCCCCATTGTTGCGGTAGAGCGTGTTATGCAGGGGAGCGTAATACCTGGGATGGCAATAGTCGCGGATTCCATCTCCCATTCCGCAAACCGGATCCTTGTTCACCTCCCACTTGCAGTAGTTGACCACAAACAGATCCAAGAGGCCATCGTTGTTGTAGTCGAACCAGCCGGCGCCGACCGACCACATCTTTTTGCCGTACAGCTCTCCCCCTGTCACGCCCGCCTTCTCGGTTACATCGGTAAAGGTGCCGTCGTGGTTGTTGTGAAACAACTGATTGCGATTGCCGGTAACATAGGTCACATACAGATCCGGCCAGCCGTCGTTGTCGTAATCCCCGACGGCCACGCCCATCCCATAACCCGCCCCCTTCACGCCCGCCTTCTCGGTTACATCGGTGAAGGTGCCGTCGTGGTTGTTGTGGAAGAGCCGGTTCCAATAGGCGGGCGATTCCTTCACCAGCGAGGGGATGGCGGCGCCTCCTACCAGGTAGACATCCAGGTACCCATCGCGGTCGTAGTCGAACAGCGCCACGCCGCCCACCATGGCCTCGATCTGGTTCTTATTCGGCGACGGTGAATTCTCGGTCACATAGCGCAGTCCGGCCTTGGCCGCGATCTCCTCGAATAGAATCCCACCTGCGCGCGGGCCGCTGTCTTGGCCGGGGGCGCGCAAAACCGGCGCCGCGACGGCGCAGCTTGCGGCCATGTGCAGAAACTTCCTCCGGGTGATCCCGTCTCGGCCCTTTAGAATATTGGACTCAAATCTCTTTTTTGCCATCTACTCCTCTGCATCCGAACCGCCGGCGGCCGCGCTCTTCGCTCTTCCAGCCATATCGCTACGACCCCCAGGGGAACAGAGATCGGCTACTGGGAAGATCGATTGAAAAGAGCCTTTTTAGCTGCATAAGTCCTGTAAGAAGCGGAAGTGAAGATAACGCAGCGCCGGCATCCGGTCTAATTCTAAGCGGCTTGGAACGGGCGCGTCAACGGCGCGCTTCGCTTCCGCATTCTTCCCTGCTCGTTTCCCGCTCTATTTCGTTTTTACCCAAAGAAATCCGCGGAGATTTTCCAGTTGTTCCCGCCATATACGCAACCGGCCGCCGCAAAAAGAAGAGGCTTTCCCCCTCTCTGTACGAGAGGGGAAAAGCCTCCAGAATGGTTACAAGCTCAGAACTTCACAAAACTAGAAGTCGAATCGAGCTGAAAGCGTCAACTGTCTTGGGTCAATGTAAGACAAACTCATGGCTCCGGCATTGTTGGAGGCATTTTGTCCTACCAAGCTGCCCGTGGACGGATTGTTAGCGTGGATGAGATTGCCGTAACCGTTGTTTATGGCGTTCCCTTCGTAATTGGCATGGTTGAACGCGTTGGTAGCCTCGGCAAGGATCTCAAACGACATCCCTTCCGTGATCGGGAACTTGCGGCTCACTGACAAGTTCACGTTCTGGAAAGCGGGCATCCGCAACTGAGGCATAGCCTGCGGAGTGTTTCCCAGCCAGTATTCGGCCTGATGCCAAGTCCCCGGCACCGCCGGCGACCCCGGATTGTCACCCGACGCAGGGACCGCAGGTATCGCGTCGTTCCACTGCACCATCTGGCCCGTGAAGGCATCCGGGTTCCAATACGGCTTCGTGTGCGAGGCCGGGGTATACGTGCGTCCGTCGGGTAGAGTGATGGGGGTGCTGCCGTCAGCCCATTTTTCAAAGGAGTGTGGCAGTTTCAGTGGCTGTCCCGTGTAGAGGCAGCGTCCGTTCTCCGCGTTGCCGCCGCCTGCTTGGCCGCAATTCGGTCCCCAAGGCTGCCCTTGCTGTAAGGTGACAACCGTGGCGATGTTCCATTGACCGATGATCGCTCGCGCGGCAGGGTTACCGGGATCGAACCGCTGGCCTTTCCCCGTAGGCGTCAGATACGACACCACGGCGACGAAACGATTCGGGACATCGTAGTTGAGGAGACTGCGGTTGTGGGAATTGTCGCGGTAGTCGCCCCCGCCCAATGGCGTCGCACCAGTGCTCACTTGCGATTGGGCGTAGGTACTACCGTTCCCGTTCGAGGTCGTCTGCCCGCCCGTGAGCCCAGTGGCGCGGGAGAACATGTAGCTAAACTGCGCCGACAGCCCGCTGCTATACGAGTGTTGCGCTTTCACTTGCAGGGAGTGGTACAAGGAAGTCGCATTGTCGCCGATTTTGTACCCGCCCAACCACGACATATAGGCCTCGGACGCTTCGAGCGGAGTTATATCCCCCTTGCCGCTGTCGTTCGACGCCCCGCCAACCAGACCTGGGAGGGGGTTGGTTAGGTTATATTGTTGCGCTGGGTCGGTGCCCGGCGTCCCCCCATTGTTACCCTCCCACAGACTCTGCCAACCCTGCAAGGTTGACCAGGGAACATCAAACTGCCCGTTCATCGGGTCGTCGCGCCATGTGATGTGGGTGCCTCTCGATCCGAGATAGCCCGCGGATGCGAGCCAGCCGCCGAATCGCCGTTCGTAAGTGAGGTTCCACTCGTCCATGAAGGTGTTTCGGTGGTTTCGCAGGAAGAATCCAGGATCCCCGGTTCCGCCATATAACCCCGGAGCCTGTACGGCGCCCAATGCCGGGATGATTTGCGTCTCAGCCGGATCCCCGAATCCGAGGGCTTCGGTGCCCACGGGCATCCCAGTGTTGTACGGGCCTAGGCCGTAGACGCTAGGGTTAGTACCGCCCGCGAACCCGCTGGTGCCATAGATCAGCGTGTTGGCGTTAAATCCCGTGTTGGACGGGGTGTAGACACGCCCGTATCCCACCCGGAGCACACTCGCATTGCCCATCGCATAAGCGGCGCCGATGCGAGGGGCGATGTTGTTCCACTGGGTACTCCACAGATTGCGCGAATAGCCCGGCATTCCCGCAAACACGAAGAGGCCCAAGCCCGCTGAGGGATTGACCTGGACAGGGATGGGAGGGGCAACAATATCGATCCCCGCCTGCGTGTATGGATTCGACGCAGTCAAATCATAGCCGCCTATCCTGTTGTGGCGTTCCGTCGGCCCAGGCTGGACCTCGTAGCGCAGGCCCAGATTGACGGTCAGTTTTGGAGTCGCCTTCCAGTCGTTCTGGGTGTAGAAGGCCACGTATTTCGCAACCAGCGCGGGCTGGGAAGTGGTGCCGACCTGCAGCGACCATCCCTGAGCGCCGATGAGGGTGGTAGCGGTGCCATCGCCGCTCAGATAGTTATGATCGTTCAGCGAGGAGCCGCCGCCGGATTTGTTGCCGTAATACTCGAGGTTGCTGTCGCCCGTAAGATACTCCGGAGTGCCCGATCTGAGATCGACCCAATTAGCAAGGTAGACGCGGTATTCGCCGCCCTCCTTCAGGGTCCACTTGCCCAACAACTTGGTGACGCTTCCGGCGAGCAAATGGTTGGTCTGGTGTTCATTCTTGCGTTCCCAGATGTCCCAATTCTCATTCCAGCTGACGTCGCCGCCCGTCCATCCGATCGTTGGAGCTACGCCCGGGACGGAGATGTATGCTTGTACGCTGGCCGGCATGCCCCACGATTCGTAGGTGGATGCCGAGAACCCCGTGCCGGTATCGGGCTTGGCGGCCGTGGCATGGATCCGATTGACGCCATAGCGAAGATCGACGATCATGGTCGGGCTGACCGTGATCGTGTCGCCGATGGCCCCAAAGTAGTTTTCGTCCGTATACTGGATGCCCCATCCGCCGTTTGTTCCGTCGATCAATGGGGTATAGCCCGCTTGTGCCGGAATGCCGGACGCCCACGTGTTGAGTGCACTTTGAGTGCCGCTCTGCAAGCCGCCGCTGACATATAACGAATTCTTGGGCATTAAGTGAACGTCGATCCGCGCGCTGAAGTTGTCGCGGACAGTGGTAGCACTCCCGCCCCAATAGAAGTTGTTGTCCTGGTAAAGAGGGACGTATTGGGAGCCGCTGTAATTCGGCAGCGGGAACTGGCTCTCGATGACCAAGGCTGCCGCGTTGGGAGTGTTGACGATATCGCCGGCAGCTGTGTCTTGCGGTATGTTGTTTGGCAGACCATCAGTACTCACGCCATTGCAGGTCGCTGTGTTCGGCCCTCGCGGGTACTCCGTTCGAGTGTACGTAGTTGAATTATACGCGGTCACCGACCACGGATTATAGAACTCCGAGTGGATCGGATTCCCCAAATCGTCCTTATAGCAAGAGGCGCTGAGGTCTCCTGTGCGCTGAAGAGCCGTGGGAACCGTGAGGAATCCATTTTGAGTGCTTGGGTGCGTGTCGCGGCTGAAGGAGGCAAAGAAGAACAGCTTGTCTCTGCCATTGAAGATGTAGGGGATACGGACGGGCCCCCCGACGGCGCCTGACTCTTCATTCAAACGGTACTTCCCCCTGGGAAAACCCTGGACATTGTTTGAAGTGCCATTGGCGTTGAAGTCTTCGTTGCGCATGCGATAAGCCAAGTCGCCATGGAACGAGTTCGTTCCGCTCTTGGTGGTCATTTGAATCACGCCCAAGCCCCCGCCAAGGTCCGCGGGAAGGGTGTTGGTCGTGACAGAGACTTCCTGGAGGGCGTCGCGATTGGGCAGTTGCGTGGCTTCGTGCCAGCCCGCGCCCTGCACGCTGAGTCCATCCACCTGAACATCGTTGTTGCCGACCTGGCCACCGTCGATGTTGATCCCGGACATGGATTGCCGATCGGAATACCCCACGCCGAGCGCTTCGTTGTTGTACATTTGCGAATTTGGCACCACACCCGCCTGCAACGTCGCATAGTACATCGGGTTGTCGTTGATATTGGGGATGTTCATGATGATATGGGCGCCAACCGATCCCTGAACAGTAGAGGTTTCGGTCTGAAGCTCCGCCGTCGAGGCCTGAACCTCGACTGTCTGGCTGACGCTGCCGACCGTCAACTGCGCGTCGATGCGCACTGTGACTTTGCTTGTGATCCCGATGCCGGTTTTCTTGTAGGTCTGGAACCCCGGAGCCTGCACCGTCACCGTATACAACCCTTGTGGAAGGTAGGGCACCGTGTATTCACCCACGGAGTTGGACTTGCTGTTTGTGTTGACCCCCGTATTTACCTCGGTCAGCGTGATATTTGCGCCCGCAACTACGGCGCCCTTCTGATCGGTTACAGTGCCGGAGATGGTGCTGGACTCAATCTGCGCCATAGCCATACCGACACCAAGACTGAGCAACGAAATCAATAACACGATTCTGCTCTTGATCGTCATCTGCCCTCCTGATTGTTGTCTGGTGCTGTGAAGCATGTGGTTAATGCCTCCGTCGATCCATCGCTCCGATGGGCACAACTTTCATGCCCGCGGAATCCCGAAAGGTACGGTGGCCAAATGTGTAGCAACTGATTATTTTTCATTTTTTGAAGCGATACATTGATATATCAAGCCGCACAGCATTGTCAAGAGGCTTGTCCGAAAAAACTTTCGGCTCTGCGCGAGAATCCGGCAAAATGCCGAAGACGTTCCATAACTATCTGATTCTATAATATGTTAATGGCTTTCCCGGTTCGGGCAGCTTCCCCACGACACATGAGAGTAACCGGCAGCGAAATCGATCGCCGTCCGGAACCACTGGGAAGCCCGGCTTGCCCGCGAAGCCTGCCGGGCCGAAGCATTGGAAGAGCCACGGCGAGGCTTGGCGAGCTTGCGCGGCCCATCGGGACCAAGGCGCGTAAAGCGACTTCCGAAACTCCCCTGCCTACCACCGGTAAAAGCGGTAAGGATTGTCTCCCATATTGAAGTCCGTGCGATAGTCGGGGTGATAATAGCCGGCCCTGGCCCCTTCGGGCATGGCCGTCGGAGGCAGGTCCAGCAAGCGGCTGGGTATGGGCGGCTGGCAATCATGCCCCGATCGATTCCCATCCGGACCGATCCACATGCGATCCGGGTTGAGAACCGTTTTGCGCGGCTCGAAAATCCGGCGGTCCACCGCGAAACTGGCGCCCAGATTGGCCAGCAACTGGGCCACCGCGCGCGTGGCCCGCCA
>Ga0187865_1001651_pt1 | contig 24456 bp, 30 predicted proteins | sample June2016WEW_11_1_2_FD_132989 | JGI IMG/M metagenome (GOLD analysis project Ga0187865, IMG submission 132989) | Peatland microbial communities from SPRUCE experiment site at the Marcell Experimental Forest, Minnesota, USA - June2016WEW_11_100 | ecosystem: Environmental > Terrestrial > Soil >...
AGTTGCACATCTTTGAGGTCAGCGGCACACTTCCAGCAGGCGATGGACTTCCTGGCATTGCTCTCACTACAGCCAGGACAGATCTTCCTCCGCTTGAGCTTCTTCTTAGCCTTGAAGAAAAATGCCAAGGAGGGGCCGCTCTGCTTGATGTCGGATACCTTCAGCTCAAGGACCTCAGAAGGCCTCCGAGCGAACATCCAGGCTATGACGATGAAGGCTATATCGCGCAGCCGAAGGTAGGTGTCGCCATGCATTGAATAGGTTTCCATGCTCTGGATCTTGCCTATCAGCTCCTCAACATACTCTGCGGTCATAGTATCTGCGCGGTCCCTGCGCTCACGCCTTTTCTTATTGACTAGCCAGCCCCCCACAGAACTCACCTTTTTTCAGGTTCCGATGAATCCTGCTCTGCATTGCCACGCCCCTTCTGGGCGATTGTCACATTGAGCTTCAAGGCATCCCTGAGCAGTTCGAGCAACTGCTGCCTTTCCCCATAGCCGTTAGGGGTCATTGCAGAACCCTCGGCCACATAGTTTTCTGCCTGGGTCTTGATCTTTTGTATGAGCGCTTTACTCTCATTATCGTCAGGAAGCAACAATTTGTCAGCATTGAGGCAGATATGCAGGATGGGACCGATGTCCCTGATTCCCCCAGAAATGAGGTTGATCTCGAACTCCTGTTTTTTAAAGTGTTTATCTTCTATGGTGGTTATTTCAGTTGAAGGCCTTGGGATGCCTGACATTAGGGATCACCTTCATGTTTCTGGGCTATCCTAATTGCTGTGCAGTGAAGGGCAGGCTCGTGCAGTTCGATGGCGTCCTTTATGGTCTTGCACAGGATCCGGCAGTCAGGCACCAGCCCGACGGTTGAGATCCGCATGCTGACTTTGTACTCTTCTTTTGCCATATTGATCACCGCAGGAAAAACCACCAGAGCATAACGATGATTGCTGCCACAGCGCCCACCCCGCCGAGGATTATCAGGAGGGTCCTCCAGTTGGTTGGTTCCTGCTTCGGTGATGGCGGCACATAGGTCATTTCGGTCCCACCTTTAAGCAGGAGCAGTATGTTCTGCTTGGCGATGACCTCTTTAGTCTGCCCCAGTTCGTTCTGCATGCCGGTTATCCGGTAGTCCACCCAGTCATCGTACATGGACCTTATTTCAGAGAAGGATGGAGGGACAATGGCGTAGCCCATGGCGGTCAGTTTCTGGGTAAGAGCCAACGCTTCTGCGGCTGTTGGGAGGCGCTTCTGGGTGTCCTCAAAGTCCTTGATAAGAGCATCCTTGTAGGCCTTCACCTTGGCAGCGGTCGAGATGCCGTATATTTCCCGGACTTCCTTGTGCTCCTTTGCTTCCCTCCGCAGGATGTGGCGCTGGAAGAAACCAGGCTGTTCGATCTCGAAGGGGCTCAAGGGCTCTTCTATGTAACGGAGGGGAAGGAAGGTTCCCTTCTGGGTCGAGACTGAGGAAATCATGAAGCCGAAGGGTGTATCGTCTATGGTGGGGATGATCTGCGGCAGGGGATGGTCCAGCATCACCAGCCAGTCATTCTCTTCAAGGTCGGTGATGGCGTAGCGGTGGCGCTTCACCTCGAGCTGCATGGTCACCGGCGATGATGGAGGAGCTGCTGCGGCATCGGCATCCTTGGCGGGCAGGAACTGGGTGTACTGCTGCAGGAGGCTCGAGGAAAGAGAGAGAGTCTCAGCCCTAACGCCGAGGTCCTTGATCGGCTCCTTGTAGAGGATAGGGACGAAGTCCTGGGTGCCGTCCGGGAACTGCATGTCTGCAGCGAGCTTGCGTATTTCCCTGGCAGAGGTCACGCTGTAGGTCAGTATGCCGAACATGAATATTAGCATGGCCACTATGCCGCCTATGAAGAAGTAGAGGAAGTACTGGATGTAGATGAAGGCCAGGAATTCCCCTCCGAGGAGGGGAGCGAGGGCTGCTACCAGGTAGAGCCCCATGGCCTTGCCGTAACCGCCGAAGGATGGCATGGCCTAAGCCCCGGGGTAGACGATGATAGTGCCGTCGGGCCTGAGCTCGAGGCGCGGCTTCTTTGGTTCAGGGGCTGCCGGAGCCTTTTCTGGAACGCCCAATGCATGGGCTGCTTCAACTGGAGCCACTGGAGCAGGTGGCGGGGGTGGCACTTGCTGGATTGGTGGAGGTAACGGTTGAACTGGTACAGGCATTTGCGGGCCGAGAGGCTTGCCGCACCTGGGGCATGCCAGATAGAAGTTCCTGTCATTTTGGGAATTCCATTCTTTCATCTTGACTGGCGTGACAATTCCGCAAGTTGGGCACATGCAGACAGTTCCTGGTTCTTCTCTGGTGTGGTTGAACTTCTTGCTTTGACCTTGGCGGAGCGGGGCAACGTAGCCTATTACAGCGTCGGCAACCAGCACTGCAATGATGGTGCCAAGGGCCGTCACGACGGTCCTTTCGTCGAGCAGGTCCAGAATCAGGGTGTAGGGGTTCATTGTCAGCCATAGGATGGCAAAGACAATGCTGCCAGCGATGAAAGCACTCAGTTTCTGGATTGTTTTCTGCGCGAGGGTCATACGGAATTCCCCGCTACTTCAACGAAGGAGTAGACAAAAAACGGGTACTCCGGGTCTCTTTTTAGCTCATATTTTTTCTGTCGGAACATAGAGATCACCATGAACGGTCACTTCTTCTTGCTCTTCCCGTAGACACGGTGCGTCCCGCCTCCTTTGGAACGCTCCATGTGGAACTTGCCTCCTCGAGGGCCTGTGTGGGATTTGCAGGGCATAGCATCACCCCTTCTTGTCCTTATGATCTGGAATCACGAAATAGGCGACCAAGCCCGATGTGAAATAAACAGATGCAAAAATTGGGTAGAATGCTGGAGCTGGGATTGCATCTGTCGGAAGGCGTGGCATAACCATGAATACGAACAGATAGAGGATGAATGCGCTGAGAAGTCCTGAGAATATTGTGCGGAAGAGCGTCATTATTTTTTGCCTCCTCTCTTTGTGAACCCTACGAAGAACAGGATCAGCACCAGGACCCCTCCGAAGATCAGGGCAAGGGTGAAGGTTTCATGGTGAGTATCTGCAAGGACCTGGTCCCAGTCAAACCAGTGGCCCCAGATGAGGTACTGCTCGAGCTGCACCAGGAAGGCAGCCACGAACAGGACGACCGCTATAAGGGGCAGGAGGAACCTGCGGGCGATCTTGGAGCCCTTCGCCTTTACGCCCTGCTTGAACTTGCTCATTTCTTATGATAACCTCCAGTTTGCTTCTCATTGGCAGCTTTGTTTGTCAAGAGAGATTTGACCACAAATGCGATACCAACAAGGTGAAAGGATACTAAGACGGGAATGATGAAGGGTTGCTGCTGCTGGGGGAAGTAGGAGCTTATGGATGGTGTCACCAATAGCAGGATCTCAGTTGTTGAGCCAATGATGATGAGCACACCAACAATCAGCATTATATTGATTCTCATTTCTTCCCGCTCCTCATTATGGCCAGTACGAAAATGCAGAAAGCAGCGACGCCTACGAGGATGTCGCCAGCGATCCACCAGGGCATGCTGACCAGCTGGAACGGGAATGAGTAGGGCTTGCCTGGATAGAGGATGTTCCACTGGGCAAGATCCCACAAGCCCCAGAGGCTGAAGACGCCAGCCATGGCTAGCCCGATGATCAGCGCAGTCTTCGCGCCATAGCCCATCGGCTGCTTCAGTGCTTTCTTGGCAGAGCTGGTCTTGAATTTCATTTAGATCCCTTTTTTCCGCGCATTGCTATGGGAAGAGCGGCCGCTCCCACCACGATTAGCACCAGGCCTGGCAGCGTCAGGATATTGATGTATTGGGAGTAGGGGCTGGAGCCCACGGTCTGGTTGTGTTGGGTTGGCGGTTGCGAAGGCGTCATGGTCACCCCTATGGGGATGTTCCCGGTGTGCCCGCCCGCAGTGTGATTTGCGTCGCCGACCCAATCAACGCTCAGGACATAGCTGCCGAGGATGGGGCTTCGCCAGGTCCAGATGGCGTCGCCGTAGATGTCGCTTGTGGCGGGCCCGTTTGTGACCAGCGCGTTGTTTGAGGCGTTCTTGATGGTGAATTGGAGGACGGCGCCCACTATTGGATGGGGCGGACCCATGTTTGATTCTGAAATGACTGCCTTGATTGGATAGGGCGATCCTGCATAGCAGGAGCCAGCCATAGTAGTATCGATGGGGACGCCAGAGAAGGACACGCTGCTGAGGAAGGATGGTATTTTTATGTTGGCATTGGGGAGCAGCACCCCAGCGCCAGTCATGCCCACGCCTATTATGATCAAGACCACGGCTGCCATGGCAAAGGTCGACCTTGCCATTATTGTTTGCCTCCACGCTTGGCAAGGACCCCTATCAGGGCGCCGACCACGATTGCGAACATCACCAGCCCGACGGCTGCCAGCTGAACCATGAGGCTTATGCTCTCGATGACGGTGATGCCATTGTTGCCCGTCGATACCGGGACCACACCAGAGCCTGAGAAGAACATGCTGCCTATGGCGATGGTCATGTTGCCACTGTATTGCCCGAGGTCCACGGTGTTAGCTGCCCCGCTTATGGCGTAGACCGTTCCGTTGGCGAGCGTAATCGTGCCAGAGAAGTTGGGGTCGTTGACCGTTTGGAAGATCTCGCTGCCCTGGGCGGTCACGGTGACATAGGTATCGGTCGACGTCTGGTTGCCGCCGTTGTTGCCTCCGCCTCCGCCTCCTCCCCCACCTGCTGCTGCTAGGCTGAGGGTCGCTGTTACGGTCTGCCCTGCGAGAACATTGGCGGTCGCGGTTTCATTGTCGGAGCCATAGGCTGCAGTTATGGCGTAGGATCCAACTGGGACCTGCTGGGAATAGGGAGTCGTGGACGGGGCGCCATTCACTGTGATGGCGATTCCGTCGGTCGCCGTCCCGTTGACATTGGTGATTATAACCAGGACACCATAATAGGCCGGCTGCACTGGCGTCACGTCGGTCCATGTGTCAAAGACGAGGGTTGCGATTGCGTTGGCAGAAACGGTCACGGTCTTCTGGCTGGAGTAATAATGATTGATGGAGCCCCTGGAATCGGTGATGAGCTTCTGGAAGGTTGCATTAATGACATAGGTTCCTGGCGGCACATTAGATATATCAAAGGGCGTGGTCGCCCTGTTGAAGACTGAAGAGCTCGAGATCAGCGTCGCGGTAATGGGGAGCCCCTGGTAGGTCGCGGATCCCCGAACCTCGCCCGTTGTCGGTGTTGTGGTGCCAGAGGCGTTGCTGGTCAGGGTAATGGTGTGCGTGCTGGTTTCATCAATATCACTGGCGCTAATGCCGAAGAGGGTATAGACAATCCTGATGGTGTGCGCGCTGGAGTGGCTGCCCAGGACGAGCAAATCCGTGAAGGTTGCGCTGGCGGTCCCATTGCTTGCCCACGTCATGCCCTTGGCGGCCACGATGGCGACTCCGTCTGCATAGGCGGTGTACCTGATGGAATCAACAAAAGATCCGTAGGGAACATTGACCTGGACCGTCAAGGGAATGGTGACCGCAAGGACGTTGCTCCCGTAATATGAGATCTGGAAGGTCGAACCGTCGGCTGGGCTCCAATAGACCATCTGTGGCCCGGTGTTCAATGCTGAGAGCATCCCAGAGTAGAACCCCAGGGCGAGGACGATGGACACTGCAGCCACGGCAATTACAGCCGCGAAGATCAAACTCCGATTGGGTCGCTTTCCTTTAGATTTTGGCATTCTTATTTTCCTCCTTTTTTATTCAGCGCCTGCCCGCCCACCTTGTCGACGCCCCTGCCTATGCCCGTGAAGACAAGGAAGATGACGACGACCGCGATGGCGACAACTATCAGCAGGAATACCAAGCCGAACTCCACCAGGGGCGAGGAGAACCAGCTGCTCAGGGAAGCAGTAATTTCCCCCCAGAGGGTTGTCGAGATGGTGGAGTTCTGGCTCTGGAAGATGGGAAGGGTAGAGTTCACGGCGTTATTAACCGAGAAGATGAAGGTACCGAGCTCCAAGTAATAGATCTTGATATTGTAGGTCACTGAGGGGTAGCCGATGTGCGCAAGGCCGAGCCAATAGCTGCCGCCATCATCTGACCCTCCGAAGTTCGCCAATGTGATCGGCGTAAAGACCTGTGGCGAGAACCTTGAATCGGGGGAAATGCTGCCAGCCAGAGATTGGTTCATTGCATAGGCCTGCAGCTGGCTCGGGTTTAGGTAGATCGATGAGGGGTTAGCGCCAGCGGTAGTTGCACTCGTATAGAGTGTGAGAGGCTGCCCGCTGTTCTGCGGGGACATCTGCGCCTTCTCGGACACCCACAGGGGAATGTTCGTCTTGAAGTTGCCCCCGTCGTCGTAGTAGCCGTTAAGCGTGTAGGAATTGACCACGGCTGCGATTGGGATGGACTCGGCAGCCTGGAATGTCGACTGCGGGTTTGAGGGGTCTATCATGGCGTGGTTCCATACCTCGGTCTGCCCGACGAGCCAGATCTGCTGCCCCTGGAAGGCATACTCGCCAGAGCCGGGCACGCTGAAAATATTTATATTGAAGTAGGCGGGGACGACGTAGCCAACGACATGCTCGTAGGTGCTGACGTTGCCAGAGGTGGATTTCAGGACGTAATAATCGACTTCCTGGATGGGATTCGAGGTGTCGGTCGAGGTGTAGCTCAGCTGGATGTTAAGCTTCCCATCGGCATAGTTGAACCAGTCGCCGGATGATCCCAAGGGGATTACCCCAAAAGGCTGTTTCGTGGCGTCATGGGCTTGGATTACTGCCTGGTATGCGCCCGAAGACAGCCAGCTAAACGGCGGTTGAAGCTGGGTGCCTGTTGGAGTTGCCATCTGGAGGTTCGCAGTGCTGAAGCCGTCGAGGTAGAACTGGAGCCCCTCGAACCCTGGCGTCATGGAGGACAGATGTAGATAGCCTCCCTGGTAAGCCAGGGCTGCGCCCGCCACCGCAACTATGGCAATGACGGCTACAATAATCAGCACGGTCGGGTTCTTGTTTTTAGGGGGGGATTTGGGCATTCTTTGATACCTCCATTAATTTTGATAATTTTATTTTCATCCATCCCCCCACGCTGTTTGTTCTATTGCTGATGGTAAAAAAGGGGGATATCCGCACCTGCAGGGGCAGACGTCTGGCGGATCCTGCTCCTCGAGGAGCGATTACTTTCGCATTAGAAAGGCGGCTGATTCCGTAGAAGAACAGGCAGAAGGCAGCTGGCGCCAAGGCGAAGCCCAAGATGAAGGGAGCAGGACCCACCATGGCAGCTGCAGATGCCATAAGGTTGAAGATGATGTGGGAACCCATGGCGGTGAAGAGCGAGCCCGTGAGGTAGTAGACGACGCAAAATATCACCATGGCGATAACAGCGAATACCAAAAAGGGGGGGTTCCACCCATACACGCCCACATGGACTGGCGCGAAGAAGAGACCAGTTATCACGGCGGCTGCGGGCCAGGGGAAGAGCGTGCAGAGCCACCGGAACAGGAAGTAGCAGAAGAACAGCGTTTCGATGATTGCCATGTTCGCGTAAAACAACTTCGCCGGGAAGGTGACGGCAGCTGCAGGAGGGATAATGTAGACTGTCGCAACGAGCGAAAGGAAGGCAACGGCGACCCCTATGGTGGTCACCAGAATTCCGTAGGGGCTTATCAGTTTAGAATTGACATTGTTGAGAGAGAACAGCATTATTGGCAGAGACAGCATAATCATAAAGGCAGCCTTGACGGCAAGAGAGAGTTCGGTGTCCACTGTCTGCGTGAATATGAGAATAGCAATCATTACAGCGCCCACCCCAAACAGCAGAGATATGGGATCCATCCGGAGCCGCTGCATCTGCGTGACCTTGAGTTCCTTAGATCCCTGGGTCACGCCCTGCTTGAACTTGCTCATTTCTTCTTGCCTCCCTTGCTCTTGTGCTTCCCCGACTTTTTCTTCGATTTGTGACTGGCGCCTTTTTGGAGCACCCTGCTGCTGATGATTATCATAAGTACCGCCACAAAGAGCAGGCTTGCCGTCGATATTATGACCACGGCAGCCTTCTGCGGGACTGGCAGGTTGTTGAAGTTGTTAACTAGCTGTTGCCCGCCCTGGATGATTGGGTTGGAGCCGTTGCTAGGGTTGCTCGAGTTGTGGTTGCCAGGGTTGGCCACTGAAACCGCTGTGACTGTGTGGTTGCCCGTCATGTAGATTACCAACTGGACGGTCCCATTCTGCGGGGTTCCGACATTGCTCCCGTCCCTGACCCAATGGTCGAAGTGGTAGCCAGGGCTTGCCGAGAAGGTCACGGTGACCGGCTGGTTGTAGCTGTATTGGTGAACCCCAGGCGCCGGGCTGATGGTCCCATGGGAAACTGCGCCGACCATGAGATAGTAGTTTCCGCCGCCACCACCCCCACCACCACCTCCTCCGCCTCCTCCTCCTCCACCGCTGTAGGTGAAGGTTGCAGAGAGCGTGTGGTCAGAGCCCATAGCAAAGGAGCAGGGGTTTGATGTGTTGGTGATGCTGTCGAGGGTCCAATGGGCGAAGGTATAACCGCTGCTGGCTGATGCCAGGACGGTGACGACCGTCATGGACGGATAGTAGCCAGAAGTTGTGTTGATCGATCCACCCGTTGGTGAGTTGACGGTGAGATAGAATAGGGGTGCGCTGGTGACGAAAGCCTCGGTAGGCGAGACTGCCCAAGCACCCGAACTGTCGTTGGCGTAGAAAATGTAGTTAACCGTTGCCCCCACGGACCCGGTGAGCGTCCTGGTCAGGTTCGCCCAGGTGCCCGAGAAGGGGGTCCAGGTCTGGTTTGAATAGGATCCTGTGCCGTTGTCGATGGACAGGACGAAGCCCGAGAGGGTATAGCCAGAGTACCATTGGGAGTAAAAGAGCGTGGGCTTGCCCGCTGTCGTTTGGTTGACGCCCAAGGACAAGCAGCTGGTGCCCATGGCTTCGGTTGCTCCCCAGGACGTGAAGGTGGGCGCCAGCGCTACCGTGTTGTTGGCCAGAGTTTGGGATGCGCTTGCCACCGTGGAGTTATCCCAGTACAGGGTGACGGTGTTGTTGCCTGGGGTGTCCGGCAATGTTGAGAGTTTGAAGAGGAACGTCGCGTTGATGCCGTTGTTCACTGAAACGAGGTCATAGGGGACGAAATATGATGTGTTGCCAAGCTGGGTCAGCCTGACATCGGCGAAGCTGGCCTGCGACAAGCCGTTAAGATGGACGGTGTTGTTGACGTTGATGGAGTTGAAAACTATATAATCGGCAACGTCCCATGTCCCAGCTTCGCCGCCCACGACAAACCTCCCCGGCTCTACGGCCATGAGGGCATCTGTGTTGTGCGACCGCACGGTGACGTTTCCACTGGAATTGAAGGCGCAGGTTATGGCGCCCAGGTTTGTAACATTCCAGAGGCAGTAGAATCCGTTGGTTTTGGCGTCGCCTTCGTCACCGGTCAGCAGAAGGGTTGATGAGACATTATCGATGTAGGCGTGGTTCTCATGCGTGGCATCGTTCCAGAGCAGCGTTTCGTTGTAGAAGTTCGTGAAGGTTGAAAGGTCGGTTGTCCAGTAGAAATCCGCCTGAGCAACGCCCGATATATTGTAGCAGGCCGAGAAGAACAGGGCTCCGTTTGCCACAGCTATGTAGGGATGGGCTGGCTGGTTCGTCGATGCGTCGGTATCGTTGAAAATGATGGACCATGCCTTGGTCGTGAAGTTGTAGGTATAGACCTTTGATTGCATCGAATTATAGATATCCTTCCAATGGATGACAGCCAGGAGCCCCTTGTAATCTATGAAGTTCATCTCTGGCACCCCGCCGGTGAAGTTGTAGGGAAGACCCAGCTGGGACCATGCTGAAGGAGTGAACAGATCCGCAGGCGCACAGGTGAAGAATGAGCCGCCGAACCCGTTCTGCTGGACGCAGAAGAGGTTCTGCTCAGGGACGTAGCACATGTAGCCGATGTAGTTAGAGATCGAGGACGTGGCATAATTCTGGAAGGCATGGGATGTGATGTTGTAGGCCATGATTGCGCCTACCCCGCCAACTATGCCGTCGACGATGACGAGGTCGGGGAAGACCGATGGGGCCACAAAAACATAGAAATCCTGGAAGGACTCTGCGCTGGTGGCAAGGGACGAGCCTAAGTTCCAATTGGCGTCCGCTGAATAGCAGACGATGGCGCTGCCGAATCCTGAGTTGATGAAGATCAGGCGGGTTCCGTTAATGTATGCGGCTTTGACATTCATCGCGCCCTCCGTGTGCAGTGTGGCATCCCAGGAGGAATAATAGGCGATCAAGGACGCGTTGTAGTCCGTCGTCCCTGGCGTCCCGCCCGTGATGTTGCCATTCATGTAATAAGCCTCTGGGGGCAGGACGAGGTATTCGAAGAGGAGGGTGTCGGTCAGGGTGCCTTCGCTCACGCTGTCGTAGGCCGTGATCGAGATGGTCTTTGGTCCGTTGGAGGACGCAGCGGAATAGATAATCGAAAAAGTGATGTTGTAGGACGTGGCATTGTTCCAGACTGCGGAGCAGGATCCTGTGTTGAGGGTGAAATAGCCCCCGGTATCGGCGGTCTTTGAGAACGCGCCCGTAGCATTGACCCAGAGGAATGTCGCGCCATCAAGGGCGACCGTGGCATTTGTGAGGACTCCGCTGCCGTTGGTCGTGACCATGATTGTGAAGGGAACACCAAGCGAAGGGGTCGCTGTTGACAACAGATCGGTTATGGTGAGGGGGCTTGCCTGCGTCTGCTCGGCTGACCATCCGCTGACCGCCGGGGGCGACACCAGGTACTTCCTTACCCGCACATCATCTATGTAAAATTGCTTCGATCCAGATTCCATATGGGGCGTTATCCTTACGGGTTGGGTTGTCGATTCGCCCACACACCATCCCTGAACCAGCAGCCCTTTGGAGTAAAACCGCCACGGCGTAGATCCGCCATCAAGGGGATCGTAGACTATACCCTGCTTGTACCAGTTATTTACTGAATAGGTGTCTACCTGGGTGTAGACATCGCCGGAGTCGGTGACGGCTATTGCGCTTGATGTTGGGTAGCCGTAATAAGCCCTGAAATATTGCGTTGTCCCTGCATTTGTCAGTGAGAACCTGTCGCCGTCGCCCGTTGTTGTGGGATAAATATCATATTCCACAATGAAACTTGATGGTAAATTAGAAGGATCGACACTCGTGAAGGTTGCTGAATTATCTGAAAAATAGCGCGAGTGTGTCCCGTCAAAATACTGGGTTGAAGAAATCGGGTTGGTTGATGGGTTTGCCCACGAGCCGTCACCGCTCTCAAAATTATCGAAGAAGATGAAGGTGAGCGTGCCATTTGAGACCGATGTTGCAGATGGATTGCCATAATAGAGCCAGACTGGGACCCCGGTGGAGCAGTTGAGCCAGAGGTCCACATGGTTGGATGTTGCGTTCTCAATCCAGTAGGGGTAGGTGGCGGATTGGTTGTCGGCAACAAACCTGAGCTCGGTCTGGAGGTTCACGGTCCTGCCGAGATAGACTGTGTTCGCGCTGTCCACTCCTGAGCTGTTGTAGACGGTGATGTTGAGTTGGAAGGTCGTCGAAGCGTTGACCTGGGTGCCGACGTTGAAAGACTTGCGGTAGGCCCAGCTGGTGTTCCACCAAGTCTGCGCTGAAACTGGCTGGACCGATGCCAGCACCATAAACGTCGATGTGAGCATGATGGCAAGCAGGAAGATGCCGCTGATCTTCTTCATCAGAGCTCCTCCCCGTAGCACCATAAGAAATTGTCGCAGTCCTCAGGCGTGGCGCCATCCCTGGCTGCGCTGAGCGCCCGGGCTGCAGCTTCCCTTAACTCATCGTTGGGAGTGATCATGATTCATTAAACCTCGCCGTGACCCGCCAGACAGAAAAAATAGGAACCTTGGGGAGCATGGGATGCCCTCCTCAAGGATCTGCTTGAGCGTAGAGAGTTGCCACTAGCAAATAGCGCAGCAGAGGGCATCCCCGCCGTTTTCATTGGGAAGTCCCTCTACTTGACGAAGAGCAGTTCGAAGATTGAGCCAGCAGAGGCACTTGGCCCGTAGGCGCCTGTGTTCGAGAATTGCGACACTGAAGCATAGAACTCTGGCGTGAAGGTTATCATTTCACATCCAGATGAGAACGAACCCTTGTTGACGGTGAATGAGATCGTTGTAACGCCCGCTTTCTGGACGGTGTTGCCCTGGACTACCCTGAGGGTCTGGTCCTGCGGAATCTGCCATAGCCAGTTGAGTGTCCCGCCCCAGTTGACGGTGTTCTGAGCGCCAGTCAGGGACAGGTGCGTGCTGTTGTCAGTTCCAGCGATGAGGAAGTTCCAGTCGACGTTGTTCACAACGTCGTGGCTGTCGCGCCATCCTTCGTAGTTCACGGTGGAGTAGATTGTCAGGGTGAAGGTGTCGGATGTGGTTCCCTTGGCTGTGAAGTTGTATGTGGATGAGGCGTTGGTGTAGGCTGTCCCGGCGGAGTCCGTCAGTACCATCGAGTAGCTGCCGGTGCCGTAGACGGGGATGTTGACCTGGTAGTTGTTGGTCGTGCCGTAGGTGTCAGACTGGGACATCTGGGGGACGGTGAAGGTGAATTCCTGGGTGACATAGTTTGTCTTGGCGATCTCAATGATGAGCTGGCTGCCGGAGGGGTAGGGGTTCGAGGATGTGACCTTGGCCGTGGTTCCGTCGCTGGTCAGGGATTCGAGGGTCGTGCCATCGGGCTTGAGAATTGTAATGGTCGTCGACACGACGGTGGAGCCGTTGAGTGCGTTCGTTGTAATGAACGGAATGGGGCGGTTGACGCTGATCAGTGGGTTAGAGCCAGAAGGCTGGGTTATTGGATTGGTGCCCAGGCCCTGGTTCACGCCCGAGAGGTTGACGTTGACCACACCAAAGTAGTAGAGAACGCCAGCGCCGATGACCACGACCACGACAGTCAGAAGGACTGCTAGAGCGATTGTGGAGTTGTTGCCTTTGCCTTTGTGATTAATTGCCCATGAAAATGTTTTTTTCTTATTTTCCATCTTATGGATCACTGATTAGAAGTTGATGCAGCTAATGGTAAAAATGATGTATAATGCACTGTAACTTATGGGCAGAGTATATGATGATAAAATAAAGAAAAATCAGGGCTGGACCAGGAACTTGCGGCGCGTGGCAAGATGGCCTTTGTTCTCGAGATCCTTCATCACCACTTGGCGGACGTATTCCGAGAGGTCGATCTGCTGCACCTGAGCTTCCTGAACCATGAGGCCCCGGATGTCCTCACCCACACGGAATTGAATTAGGATAAGCTCCCGCTTTTCAAGGCGCTCCATTTTTTAATTAGCCCTCCTTTTCTTCTTGGATTTATTTTTCTTCGTGAACCTGGCAAGCCTGGCCTCCAGCTTCCTGATCTTCCCCTGGTAGACCGCCATTGACCTTCTCTGGCGCTCGATGGTGACGTAGGCAGAGTCCAGCTCGGACTTCAGGCGCGTCACGCCAGGGTTTGTGGGCATTCAGACTGCCTCCTTCCAAGCATGCACGATGGGAGCATAGCTGGGCGGACCCACCTGGGGCGTCGTTTTTACCGTGAAGGATCTGTCCTTCAGGAATTGGATTACCTCGGCGCTTGTGTTGCCGTAGTCCGTGTTGTGCGCCTCGACCACCACTTTCTTCACCCTGGCAAGGACATCGACAGCCCCCTCCAGGACCTGCAGCTCTGCCCCCTGGACGTCTATTTTCAAGAAATCAATCCGCTCCCCCTGGACCATGTTATCAATGGTGTCGGCCTCGACTTCCTCAGTACGGATGTCGTCCTCACGGCCAGCGATGCTGTGGCCCGCCACCGACGGGTTGATGTTGAACTTCAGTTTTTCTTTGCGGTTCCAGGCAGCCTTTCCTATTATGCGGTGGTTGAATTTTGCCAGGTTGAGCTTAAGGCACTCCATGTTCCTCAGCTCCGGCTCGACAGCAATTATTTTACCTGGAGCGCATTTCATGGCAAAGAGGATGGATGTGTCGCCGACGCTGGCGCCCACGTCCATCACCGTGTCGCCTGGGTTCACCTTGAGCACTGGCTCGAACCTTGCCTCAAAGACACTCACCGATGCACCAAGAAAATGCGCTGATGGGCTGTACAGAGTTATTCCATCATGGCTGACAAGCCAGAATTTGCCCTTCCGCTTGATCCAGACGAACCCCCCTTTCCTATTGCCAAAAAGAAGGCGGTAGGGGTTCGTGATATTTATCCACCAAGCGTAGGATTGTTCTTTAAAATTCATAATTCATTCACAACCTCGCAATCGCCAAGCATGGGGGAGGGCGGGTCCTTCAATGGCATCCAACCAGCCCTCAAGAAGTGATCAGTTATCCACCAACAATGACATGAAACTAAGGAACGCTTGAGTTTGCCTTTGTAGTTCAGGAGTTCCATCTCATAGCCCTCAATGTTCACCTTTATGGCATCGTGGGGAATCAATAAGTGATCAAGGCAGAAACGTTCGATTATAACTTCAGTGTTGGGCAGGTCAATGCGGCGGGCAAATTCCCTATTAGGCTCTATGCAGATGACTTTCTTCGCTCCAGCAGCCAGGAAGAGCTTGGCGGTGTCGCCAGTGTAGGCGCCCACATCCAAGATTACCTTGCCGTTGGGCTTCAGGTAATCAACCCAAAGCGTTCCTCTTTCTGAACCCTTCCTTATTTCTTCAGGGTAATTATGGAAGAGCCTTCGATAGATTGAATCCAGCGACCAATATCGCGGATGTATCATTCGATCAGCTCCGAAGGATACTTGGAAGGAGGTTTGTAAAAAGGGAGTCCTCCCAATGCCGGGTGCTTGCCCTGATTAAACCAAGGGTTCAGGGAATCATTAGGTGAAAAGGGGCGGATGGCTTGGCGCTGGCGGCCTGAATGGGGAATTTGGGTACGAGAAATAGAGGGCACCAATCGGCGGGGGGAACTCCAAGTTTTTACCGAGGCTTTTTCGCAAAAAGGCTCAGACATAGTGATCACACTTCTCAAACCCTGGCCGGAAGCAGGGCAGGGGGGTAAGGCGGGCACGGCCCTCGGCGAAGACGGTGCGCGGGCCGCAGTACCAGGACCCCGGCGAGAGCTCCTTGGCGTGGGGGCAGCGGACTGGCTCTGACGACGAGACGGTCAGGACGACGGGAGGCTCTTCGATCGAAGAGGGAGGTAAGGTGTCAACGTTGTTACCTACGGAGTTACCTATTGGTATATTACCAGAGAGCATGCCTGTTTTGATGAGATCAACTAGTTGGTTCATTCTTGAAGCCAGAACGTAGACCATGTCCTTGAGCTGCTGGAAGCCGAGGTAACCGCTGGATGCAGTGAACTTGGCGATCTGAGTTTCCATGGAGGACAAGCGACGGTCGAACTCGCCTATGTTGACCTTGATCTCGACGTTCCCGCTGTCCTTGGGGGTATGGTCCGTGTCTATTGATACGAGCCCGGACTTATCGCTGAAATGCTGGCCGGAGGGGACGCCAGGGATGGCCACAGCGAGCTCGAGAGTGGAGCCATTGACCTGAAGGCACTCGTCGAAGGAGGCTATGGCCTGGGCATCCCAGCCTAGGTCGAAGAGGGACTCAGCAAGGGGATCTCGCCAGTCGGCTGTGTGGGGGAAGACCAGGCACTTACCGTGAGACTTTCCCTCACCCACGAAGGCCCGCAGGGTGAAATTGGAATTGGACAGGGAACGGTACCAGGGCAGGCCCCACCGGCTCAGCTTCAGGCCAGGGATTCTTTCCAGGTGTGAATCGGACAGGACAAGGGTCTGGTAGTAGAGCAGGCCGTGGGCGTTGAAGTTCTCTGGTTTCTTTGGGGAGGAGGCAGCAGGGGCATTTATCCGTCTATCCGTCCCCACGGATGAATTCGACATTTTTGATGATGCTCTCTCGTAAGCAGCGTATAGAGCACCTTTGGATATTGCATACTTTGATGATAGTCTCTTGATGTCCCCCTTCATCAGAGCACCTTGGCGATGGAGGGCGAGGAGCTCTTGCAAAGCCCGATCCCTATTTTCGACAGGGAGGACGGATGAATTTGTGTCGAATTCGACATTTGTGGAGGAAGCGGGCATGCATGTGTCACTCCTTTGGTGTGAACTTTTTACAAGGGCATTTATCGCCTACTTCAGCGTAGGTATAGGGGCTAATGCAACATTGATCGTCATCTGGCTCTGGATTCCACCATCTGCATTTGGTTCGGTCAAGTTCTCTTGATGTCCATTCCCAAGTAATGATGTTAAAAAGAGTAAACTCATTTGATCCAGGGTGCATCCTGTGTAATGCCCTTGTCAAGGCGGTGAGTGCAAAACTGCCACTGTCATCCTCAAATCCATCCAACTTTGCATCAATGTTCGTCATCTGAGATGGGGTCTTACTTCCAATCTTTGTGATTATACCTTCACCCAATTTCTGGCAGTCTCTTTGGCGTGGATGCCAGTAAATGTAGACTTTGTCGCCTACCTTGAAGGATCGCTTTCTTGGCAATCGTATGGTTTGGGTTTTTGAACCATCTCTTAATTTATCAAGCATAACCGTAAAACCTAACAGTGGCATCAACAGCCCTCCTTGATCACGACCTTCTTCAGCACAGTAGGCAGCCAACGAGGGGGGCGGTAGACACTCCAGGGGATTAAGAAATATTCAGCCTCGCCGTTGGAGTAGAAGCCCCTGCGGTAGAAGCTGCACTCGGTGGCGGGGATGAAGAGGATCTCGCCCTCAGACTCGCAGACCTGGGCGAAGTAGAGCTGAGAAAGCACGCCGTATTGTTTGGCATCTTCGACCTTCTGGCATAGGATTGCGAGCACGGGGTAGCCGAATCGCTCCTCGGACTTGGCCTTGGTCCAGGTGGTGCCGGTGACCTCGAAATAGGCGCCGTATTGGGGGGCTTTGAGGTCGTAGCGCTCATCGAGGCTGATGTGGTAGCCTTCCACCTGGGTTGTTGTGCCCGAGCCGTAGCCGGTCCTGATGATGAGGATTCCCAGCTGCTTGAGGACGTGTATCACTGCGTCCTCACGCGCCTTGGCAGTGGGCCAGGCCTTGCGGTACTTGTACTTCCAGCCGACTACTGGGACCGCGGAGGGCTGGGTGACGGTCATTGAGGTGGCGCCTCCTCCCCAACATCAATTACCTTTTTTGGCAGGGATACCAGCTGCTGCACTTCGTTGAGGCGCGGGATCACCACGTCCTTGAGCACCCTGCCATCGTTGGAGGTGATGTAAGGAAGGAAGGCAGCGATCTTGGAGCTCTGCATCAAATACGTAGATTCGAGCTGGGACTTGATGTACCAGTACATGACCCGCAGAGAGATGTTCCAGTTGATTTTTTCTTTCTTGCGCTCCCAGACCGAGGGAGCTTCGACCTTTGCCGTCACGTTCATTGGATGGCTATCGACGGTTTCGACGATCTTGAACTGTATAAAGACCTCGTTGTGGTCTGGATCCCAGCGCCAGTAGACGTCCTTGATGCCCCACTTTGCCAGGATACCGTCGATTGCGCTCTTGGTATAGAGGGCATTGAGCTTGGTTGTTTTGTAGGGGAGGGCAGGATCGTCGGTGTAGATCTTCACGGTTACGCCCCCTTAAAGTCAAAGAATTTGCAGTAGCCGTCTGCAGACACGTTCCTGGGTTCGTCGCTGGAATTGCACAATCCATTAAGATTGTTGAGTGGCTCGTAGAAGTCGCAGTGAGAGCAGGTCCTCTTGTTGGCTACAGGCTCAGGATCCTTCACTGGAGGAAGGGCAGGCACAGCGGTAGACTCTGGCAAAGGTGTGAGTGCAGGCAGACAAGAGATATCAAACATGGATAAGCGTTGCATGAACTCAGGCCGGTAGGAATTGATGCCGAATTGAGCCAGAAGATTTGTAACTGCTTCAGGGGTAATCTTCTTTTGTGGGCCGGCCTGCCTCATAGCCTCTTCAACAGCAGTTGAAAAAGACCTGGGGAGTTTTGATGGCTTCCTGATATTACCCCCGCACGTCATGACCTTGTAGGTTATGCCAAGCGTTTTCAGCCTGTAATTTATGCCATTGGGTTTGAGATCATATTTCTTTGCAAGAGACAAGATAGTGCCATAGGGCAATTTCCCATGGTTTTCATTGATCAGGGCCCTGAGTTCATCAACTGCTTTTTTAAGATTGGGCGGTTCCCTAGAGTTTGGATGAATTGCCTTTTCAGGTGTACACGAAGAGGGCTTTTTGATTACCTCTGGGGATACCTCCTTGTGTACCTCTGTGCGTACCTCTGGTAGTACCGCGGCGGTCCTGGGTGCTTCTGGCGGCTCCTCGAGGAGGATTGCCAGAGCTTTCCTTGCGTTTTCCCATGCGGCTTGAGGGTTGGTGATGAATCGTGTCAGCTTAATGGATATGCCGCTGCTTTGCACAGAGATCTCTATTCCGTGTGTCTCGGGTGTCATGGTTTTAAGCCGCCTTTATTTCGGGAATAGCTACCCGGCGCCTCTTCTCGGCCCTGAGGACCGTCAGAACCTTGCTTGGGATCTCTTTGAAGTCGCTGTCGATCAGGTAGGTGAGTTCTTCATTGTTCAGTTCCTTCAGGTGGAAATCGAAGTCTGGGTCTTTGGTGTCTGCTTTGGCTGACAGGAAGTAGTCGACCTTGTTCACGGCCACGCCCACGCCAGGGCTGGAGGCTACTTCACTGGCGCTAGGGATAGAAACGGGTTTAACATCAAGCCGGGTCTGTTTGTGTTTTGGTAGGTAGCCCTCACTTGCTGCTTCCTTGATACATTCGTCTATGACGAAGTGAAGGTCCTCAACCATCAAAGATTTGTCCTTGGACGCTGGCTTGCAGCTGAACCCGAGGATCTCACCAAAGGCATCAATTTTTAAGGAGGCTTTGACGGCGCAAGTTGCAGTCTGGACGTTGTATTCGAGAGTCTTCTTGTTGATGTCTGTCATTAAATCACCCCCTTCATAGATGGACCACCCTGTTGCAGTCTCTGCAGCGGTACCAGGCGATGCCCGTAGATGTGGATAAGTGGGCATCCCATTCTGGATGAAGGCACCTGGGCTGCGCTGGGGGAATGTTGAAGACTTCGCTCAGGCTGGGCATTCGACCATACCCTCCTTTTTCATTATTTGGGATGCCACAACGCAGTCGAAGTAGTCGGCGCATGCCTCCGGGGAGCAGCGCTTCCTAAGGCCGTGCCCGAAGCAGTCCCTCCCAAGGATGGAATCGAGGAAGTTCATGCTGGAACCCCCTCAGCGAGTTCGCCCTTGTTGAAGGTCTTGACCATGCAGCCTGCGTGGCGCCGGCATGCCTGGCACTCGGCGCTTGATTCAGAGAAGGAGCCGAAGCAGGGAAAGCCTGGCATTCAGTACCACTTCCCCGGCGTTATCTCGACGCCGAACTCTGCCTTGAGGTCATCAAGCAGGTGGAGCAGGTACTGATCATCCTCGCCCTGGCTGGGGTCGCCTACGAACTCGTACTTGATGATATGCATCTCTTCCGAGGCAGAAGTATTGGATGCCAGGGCCGAGACCGTTAGATGCTGCAGACCCTCCCGCTTCCACAGCTCATAGTGCAGGTCGGACTTGCTCTTCAGGATAAATTCGTTGAAGCTCTTCACGAGCTCCCTAACAGCCTGTTTATTCAACGTCGGAAAGGATCGGGCGTAGGCTGATGACGTTTCCGTTCCTGGTGGGGATTCAGAACTTCGCGCTGTTCCCATAGACACACACCTATTGATTTATCGCTTTGATAAAAGGGATATATATAAATATCTGTTTTACCTTAGCGATAAATCGATAGGAATGTCTGATATACCAATTCAGAAAAATGATGAAACGGTGTGTATATTGCTCGAGCGCGTAGGATATGGTGGAATTAAGGTCCTGCTCTATCTATTGAAACATGAGGAAAGCAACAAGAACCAGATGCGAGTAAAAGCTGAAATGGGACCCAACAGTTTGGAGGGCACCATACATAGGTTGCACGTCCTCGAGCTCGTTGCTGAGAAGGAAGGACGTGGCACTGAAATGCTCTACAGCCTGACGGACAAAGGAAAGAAGGTTGCCGAGAGCCTAGATACGGCTGAAAGGATCCTATCTGAGGGCGCCTAGCTGCTCCTTGAGCTTCTCGTATTTGTCCTCTTTCATCAGGCGAAGGTAGTAGCGGATCAGCTTTTTAGCCTCCTCGAGAGCGTCGACGTGGTCGCAGGCATCGAGAGAGATTTCTAGGCCGTCGATCATTCCCTGGCGCCGATCTTCGCTGGACACGATTTTTCCCTATTGCCAGCCGGAGTATAAAAAGAAATTCGAAAGCCTTTTCTCAGGAGGGGGGGATAGGTGAAATTGTGTGTGTTGAGCAGTGCCGAGGAAGGGGTACAGGTCGCTGACGCTGCCGGAGGATCTTCACGCCAGGCTTCTCGAGAAGGCCAGGATGTACGGTACAAGCCCTCAAAAAGCGCTTAGAATCATCATGGAAGATTTAGGCGGTCATGTAAATTTTGATGAACCTTTTTCCTCGAGGGATAAAAGGTTCGGGGCAGCCTTCGCCACCTCCTCCACGGTTTCCCCTGATTTTCCCATAAATAAATCAAAAAGTTTCATCAAAAATGTTAGCGGGCCCGATAACTTGAGGTCCTGTACCGTACTTTCTGACTTTGCGAGGTTCTGCTCTGTGGACCTGGGCCTGGCTCCTCGGACCGTGGATACCCACATTGACCGGATGGCAAATGTTTTCAGAGCTGTAGGGCCTGAGCCCTCTTTGGAGCAGCTGCGCTCATTCCTGGCTACCGTTGAAAACCCCTCGTCATTCAATAACCACATAAAGGCCCTCCGTGCGTTCTACAGGGATTTTAAAGGCGATGACTCCCTGATAAAAACATTTAGGTGGAGGCGCTGCGAGTACCCACCGCACCGGCTCTTCACCAATAAGGAACTCGTGGAGTTTAGTCAGCAGCTGACAGAGTCAGACCTGTCTCTCTTCCTCATGTTCGCCTCCACTGGGCGGCGCTTCAGTGAGATCATATCCCTCCAGTGGCCAGAGATAGACCTGAAGACAAGGACCCTCCAGCCGAACCACTTCGCAAGGACGAAGCGGTCCTACTACTCGTTCTTCAATGAAGAGTGCTCTGCCAGGCTGGGCATGCTGACCCGGGGGGAGGGGAGGATCTTCACTGCCTCGCCCATCCACGTGCCCTGGCGCTACGCCCGGCTCCGCACCGGGCTTCCGGTAACTCCCCAGTCCTTGAGGTTCTGGTTCGCCAACGAGATGGCCAGGCTCGGGGTGCCGGATCGTTTCATAGACGCTTTTCAGGGACGAATTCCGAGATCGATTTTGGCGAGGCACTACACAGACTTCTCATTAGAGAACCTGAAGGCAGTGTATGAGAAGGCTGGGCTGAGGGTTAGAGGGTAACTGCTTCAACGCTGCACTGCTGCTTCACCCTTTCAAGCGTTTTTTCAATGTTTATTTACCCGCGCCTCCCCCTCCAAGGGGAAAAAGCTCATGGGGTGAATGGGAAAGTAAGCGGTATCATGGGCTAGTTCTTCTTTTATGCTAAAGACGAACCATTTACTTTTTATGGCGGTAAACAAAATTTTTTATAGAGATAAGCAAGGGGGGGCAGCACTAGCAATATGAGTTCTGTGGAAGCATGATACTATTAAACTGATGATGATTAAACAGTATTCCTCAAGGCTTCAAGTAACTAATCGCCAAGCCAAAGTTTAGGTTTATTTCTAAAACGTGATGATGTGGTAGTAGTAGTGACATAATGAAGGACGAGGGTAAAAGTGTCTAGGAATCTAGAGGATTCTATCAAGAAAAAAATGGTACCACAATTTTTAAAAGTCCAAAATTGAACGGGTTTTAATGAAAGCCATCATTAGATGAACCGAGCGTTTGATGGTAACTGTGCGACGGATTGATGGTGGTTCATACTCTGTCCATCAACTGATGATAAAAGGAGTCTTAGCCCCATCAACCAAAGGGGAATTTGATGACTGATTTTATGATGTCTGCCTGACGTTGCGGGCTTTCCTAGTGGGCCTGACGCTTTTGTAGTTCTTTAAGCCCCTAATGCTACGCATAATTGGCAATCAGCTCCATTATTCTTTTAAAGGTTCTACCGGTTTGGTCGTTGGCGATGGCATTGTGAACTCCCGGGCGGGGGTAGCCTTGCCCCTTTCCAGGAAGAAGGTCGCATACTTCCCATTCGCCCGGCGGCAGACCGGGCAGGCGGTGAGCGCCTTGACGCTGATGTTGTGATCAATAATGTGCTGCCAGACTGACTTGGAGGATCTCTCAATCAGCGTTGCTATGTGGTTCATGCCCATGGCCCCATCCACATCGTTCTGGCCCTCGATGTAGAGGCGCATTATCTCGCAGTGCTGGAAGGCCCCGATCTGCTTGGGCTGCTGGGATGCAGGCTTGGGTGACTTATCCGGATCGTTCTTCTCTTCCTGGTCATAATAAATGTCCAAGTTGCATAACGTTAGAATGTCCTCTTCCGGCTCCTTGTGCCATGGTATCATTGCGCACTGGCCAGTCCCTATTCCTGTCTTGTAGGTATCTATGACAAAAGTGGCAGGGTCCAGGCGGCGCAGTTTATCTGGATTAACATATTTGAAAATGTAACTCTTAGTGTCATCAGATTTAGCATGCCCAAGAGCCTTGAACACGTCGTGGTCTGAAAGTTCGCGAATATCCACATCAATAGCAGTCCAGCGCAGGGAGTCAATACCCATGGCTAACCCCGTGTGCCGGGCCTCCCTGAGCAAGTAGGTCATTACAGCCTTCGCCATGTTCTGGTCTTCGCCTATGAAGATTCTTGAGGCGTAGAGGTTGGATGCCTCCCGAACTATGCCATAGATCAACCTGCGAACGTAGCGTATTGTGAATATTTCATCAGTGATGGTTGCCAGCCTTATGAATTCCTCCCGGTAGTTCTCGTAGAGAGGATTGGAAGAGATGATCAGGTCATAGGACATCAGGTCGTCTTTACGGAATTTCGTGGCGGGCTTGCAGTCAGCATGCGGAGCGTTTACCTGGACGTTATCACCATGCAGGAGCAGGACGTTCTTCCCATTTATCCGGGGGTTCCTGAGCTGGGCTAGGCCCTCGCCGTCCCTGGCGCCCGAAAGGTCGAAAATGCAGGCATCCTCAAGTGCGCACTCTTCACCCACCCTTTCAAGGAGTACTGATTTGCCGCTTTCCTTGGCACCAACGGTCACCCAAAGGTTTGGCTTCCTGAAGTTTATTTCGCTCCGGTCACGGTGCCACATTATACCCATCTTCTCGTCTTCGGCGAGCCAGAAGTTACCCTGTAACGTTTTTGAAGCCTCCACTAACAAAGCCGAGTGCCTGAGCCCACTGCTCGGCAGAGATGTAGTTCCTGAAGAGCCGCTCGGTCAGGGGATAGGTAAACATTGTTACCTCATTGATGAACGCATTAATGATGGTGTCGCAGAGGCCCAGGGGAGCGCCATCCTTCAGGTTTAGGACCAGCAGCTTCAGGTAGTAGCGGCGGTTGTTGGCTGATTTGGCTTCCTTCCATTTCTCTGGGTAGAGATCCAAAGATTCCCAGCCCTTGAAGAATGAAAGGTAAAGATCTGCATCTTCCGGGTCGAAGTCAAAGGCAATTATGCCCGTGTCTTCATTGACCTTGCGGAATTTTATGAGGCAGGTGCAGGCGCTCCGGTAGCGGGCTGCCTTTTCCCTGATCTCTGGGTCGAGTCCTGCCAGATCATAGTTTTCCTGAGGAATTGCCAGGATGGATTCCAGGGTGTGGCGTATGCCGATCAGGGCATCCGTGGAGTAAAAGGCTATGGCCAGTTTCGTAGCTACGAGGTTGTTGATGTCCAGGCGGGGCTTGTCGGAGGCTGTCTCATGGAAGGCCTTGTTTATTTGCTCCTTTGATACCTTGCCTTCTTGTTTTTCAGTCATGTGGTGTCCTCCGCAAACCTCCTCTGGGCATCGGTGAGGCCTTTCCTATCGGCATAGACATTAACCATCTGGTCGGTGCTCAGGTGGACTATTTCCCTAACGTCTGCCCGGGTGTACTTTGGCGCCCCATCCTTTGTCTTATGCTTGAGCATATATTCAATGCCTCCAGGGCGGAAGAGGCAGGAGGTTAAGGTGGGGTCGAGCTTTGATAGAGTCTTTGAGAACCACCGGACTGAGACATGCTTGCTGAAGATAAAGCAATTCCCCGCTGCGCTGAATGGGGCAAACAAATAGGAGGAGTCACAGGCCTTGAGCTCCTTGAGGATCGCCAGCCAGTTCAGGATATGGATGCAGAAGGGGTAGTCTTTGCTTTTGTAAAGAGTAAAATATTGAAGGCTTGGATCACCAATTATTGACAGTTGCACATCTTTGAGGTCAGCGGCACACTTCCAGCAGGCGATGGACTTCCTGGCATTGCTCTCACTACAGCCAGGACAGATCTTCCTCCGCTTGAGCTTCTTCTTAGCCTTGAAGAAAAAT
>Ga0187865_1001652_pt1 | contig 24451 bp, 16 predicted proteins | sample June2016WEW_11_1_2_FD_132989 | JGI IMG/M metagenome (GOLD analysis project Ga0187865, IMG submission 132989) | Peatland microbial communities from SPRUCE experiment site at the Marcell Experimental Forest, Minnesota, USA - June2016WEW_11_100 | ecosystem: Environmental > Terrestrial > Soil >...
AGGTCCTCGTCGCAGAGCCCATGCCCCTGCGCCTGGCTCCTGTTCGGTGATGCTCGTCTGAACAACAGTTCATTCATGCTGAGGCACAACCCTGATTTACACCATTGACAAAGACGCTAACCATAACGTTGTTTCTACCCTTTATTCTCGTCGTCCTTTGCTTACAAGTCTTAAAAAGCGGAAGTTGTTTCTACACGCCTGTATAGTCAATCTTTGATGCCATCTTCTTTCATGGAGGGATTATGGCGGAGCTAGACCTCACCCCCTTACAAGGTTTGCTCAAGAATTTTGCCCCCCAGGGCCGTACCGCCCTCCTGCCGGCCTTACACGCCGCCCAAGCAATCTATGGTTACCTCCCCGAGCCGGTTGCGACCGAAATCGGCCGGGCGTTGAATGTCCCCCTGGCAGATGTCTACGGGGTGATTGACTTCTATGCCCTGTTCTATGCTAAGCCGGTCGGAAGGACCATCATCCATGTCTGCAACGACCTCGCCTGTGCCATGGCGGGATCAGATGCGCTTTTCAAATTAACGAACAGGCGTGTGGGCCTGCGCCAGGGCGGAGACGCTGGCGAGATCACTGTCGAACGCGCCCCCTGCCTGGGCCTGTGCGAGCACGCTCCAGCCATCATCGTCCAGGAATTACAGCGCGGTCGTGTATCCGTAAACCCGGAGACTGCCCTCACCGAAGATTCCGGCGAAAAACCTTATGGCATCATCGGGGGCGATCTGTCCTTATTGACCAGCAATTGCGGGAAGGGCCGTCCAACCAGCCTGTCCGAATACGAAACCAGTGGTGGATTCAACGCGCTAAGGAAAGCTCTGCAAATGGCGCCGGATGCGGTGATCGCAGAAGTTAAAGCCTCCGGTCTGGTCGGGCGGGGTGGCGCCGCCTTCCCAACGGGTATCAAATGGGAAGGCTCGGCGCGGGCCGAGGGTGAATCAAAATATGTGGTCTGCAATGGTGATGAAGCCGACCCTGGCGCATTCAAAGACCGGGTCATGATGGAAGAGGATCCTCACCGGGTGATCGAAGGCCTGATCATCAGCGCGTACGCCATTGGCGCCCATAAAGGCTATATCTACATCCGGGCTGAATATCCATGGGCATTAAGAGTGATGACTTCAGCGGTGGAGGAAGCCCAAAAGGCCGGCTACCTGGGGAATAACACATTCGGTTCCGGTTTCAATTTCGAGATCGAGCTACGCAAAGGCGCGGGAGCGTACATCTGCGGCGAAGAAACCGCCCTGTTCGAAGCCATCGAAGGCAAACGGGGTTTTCCGCGGGTCAAGCCGCCCTTTCCTACCACCCATGGTCTGTTTGGAGAGCCGACTGTCATCAATAACGTTGAAACCCTGTGTAATATCCCGCTGATCCTGATGCAGGGTGCGAACCTTTACCGGCAGATCGGCACCGAGAAATCGCCAGGGCCCAAGCTGTTTTGCGTTTCCGGGGATGTGGCCCGCCCCGGATTGTATGAAGTGCCTTTCGGTGTGACGATTCGCCACCTGCTGGTCGATCTGGCCGGGGGAGTGCGCGAAGGCCGCGCTCTAAAAGCCATTCTATTAGGCGGCGCAGCCGGGGCTTTCGCGACTGACCAAGACCTGGATGTGCGCCTTTCTCTTGAAGACCTGCGAAATTCTGGACTTCCCTTGGGGTCCGGGGGCGTGACTGTTTTTGATGAGACCCGCGACATGCGGGATGTTTTGGTGCGCCTGGCGCGTTTTTTTGCCGACGAATCCTGCGGCAAGTGCTACCCATGCCAACTCGGTACTCAACGCCAATATGAGATCATGAAGCGAGTGGCGGCTGGTGAAGTTCTGCCCGAGGATGCCAGCCGGTTGACGGATGTCGGCTGGACCATGACTGACGCTTCTTTGTGCAGTCTGGGACAAACGGCCGCTTCTTCTGTTTTAAGCGCGATGCGTTTATGGCCTGAGCTATTTAAAGGATAACCAAAATGCCCGACCCCCTGACACTTATGATTGACGACCAAACCATCACCGCTCAAGCCGGAATGACAATCCTGAAAGCCGCGGCCGAGGTGGGCATCTCGATCCCCACGATCTGTTACCACGATTTCTGCACGGCCAACGCTTTGTGCCGGATTTGTGTGGTAGAAGTGGAAGGCCTGCGGACCCTGGCTACAGCCTGTACCACCCTAGTAAGCAGCGGGATGAAAATCCATACCCGGACCGACCGGGTGCAGCGGGCGCGCCGCTCCATCCTTGAAATGTTGAATGCCAGCGTGGATCTTTCAGAGGCCCCGGAAATCCTGGCGATGATGCCCGAATACGGCGCAGACCCGGAACGATTCCCGGGAGCCGCCACGCGCGCCCAACCGCTGATTGACGACAACCCCATGTACGTGCGCGATTACGCGAAGTGCATCCTGTGCTGGCGCTGTGTCCAAGTATGCGCTGGCGATGCCCAATATACCTACGCCATCAACTTCGAAGGCCGAGGGTTTGAAACTCAGATCGGCACTTTTTTCGACCATCCCATGCCCGAAACCAGTTGCGTTTTCTGCGGGCAGTGCGTAGGCGTCTGCCCGACCGGTGCGCTGAAACCCAAACGCCAGTGGCTGTTGGAACAGGGGCTCTCCAGCGACGAAATTGTCCAGACCACCCGCAGCGAACGACGGCGCAAAGGCCGCGGGACTCTTCGAGGGGAACGCAGCACAGACCCCAGCCAGCCCCAGACCAGGGCGCCAGGAGACTAGCCATGATCCAACCTGACCGGACGGTTACAACCACCTGCCCGTATTGCGGGGTTGGATGCAAATTGGAATTGCATCTCAAAGGCGATTTTATCTACAGTGTGACCTCACCTTTTGCCTCGATCGTCAATCATGGGAATTTGTGTGTCAAAGGTCGCTTTGGCTACGATTTCATCTATCATCCAGGACGGATCACCACGCCGCTGATACGCAAAACACCCCAGGTGCCAGGCGCTCGCACCCAGGCTTTTGAATTAAAAGACTGGACGCCGGTTTCCTGGGATGAAGCTCTCGATCTAACCGCTGACCGCCTGGTGGAGATCTACCGGCGGGATGGCCCTCGCGCCATGGCCGTCTACTGCAGTGCAAAAGCAACAAATGAGGACAACTACCTGCTCGAGAAGCTTTACCGGTCCTTATTTCGTACCAACAATATTGACCACTGCACCCGTTTATGCCATGCCAGCTCGGTAATGGCCTTGCAAATGGCGGTGGGTTCCTCGGCCATGAGCAACCCTGCATCCGAAGTGATCTACAACGATGTGTTCATCGTCACCGGATCGAACACAACCGAAAACCACCCGATCATTGCCATTCAGATGAAAGCGGCCGTGGAAAAATACGGGGCAAAGCTGATCGTGGTCGATCCCCGCACGGTCGAACTGGTGCATTGGGCCGCGCTCTGGCTACCACTTAAACCAGGTACCGATGTGCCTGTGTTCTCCGCCATCGCTCAGGTGATCCTCAAAGAGAAGCTTTCTAACGATGCCTTCATACAGGACCGTACCGAGAATTTTGGCGAGTTTGCGGCTTCGATGGAGAAATTCACCCCGGAGTATGCCGAATCAATCTCAGGCGTCCATCGGGAATTGATTGTCCAGGCTGCTCGCATGTATGCGCGTGCAGACAACGCCGCCATCTATTGGTCACTAGGCATCCCGGAAAGCTCACACGGCACCGATAACGCCCTGAGCCTGATCAATCTGGCCCTGCTGACCGGCCATATCGGCCGCAAAGGGAATGGGCTGAACCCCCTGCGCGGCCAGAATAACGTACAGGGCGCTTCCGATTCAGGGGCCATGCCCTGGCACTATCCCGGGTATCAGCGCGTCGATGATGAGGCCAACGCCGCTAAATTTGAAAAGGCCTGGTTCGTCGAGCCGGGCGGCCTGGAACGCAAGCTGGGATTGACGACGACGGAGATTCTCAGCGCGGTAGGCCCCGGCGGCGTGCGCTCACTATATATCATGGGTGAGAACCCGATGATGTCGGAGCCCAACCTCAACCACACCCGCCTCCAGATGGAACAGCTAGAGTTCCTTGTAGCCCAGGATCTTTTTATCAATGAGTCCAGTGCCTACGCGGATGTATTCCTCCCGGCCGCCTCCTGGGCAGAGAAGGAAGGGACCTTCACCAACACCGACCGGCGGGTGCAACGCGTGCGCCAGGCCATTCAGCCCCGCGGTCAATCCCGACCTGACTGGGAAATCTTATGCGATCTGGCCAAGCGTGTTGAAATCCGGCTTGGGCGCCCTAGCTCGGCCTACTGGGATTACCAGCACCCTGCGCAAGTGCTGGCCGAAATGGGCCGCCTGGTGCCAGAATATGCGGGAATCCGTTACGAACGGTTGGAAAAAGAAGGGCTGCAAACTCCGGTCCCCGATGAGCATCACCCCGGTACGCCAATCCTGTTTGAGAAGACCTTCCCGCGCGGCAGGGCAAAGTTCCATCCTTTAAACTATAACCCCTCCGCTGAGCCGACCGATGACGAGTTTCCCCTGATCCTCACCACCGGACGGGTTTTGGAGCATTGGCACGGCGGCGCGATGACCCGGCACTCTCACCTGGACGACCTATATCCGGAAGCCTTGATGGAGATCAATCCCGCTGATGCAGCCCCCTTAGGGCTGAAGGACAAGCAGGCCGCGCGGGTCACCTCACGGCGCGGTTCGATCGTCCTGCGGGCCACGGTCACACCCAAGGCGAACCCCGGGGTGGTCTTCATTCCCTTCCATTTCTACGAAGCGGCCGCGAATATCCTGACCATCGATATCCTCGATCCTTTGGCCAAGATACCGGAGTACAAGGCCTGCGCGGTGCGGGTATCGCCTGCCAGCGAAAGCGAGCTGGTCGATTCCGAAGCACGCCAGACTCGCGGGCGTTATTAGTGAACAACCCACCGCTTGTATACTCACTAGTCTACGAAAAGGCTTGGACATAGTGACTTGGTTCTAGTCCAAGGAGACCAAGAGCCAGGCCCAAGGCCACAATCGAGGTTACTGGAACAATTCGATCTGAGCAAGTGTTGAGTGCTTTCAACCAGGTGGTTGGCCGGAACTTGCCTTTAGATTTGAAGAACACACGGATCCCCGCGGATGACATCTTTTATGCGCTCGCATACCCTGGTGTCCATCGTCTGAGCATTGCCTCGGCCTGTCAGGAGTTGCAACAGGCCCCTTCGGCCAACCGTCTGCGGGAGGTGCTGGTGGAAGCCCTGCCAGAACGTGCAGGGGTACAGCGTGCGCTGAACAGGATGTTTCACCAATAGCTGCATCCCAGTCTGTTGAGAGGGAAGCGAGCCTACAACATTGCGATTGACCTGACGTTGATCCTGTATCATGGTCAGCCCTATCAAGACAAGAAGGAGATTGTGCACGGTGCACCCAAATCTGGGACGACCCATTTTCATGGTTATGCAACGGTTTCGATTGTGCATGATAATCGGCGCTATGTAGTTGCATTGCGCTCCGTCGAATACGGTGAAGAGATGGCCCCGATATCGTCCGCTGGCTGATCGAACGCGTGAAGGCTCTCAAAATTGGCATCCGTCGGGTGTTTTTGGACAAAGGTTGCTGTGTCAAGCCCGTTTTTAGGGTTCTAGACCAGCATGAATTGAGTCGCGTGGTGCCCATTCCGATCCAAGGAAAGTCGGGCAGGGTGCGTTGCTTGTTTCAGGATAAGTCCCACCGGACCAGCTACACCTTTCATAGCCCGAAGTACGGCGCCTATTCGGTTCAAGCCGTGGTCGCCAAGCGTTACTCCAAAGGACGCTATGGACGGCATGCCAGTAAATGGTTTGCCTACGCAGTGGCCGGGTTGCCTGCAGGCATGTTGCCTGCTCAAGTCTTTCAACTCTATCGCCAACGTTTCGGCATCGAATCCGGCTATCGCCAAATGAACCAGGTACGTGCTAGCGCTCAAACCCGTAATCCTGTCCTCCGCTTGCTCATGGTCGGGCTGGCATTTGTCTTATTCATCCTCTACGTTACCTTGCGCCAAAACTTGACCTCGGCACTCAATAAACCATTAGAATTACCCCGGCGTTTCTGCCTATCCTTGCGCCGCCTGGCTCTCGTGCTCGGTCGAGCCATCGAACGTCTCTGGAGCATCGCTGACGTGCACCAACTCCAGCCTTGTAAGCCGTTGTCGTGAAGTACTGAGAATGAAACCGCAACCCGGGGCAAGTCCAGGCTGCGGGGGCCGATGCACGGGAATCCCTCCCTGTCGAGTCGCCCGGAAGCTCCCCCGACGAACATGCCAACGACACGATTGTTCTTCGCGGTGGCCTCGCCTCTGGATCAACCAAATAGCATAGACGCTTCAGAAAGGTGTGCTCCTCATGAGATATGACCCTCCCAGATACCTTTTTCGCAGATACGAGGTCATGCGAAGAGTTAAGGCGGGCGAAACCTTCTTGGAAATAGGGCCGGGCAATCTCAACCTGGCCCAGGAACTGTTGTCGAAAATCGCCAGAGGCACACTGATCGACTTCAACACTACGGACGTGCAACGCGTCTATAACCAATTGAAGGAGCCGTCCAAGCAACGGCTCACCTTGATCATCGCCGATTTCTCCCAATACGACCAATTCCCTCAGAAATTTGACTGCGTTGTCGCTTGCGAAGTCCTTGAGCATGTTGAAGATGACCGGGCGTTTCTCCGTAAAGCCAACCAACTGCTGGCCAATGGTGGTCAGCTCATCCTGTCTGTCCCCGCCAGAAAGAAGTACTGGTCAGTGGACGACCAAATCGCCGGTCACTATCGCAGATACGAAAGAAAGGAGTTGTATGACAAGTTGATTGAGGCCGGCTTTTCGAGAATCGAAATTGCCTCATATGGCTTCCCCTTTCAGAACCTTGTACGATTGGTCAGGATCGCACTGGCCAGGATTCAGTACCGCGAAAGAGCAAAATGGGATCAAAAGAAGCAAACCCAGCAAAGTGCCTTCATGGTCAAGCGAAATCCCTATCTAAATTTGGTCGGACTGGTGTTGAACAAATACACAATCTATCCGTTCAATCTGTTGGCTTCACTATTCAATCCCCTGGACCTGGCCGAAGGCTACGTTCTCTCCGCAACGAAGGGTGTCGCCTAGGCGCGAATCGCTTTTCACTTCTCGGCATTTCTTGCGCAGCTCCCACGCAACGGAAGGCCGCGCATCCAGCTGGTACCGCCGGCCCATCCTTCAAGCAAGCCCACCACCCGAAGAAGGAGTCCTTGAGGCAACGCACGATTCACTTGCCTTCCCCTCAGCCATGCCAACGGCCGCGTCACACTGTCGGCACGCTTGCGGGTCGAGTGCGTGCCCCGCCCGGATCCAAAAAGTACTCATTTCATGTCGAGGCCTCGAGAGGGGGAGGCGGGCGGAGCGCATAAGGATGTGGGTATGGCGCGCTCTCCTGAATGCCCGCGGGTCTTCGTCCCGAACCCCCCCAATTCCCGCGGCGCCTTGTCCATCCGGGACAAGGACGAATCCCCTTTTGATACCAAAGGCATGGCACTCGCTTGAATGATCCTCTCCACGCATTCGCCCACGGAGCAGGGAAAGAATCAAGCCTCGAGTTCCTCCGCCAGGGTCTCAAACCCACTGGCCGACCCGCACTTCACCCCCGTCGACTTCGCATACCTCAAGGCCTGGCTCCATGGTCCGCCAGGAAACCAGCTTGACGCGGGGTCGCACACGAGGTAAATTGACCGCGCCTGCTTGTCCCGCCCTTTGCCAAGGCCTTTGAATTCGATGAAGATGGGGGGTGCCCTCAGGATGGGTGAAACGTCGTCCGGAACCTGCACCGCCAGACCCAAGCCGAAGCGCCGACCAGGACGGGCTCCCAGGATCGAAGTCCTACCGGAGGTGCTGCCATATTCCGACCCTTTGCCAACCCTCTTCTTCGCCCCAACCCGCTGACTCCGGCCCAGAATCAGGTCTTGAGCCACGCCAGCCAGCTGGTCGCCAGCGGGCGATCTGACCAGGCTGCCCCCATGTTCGCAAAGCTGGCCCAGGAGCTGGAAGCGGCCAATCATCCCCGCTGGGCTGCCAACATGCATGCGCTGGCCAGTCATGCCTACGCGGACAGCCAGAATGAGCAGCCTTCGCTGGACCAAGCGCGAGCCGCATTGAAATTGTTCCTGCAATACCAAATGCTTCGGAGGGCGCCGGTCTTCTATGGCAACATCACCCGCAAGATGGTCAAGCGAGGCCTGGGGCACGCGGCCGAGGTCTTGAAGGCAGAGTTCGGAAACCAGATTGGGTCGATGCCCGTCCCGGCTCCCCCTGTCAGTGCGCAAAGCGCCCGACTCCCCACCAATTGTCCGAAGTGCGGGGCGCCCATCCACAGCGCCGAGGCCAATTGGATCGATCCAAACACCGTGGAATGCGATTTCTGCGGCTCGCAGATCCGCCCGCAATAGCACGGGAAAATCTCCCGCCGGACCGGCCGCACCCTGATTCCAACTCGGCCCGCTTGCGGCGGAGCCTGGGCCGTCTGACACGCGGGCACCGCCTGCAGCCCAAGCCAATCCTCCCGTCCCTCATGCCTGACCCGAGGTGGGCCAGCCGTCGCAACTCCCTTTGGAGAACAAGACCCGCGTGATATCTGTCCAGGCGACAGTCCATGGATGCGACTTCATCCGCGAAACGAATCCGCCAAGTGACCCGATGGGCCCAAGCTGAGCCTGATCTCCTCGGAGTCCTTTTGGTCGGGTCCTACGCCAGGGGGACGGCCACGCCATCTTCCGACCTCGATCTGGTGCTGGTTGTTGATGATCCGACTCGGTATCTGATCGAGACATCCTGGGCCAATGGCTTTGGGAGAGTCAAGGACCAGGGGATGGAAGATTGGGGATTGGTCAAGTCGCTGCGCGTGCGGTACGTTCATGGGGTCGAAGTCGAATTCGGCCTGACGACCCGGCAGTGGCTCGACGCACCTCTCGACGCAGGCACCCGGAAAGTGCTCGAAGACGGATATCGGATCCTCTATGATCGGGATGGGTCGCTGTACCGTGCGCTGAAAGGCCTGGGGATCTGCTCAGCCGATCTTCGCGGGCCGTGGCGCCAGGGCGTCGGCGGCCCCTCAGCGATGGAGCCCGGTCAAGACGCCTAGAGATCCTTGCGCGAACAGGAAACGCTGGCGCGCGCCAGGCTTGCCGCCTTTTCCTCCCAAAGAGGCCCTGCGCGGCCCGCCGACCCGGATTTATGATTATCACGCGAAGGGCACACCCTCACGAGTCTGACCGGATTGTCGCCTTTTATCACGACAATGACTACCGATCCGGCCTCAACCCGGCGGATATCCTCGTCGCAGCAGAAAATGAAGGTGCACTTTACGGCGCGGTCCGGTTGTGAAAAGATCACGATGTTCTAGTTTTTCAAGGCACGCGGGTCTGCGAAGGCATGCGCAAACTAGGACTTGATTCCCGTCCGCCAGAAACCGTTGAGTCTATGACCAGCGAAAAGAATGCTTCTGTATCCCCTACCGGTCCCTGCGCTCATTTGATGGTCTCAGGGGCTTAGTGAAGATTGATGAAAACAGAACTTCGCGGTTTCTTCGTGAGCGATGCGCCGCCGACCGAAGGGAACAGCGCCTTGAGGTGATTGTTATTCACCGGCCACCGCAAGCCGTTACAATTAGATGGGTTTGACGCCGGGGGCATCTTCGCGGAATTCGTCGTGCGGCCAGGGGAAGGCGGCGAAGGCGAGGCAGGCTTCCAGGAACATCAAGGGGAAATGAAACACTTCAGGGACATTCTCCCTGCGATCCTCTTGGCCGTTCTTTCGACGGCCATCCCCTCTTGTGCAGGGAGAGCGACGGCTCCCACGGCCGGCCCGGGCCTCGCGAGAGGCTCCACTCCGATCGCGGCGGCAATTCCCCCGAACCAACCTGGAGTATCCGAACGCCGCCTGAATGTCCAGGGCCAGGCCCGCACCTACCTGATTCACGTCCCGAGCGGTTTGGACCTCAGTCGACCTGCGCCTGTCGTCTTTGTCTTTCACGGCTTTGCAGAAAGCGGGCTCCAGGCCCTCGCCTACACCGGATTTGACAACCTCGCGGACACCGAGCGTTTCATAGCCGTCTATCCAAACGGGACCGGCCTGGACAGGAATGATCTGTCCTGGAACGCCGGCAGTTGCTGCGGATACGCTGCGATCGAGAACGTCGACGAATCCGCCTTCGTCCGCTCGATCCTCTCGGACCTGAGGACCATGGCAAACGTCGATCCCAGGCGCATTTATGTAACGGGATTTGCCAACGGCGCGATGCTGTCGTATCGTCTTGGCTGCGAAATGTCGGATGTCTTCGCGGCGATGGCGCCCGTGGCCGGAAACCTCTCCTACTACGGACCCTGCCAACCGGAGCAGCCGGTGTCACTGATCCACATTCACGGGCTAGGGGACAAGGTGATTCCTTATGCCGGAACCTCCCTTCCCGGCTTCGGGGAGCAATACCCCCCGGTCTCGTACGGAATCGCCACCTGGACCCATCTGGACGGCTGCGTCGGGCCGCCCCGAGTGAGCCAAAAGGGAGCCGTCACCTTGACCACCTACACCTTCTGCCGGGCCGGGTCGGCGGTTGAACTGTACACGCTCAAGGGATTCGGCCACGCCTGGCCGGAAGCAAATCTAGCAGGCGGTATTTCCGCCCGGACCATCTGGGAATTCTTTGCTGACCATCCCAAGCCGTGAAGCGATCCTCCCAGGGGAGGGACCCAAGAGCAGCCCCGGCACTGGGTTTTCACGGCTAAAACGCATGCCACCGGCCATTTGGCCCCCCAGCGCGGGAGCTTCAGCGAGGTGAAGTCGAATGGCCATTCCGGCCGCAGAAAGCAGCCTTGAAGAATGGCTGCCCCTCTCCCAGGGGGTCCCTGAGGATGCACGGCATGGCAGTTCACGTCGGCACATCCGGCTGGGTCTACCCTCATTGGCGCGGGGTCTTTTACCCACCAAGCCTTTCCCAGCGCGCCTGGTTCGCCCACTACGCCATGACCTTTCGCACCGTAGAGATCAACAATTCGTTCTACCGCCTCCCTAGCACCGCCAACTTCGAAGCCTGGCGCGAGCAAGCCCCGCCCGCCTTTGTCTACGCGATCAAGGCCAGTCGTTTCATCACCCACATCCGGCGGCTAAGGGATGTCCAGGAGCCGCTGGAGCGTTTCCTGGCAGCCGCACACGCCCTCGGACAAGCCCTCGGGCCCGTTCTCTATCAACTGCCGCCCAACTGGCATGTCGACTTGGTGCGGTTTTGCGGGTTTCTGCGTTTGCTACCTAGTGGCTATACGCATGTGGTTGAATTCCGAGACCCGAGCTGGTTCACAGAAGAGGTTTTCGCGCTCATGGAAGAAAAGGGCGTCGTTCACTGCCTCCACGATTATTGGAGCGCCGTACCCCCCCTGCGCCTGACCGCGCCGGTCGTATACATTCGAATGCATGGAGACCAGCTCCATGCGGGCAATTACCGCGCGTCAGTACTTCGCACCTGGGCAGACCGCATCCAGGGCTGGTCGCTGGAAGGCCGCACTGTCCACATGTTCTTCAATAACGACATGGGGGGTGCGGCCATTGAGAATGCGCTGGCTGAGCGCGAGATGATCCGCTCACATGGCGTGGCCTGCGATTGAGGAGCGCAAGCGGGAGGGCAGCCAGTGCGGATAATGCGCGAGCCCCCTAGCCGATCTAGAGAAGCCGGTCCAGGCCTGGGGGCGATCGACATGATTGCCGTTGCCGGGCTGCTGGTGTTTTCTCCTCGGGTCCCGAGAATTCGTTGCGGGCTCGGCCTCCCCTGCCAGGATGGCCATTCCGCCCGGATCTTGGCACTGGACGACTCCGTCCAGCGCCTTGCGGATAGGTTCTCACGGCGCCCTTTCGCTTTCAGCCGACCCTTGTTCGGATACGTTCGCCCCGCAATCATTTTTCGGGAACAGACTATTTTCCCGTCTAAGCTGCCCTCCCGCGTCCTGGCTCTCCTGAGCACCGCAGGACTTTGCCGCTCCCCAAACCTTAGCCCAGGCGAAGGAGGCTCTCATCAACGAAACAAGGCGAGATCGACGAGAAAGCAAGTAGAATCCATCGCAGAAGAATCGAATTGGGCCCCCCTGCGGGGCCAGATGGGAAGGCATGATTCGCACCCCGCAGGGCCATCAGCCGAGTTGGCGGATGAGGGCACAGGGTTCCAGGAGGGGATGGGCTTGCGTTCGATGCGCACGGAACAGGTCGGCCGCCAGCGTCGGCGCGGGCGCAGGTGGCTGATCCTGATTGGGGCCGTGGTCGTGGTAGTCGCGGCGGCTCTGGTGGTCGTGAGCCAGAAGCCCTCGATTGCCGCGTACGGAGCCGATTTCCTGCGAGGCGTCATCGGCGACAAGGCCGTGTCGAGCCTGGAGACAGCGCTCTTCGATTTCGAAGACGCGGTTCAGGGCTGGGAGTACCGCCTTGGACTGGTGACGCCCGCCGCCCCATGGTCGGAACCGACAGGCATAGCCCTCGCTGCCGCCTCAACGTCCACCCTTCCACCGCAGCCGAGTGCGGCCGCCACCTCGGCCGCAAGGCTCCCGACCTCGACCCCAGTGGTGCCTCTGGCGACTCCCACGCCTTCCGTGTGGCACCCGGCTCCTCTCGTACCCATGGGTACCTTGGCCGGCGAGGGCCTCTGGTCGCCGTTCATTCAGGACAACTCAGGGCGCACGGTGGGCTATCGCACCTATCTGCAGCCGGACAAGGAACGCCCGCTCGTACTTGTCGACGTCGTCGCTTTCGACCTGACGCGCACCCGCCTTCATCTTGTCCTCGGCACGGTGGAACCTTACTCCCCGAACAGCCCTAAGCGATCCGGGTTGATCCCTGATTCCGACCGCGCCCCCGGGGTCTTGCTGGCCATGTTCAACGGGGGTTTCAAAGCGGTTCACGGCCATTTCGGCGCCATGGCGGACGGGATCGTAGCGCTGCCCCCCAGGTCCGGTCTGGGAACCGTGGCGATCTACAGCGACGGGAGCGTGAAAATGGGCTCCTGGGGGACTGAGATCACGCCCTCCCAGGACATGATCGCCTACCGCCAGAACGGTCCCTTGATGATCGATCAGGGAGTGATCAACCCGGACGTCAACAATTACTCCCCGGCAGATTGGGGCTACACGATCAAGAGCGTCACGCCCACCCTGCGCTCCGGGCTGGGGCTGAGCGCGGACGGGAAGACCTTGTATTACGCCTGCGGCCCGTTTATCTCCGTGGAGACACTGGCGCTCGCCATGCAGAGGGCCGGTGCCGTCGAAGCGATGCAGCTGGACATCAATTGGTACTGGGTGCTCTTCGCGGCGGTCCGGACTAACGCGGGAAAAATGACCCTGGAAGCCTTGGATCCCAAGAATATGAAAGAAGACCTCAATCGCTATCTTTGGGCCTACACCCGGGACTATTTCTATGTGACCGGAATGCCCTGACTGGGATGCAAGGACCTCGCCGAACCGGCCTCTGGAAGTTGGCCGCGGGCGGACTCAAATCCTCCCAGGAGGTCCGGAAGCGATCCAGGTGGCATGGCAAGGTGGCTGGACCATCCAGTTGACCCATGTAGACTTCGACGGGGGGGCGTCCTAAGTCCACTCCGGGCCCTCATGCCGGCCCGCATTCCCACCCGACCCTGAAAGCAAGCCAAGAGGCAGACCAAGGGGCGCAAGCCGCCAGCGCGATCGCCCTCAGGCGCGAACACCGCTCCCAGGGATTGTTGGCGCATGGGTCATGGCATCCTCGCGAGCGCCGTCTCCCAACGCCGGGCGGAAGAGACGGTTCTATTGACCTGAATTGGCGGTATAGGTGACGGCCCCCTTAAATCCGCCGCTCTTCGAGGCGATGAACAAGGCCACGACCGTACGCGGCGCTTTGGCCGCGTCGATCTCAAAGCCATCCGCGGACTGTGTTGCGTTCGTTATCGTCCAGCCCGCGTTCTTCAAATCGCTCTGGTACTTGTCATAGGCATCCGCGGGCACGTTTCTGAATGTGGCTTGAATGTGCCCCATGACGTTGTTGCTAGATGCGGTGATAGTCCCATAGGAGAACTGGGGGACATCCGCCGGCATCTCTGACGGCCATGATATGGTGCCATTCCCTGCCGCTCCTGCACTACTCTGGTTGACCTGGATTTGGGTAGCCACCATTGTCAGCGCGGCAACAGGCGCCGACGGAGCCGCCGCCGTCGGGGCGATGGCGGCGGAGAAATTGCACGCGCACAGAACCGCGGCCGACATGACGAATACAGCCAATCGAATTCGCATCCTTCGGCTAGGCAAGTTGTCTTCTCCTGATGTCGCGAATCTGTCTTAACGGGAAGAGGAAATACGTGCAACACTCCATCCAAGTAATTCCCGGGAACCGGATCCCTCTGGCCTGGCTCCTCAGGCCCCAGCCATTATATGATGCCCGGCACAACCCATGCCGCCCATGCCTGGCATGGATCCCACTCATCCGCCCGGAGCCGGTTGCGGCAAAGCATCTGCAATCCTTCGGACCGTTCGCGTCACCTCCCCCCGGAAGCCAAATCCCCTGGTGATCCACACACCCACGCGGCCCACAGGGACCACAGAAAATGCTCCTTGGCCAGAGCCGAATTGGCCGGGTTGCTGCCACCCGAAAAGCGGCCGTCCCCGTTATACTTTTGTCCGGGTTGCGACCGTCCGCACCGTTCTTCGCCCTATCGCAAAACAGGGTTTGGTCCTTCCGGCGGTGTGTTGTCCATGGAGAATTGGGTCATCGTCAGCAATCAAGGGACCCTCGATGTTCCTGCCTTAACTATGGCCCTGACCGACGACGATACGCTGCGCCCTTTCTATCATGGGGAAGCCCGAGGGCGGAAGGAACCTCTCCGGAGGACCGCTGGGCCTGCAGCGGAAACTCTTCGCAGCCCCCCGCTGGGAGCGGGGAAACCCGTCGTCCGACCGGGTGAGCGCATGCGCTTGCCTCCGCGCAGATCGACCCGGCGTGAGACCAACGGCCGCCCTCCCCCGGCCCGGCTCCGGATTCCTGGCCGCGACCCGCAGGAAGGCGAGTCATACTACCGAGGCATGCCAATCGAAGCGGACCTCGTCCTCGGAGCCTCGCTACGAATGCCCAATCCCGCAAAGAACCCTTGGAGCGCCCTAGCTCTGTCGGAACGAGGGGATCTTCCTGCGAAGTGAAGGACGACCGGATCGATGCTCCCCAAAATGAGCGGGTGGAGGAAAAACCGGAAGCAACCGACACGCAGCGATTCGGCTACTTCGCAAGGTCATCCTCACGGCGAGCGTCCCGCCGGGAGGCGCAGCCCGGGGCCAGAAAAGGCGGGGGTTCGTCCGGCGGCAGCCGCAATTGCCGCTGCACGGGTCCAGTGACGCCGTGTCGTTCTGTTCTTGAAAGGATCTTCGATGAAGACAAAAACGGATATTCGCCGAATTGTCATCTTCCTGGGTTTTGCATTTGGGATCGCCTGGATGACCGGCCTGATCATTTATCTGAACGGCGGAATCGCCAAGAGCCGGCAGATTGCGCCGGGAGTCACCCTGGCGGTTATCCTCCTGGCAACGGGATACATGTGGGCCCCCGCTTTGGCGAATGTCCTCACCCGCCTGGTGACGCGGGAGGGCTGGAAAGATGTTTGGCTTCGGCCGAATTTCCGCAAAGGCTGGCCCTTCTGGGTCGTAGGCTGGTTTTTGCCGGCCTTGATGACTTTCGCTGGAGCGGCCCTATTCTTCGTGCTGTTCCCACGGTTTTTTGACCCCACCCTATCTTACGTAAGGTCCCTCCTCGCCCAGTCCCCTTCCCTTGCTCATCTTTCCCCCAGGACCTTCGTCGCTCTGGAACTCCTCGGAGGTGCGCTCGCCGCCCCGCTACCAAACGCCCTGGCCACTTTCGGGGAAGAGTTTGGCTGGCGCGCGTACTTGCAGCCCCGGCTCATGCCCCTCGGCGGCCGTGCGGCGGTCGTGCTGATCGGCCTCATCTGGGGCATCTGGCATTGGCCGGTCATCCTGATGGGATATGAATACGGGTTTGGCTATCCAGGGTTTCCCTGGACAGGCTTGCTCCTGTTCCTCTGGTTCACTGTGTGTCTGGCGACCTTTCAGGGCTGGTTGACATTGCGGGGCAAGAGCGTCTGGCCGGCCGTCATCGGCCACGGGGCGACCAACGGGATTGCTGCTGCCGCAGTCCTGGTGACCCAGGGCCACCCCATTCCGTTGCTCGGACCGCTGCCGGTTGGAATCATTGGATCGTTGGGGTTTGCTTTGGTGGCGGCGGTGATCTTCTTCTCACCCAAGGCGCTGGAGCCCTAAGGGAAGTCCCACGAGGCCGCGGCCCGTGACCGGGACAGGAAGCCCCGCCAGGCAGGCAGGGTCCGCCATAGGCCGGGTGCCTCCTGGGCAGGAGGGTTGAGCCGATGACTATGCCCCTCACCAACTCACTCGCTTGTTCGTTGCAGGTCTCGCTTTTGTGAGTCCCGCTACCTGCCGCCTGGCTGCAGGAAATCAGCTCAGAATCAACGAAAGCTCTTCCGGCTCCACGCTGGGGCTTCGGCAAGGCCAGATCGGCCTGCCGGAAAACCCTTCGACCGGCTGACAGCGGGAGGCCTACCCCGGGGCCCAATCGATCATGGCACAGCAAGGACCCTCCCAATTTGTGGCCTCGAGCAGCGCCTTCGGGGCCGGCCGGGGTCGTGATCCTGCACTTCAAGGCTGTGGCTCAGGGAAAAGCCGCCCTGACATTGGTCTACCACCGCCCTTGGGAACTCGCGGTCCCTGCGGCAGAGACGTTTGAAGTGACAATCCTCGCTACCCCTTAGCCAGCCTGCCTGAATCTCCGACAGATTGCCCTGGCTTCCTGCCGGATCCCCTGAGGGCGCGGGCCACCTCGCATCAGCCGCTTCCGCGCAGAGAATGAGGAAACTACCCTGTTCGAAGCGCAACTATTCTTCAGCGCCCTCCATGTCGTGATGAGCCAGACCTTCTTTCCCTCATGAGACCCTCCCGACCTGGGAACTAACCTGTGAATCTCGCGGCGGCTCGCCCCGCTCTCTTCCCATTCCTCGCCGTTTCTGGGGTCTCGTTTTCCTTCCTCATGCCCGCCATTGGGCATGCGTTCTCTGCTAACCCTCAATCGCCTATCGTATCGGCAAGGACGCGGTTTTGTATCGTCCACATCCGGTAGTAAAGGCCATGGCGAGCAAGCAGCTGGTCCTGCCGGCCCCGCTCCACCACCCGTCCGGCGTCGAGGACGACGATCTCGTCCATTCGCTCCAGCCCGACCAGGCGGTGCGTAATCATCAGTAGCGAGCGACGAGGGCCGAGCGACAGCAGCAATTCCAGGAATTGGCGTTCGGCAAGCGGGTCCAGATTCGCCGTTGGTTCGTCAAGGATGAGGATCGGCGCGTCCTTCAACAGCGCACGGGCGATTGCCAGGCGCTGGCGCTGCCCTCCGCTGAGACGCAGGCCCCATTCCCCGATAACCGTTTCATAGCCCTGCGGCAGGCTGCAGATGAAGTCGTCGATCTGCGCCCGGCGGGATGCCCCCCGGACCTGGGAATCCTCTGCCCCGGGCCGGGCCAAGAGCAGGTTCTCCCGGATGGTCTCGTTGAAGAAATAGGGCCGCTGCGGGATAAGACTGAACTTCCCGCGGATGTCCTCGCCGGCCAGCTGGCGCAGGTCGGTGCCCCCCAGCAGGATGCAGCCATCCGCGTAGTCCCAAAAGCGGAGGAGCAGGTTCGCCAGGGTGGATTTCCCGGCCCCGCTGGGTCCTACCACCGCCAGCCGTTTGCCCTCCGGGAGATCCAGGTCCACCCGGTCGAGGGCGACTGGACCGTCGGGAGGATAGGAAAAGCGCAGGCCGGACACGTTCAGGGCGGCCGAGCGAGGTGCTGGCTGTGGCACAGGGGGATCGGAGACGGCGGGCTGGGTGTCCACGACGGCAAAGAGACGTCGGGCGGCCTGCAGGCTGTCTGTCAACATTTGGGCGGCCAATGGCAACGGAACGACCGCCTCGAAGCCGGTGAGGGTAACCAGGGCCAGCGGCGCCAGCATCACTCCGCCCAAGCGGCCCGCACGGACCAGTGAGATACCCAGGACAAGGACGGTCCACATGCCCAGGTTCGTCAGCAGCAAGCCCAGCCCGCTGTCGAGCCCGCTGATCCCCGCCATTCGTCGACGAGTGCGTCCGTAGGAACGGCCAGCCTCGGCCAGCTGAGCCAGGGTATCCTTCTCGCGGCCGAAGGCCGTCAAGTCTGCCATCCCTTGAACACTGTCCACTACCAGGGCGTGCAGGCTTGCGCGCTGGGAGGAAAGACGCGCCCCAGGCCGACGGGAGAGGAACTGCGCCAGCGCGGGCAGCCCGATTCCCGCCAGCAGGGTGAAGAACAAGAAAGCCTCGGCTAGACGAGGATCGAATCCGGACAGGTACAACCCCAGGCCAGCCGCCACCAGCAGGGCTACCAGCGGCGGGGCCAATCCGCGCACGTAGAAGTTCTCCAGGGCATCCACGTCGGCAACGACGCGGCTCAGCAAGTCCCCGGCCCGGAACTGCATCAGGCGGGCCGGGGCAAGCGGTTCGAGCGCCATATAAAACCAGACCCGCACGCGGGCCAGCAGCCGGAAGGCCACGTCGTGAGAGACCAGCCGCTCAAGGTAGCGGAAGGCGCCTCGGGCGATGCCGAAAAACCTTACTCCCACAATCGCCACCTCCAGGACGCTGATGTCGGGGTGCAGCGCAGCGGCGGAAATCAGCCAGGCCGAGGTCCCGAGCAAGCCGACATTGCTGCCCACGGTCAGCGCGCCCAGGAGGACCGAAAGCGCCACCCAGCCCCAGCTGCCGCGCAGGAATCCCAGCAGACGCACGAAGGTCGGAGCGCCCGGCCGACCACGCGGCTCAAGGGAAGGTTCCGCAGAGTCGCCTGGTGCTGAACCCCGGTACTGCCCCCCGCTCCAGGCCGGGGCGAGCTCGGCCTCCCCCGAACCCACCTCTGGCCGGTTCGCGTGTACCAACCCGGCGTACACACCCCCGCGTTGCAGCAGCTCCGCGTGAGTTCCACTCTCCACCAGGCGTCCCTCTTGCAGAACAAAGATGCGATCCGCCCGGTAAACCGTGTTGAGCCGGTGAGCGATGGTGAGGACCGTGCGGCTCTGCATCAGGCAGTGGAGCGATTCCTCGAGCCAAGCCTCGCCCTGCGGATCGAGATTGGAGGTCGGCTCGTCCAGGATCAGCAGCTCGGCCCCCTTGAGAAAGGCACGCGCCAGAGCCAAACGCTGGGCCTGCCCGGCGCTCAGGCGTAACCCTCCCTCGCCGATGACGGTCTCCAGACCCCGCGGAAGCGAGCGGATCAGCTCGTCCAGGTGGGCGGTCTGCGCCGCGGCCGCAAGTTCCTCCGGGGCGGCATCGGGCTTGGCCAACCTCAGGTTGGCGGCCAAAGTATCGTGGAAAAGGTAGGGGAGTTGCTGGACCCACGCTATTCGGCGGCGCCACTCGCGGACATCGAGGTCAGCCAAGTCACGTCCGTCCACGCGCACGGCCCCCTTCTCCGGCTGGATGAATCCAAGCAGCAGCGCAGCCAGCGTGGTCTTGCCCGCCCCGCTCGTTCCGACCAAAGCGACATGCTGCCCGGCATGGAGCTCCAGACTCATGTCCTCAAGCGCCGGCACTGGTTCGCCGGGATAGGTGAACCCGACATGATCGAGGGAGAGCGAAGAAAAACCGGCCGCGACGGAAAGGGAGGCTCCAGACACAGACCTCCGCGGCACTGGCGTATCGAGGATCTGGAAGATGCGCTCCGCGGCGGCCGTCCCGGCCATCCCGGCGTGGAAGCGCGTCCCGAGCATGCGCAGGGGGATATAGAACTCGGGGGCCAGAAGCAGCAGAAACAGGGCCTGCTGGAAAGGCAAGTCCCCATAGAGCAGGCGCAGGCCCACCTCTACGGCCACGACCGCCGTGCTCATCGTCGCCACGAGTTCGAGCACCAGCGCCGAGAGAAAAGTGACCCGCAGGACGCCCAGGGTGACATCGCGAAAACGGTTGCTGCTTTCGGCAATCGCGGCGGCTTGGTCCCGGCTTCGGCCAAACTGCTTCAGCGTGGCCAGCCCTTGCAGGCTATCGAGGAAGTGGGCGCTCAGGAGGCTAAGGGTCTCCCACTGGCGCCGAGTCAGTGCCTCGGCCGCCTTGCCGATCAGGTACATGAAGACCGGGATCAGCGGCGCGGTCAGGAGCAGCACGACCCCCGAGAGCGGGTCGCGCGGGAAAACGACGACCAGAATGCACAGCGGCACCAGGGCGGCTGTGACCAGTTGCGGAAGGTACTGGCTGAAATATGGATCCAGGGCCTCCACGCCCTCTACGGCTGCGGCGGTCAGTTCGCCCGTCCGTTCCCCCCGCGTGTAGGCCGGACCGAGCTCCACCAGCTTGGAGAACAGCCGTTCCCGCAGATCGTTCTTAACCCGGACCGCAACCGTCGCAGCGCTGACTTCCCCCGCCCACCCCAGAAGCGCCCGCAGGGCCATCAGGACAAGCAGCAGGCGGAGCAAGTCCGTCACAGCGGCCAGGCCCTGCCCGCCCAGGAACACGCCAGCGATCAGACGGCTGAGGCCATTCGCCTGCCAGATGGTGAGCAGGCCAGCCAGGAGCCCCGAAAGGATCGTCGCCCCCAGGGCCAGCCGGCTGCCGCGCGCGAGGGTCAGGAGTCGGCGGTGCATGATTGTTCCATCGCAAATTGCGACCTGGGTGTGACTTCCAGTTCCGAGGATTGTGCGGTTACGTCAGCCAGTCTGGCCTTGTTCTCCTGATGCTGCCCCCCGCGCCTGACTCGCGCCGGATGGCCCAATCCTTCTAGCTGCGTGCCGGCCCTGGGCGCGACCACCCCTCCGCCTCCAAGGCGGGCCTCCCCCCCTCCAACAGCCCCTCCGAACGGCCGGCAGCAGGAAAGGGGTCAGTAGGTCAGGGTCTCGGGATCCGCCGTGACGCGCTTACGAAACACGTAGTAGGTCCAGATCTGATAGATCAGCACGATCGGAACGAAGATCGCCGCCACGATCGTCATGACCGTGAGGGTGTAATGGGACGAGGCCGCGTTGTAGATGGTCAGGCTGTAGATCGGATTGGTCGTGGAAATCAGGATGCGCGGGAAGAGCCCGGCAAAGACCATGACCGTGGCAAAGACCACCGTCAGTGCGCCGGTGACAAAAGCCCAGCCGCTCCGACGAGCGCGGATCAGGGCCCCCGTTGCGAGAAGACAGACCGCCGCCACCACGGCCGGGATCAGCCCGTTCACTCCCGGCTTGGTCAGAATGTCGGTCGCAAAGAAGGTCCAAACGACGAACGCCACGGTCAGGACCGTCGCAACGCCCCAGGCGATCCAGGCAGTAGAACGGGCGCGCCGGGCGATCTCGTTCTCGGTCTTCAGCCCGAGAAAGTTCGCGCCATGCATGGTGAAAAGCGCCACGAAGACCAGACCACCAAGAATGGAGAAGGGGTTCAGCAGCGGGAGCAGCCCGCCCCAGTAATTCATGTTGGCGTCGATCGCCAGACCGCGCATAAGGTTGCCGACGGCCACGCCCCACAGCAGGGCCGGCACCAGGCTGCCAACGAAAATGGCCCAGTCCCAGCCATTGCGCCAGGTGGCGGATTCCCGGCGGCTGCGGAACTCGAAGGACACGCCACGCAGGATCAGAGCCGCCAGAATCAGGATCAGGGCGAGGTAGAAACCGCTGAACAACGTGGCGTACACCTGCGGAAAGGAGGCAAAGAGGGCGCCGCCCGCCGTAATCATCCAGACTTCATTGCCGTCCCAAACCGGCCCGATCGTGTTGATGATCGCCCGCCTCTCGCGGTCCTCCCGGCCCAGAAAAGGCAGCAGGATCCCGACCCCATAGTCAAAGCCTTCGAGGAAAAAGAACCCGATGAACAACACCGTGATCAGGATGAACCACACTATGTTGAGGTTCATGAGAATCCTCCCCTACTACGATTGGGCCGTCGGTTCGGCCTTGCCGTATTTGAGCCCCAGAGGCAAGGCAATCCCAATCAGGACCGCATAGAGCAAGCCCAGGACGACCAGCGAGACGGCCACGTTCCAGGCCGGGACGTTGGGAGAGATCGCATTTTCGACTTTCAGCTGGCCATAGACAATCCACGGCCAGCGGCCCGTTTCCGTCAACAGCCAGCCGCACACGCAGGCCAGATAGGGCAGGACCGCGGCTGGCATGAGCACCTTCAAGAACCAACGCCTGCCGGAGAGCTGATCTTTCGCGGACCAGACCAGAGCCAAGACCGCGAGCAAGATCATCAGCAAACCCGCACCGAACATGATCCGGAAGGCCCAGAATTCAAGTGCAACCGGCGGGAGGTAGTTGCCTGGTCCGTACCGGGCCTGCGCGGCCATCTCCAGATCCGTCAGGCCGACAACCCGGCCCGTGAAATTATTGAAGTCCATGAGGCTCCCCAGAATCGGGATCTTCAACTGAAAGCTGTTGACCTGGTTCTTCTGGTCGATTCCGGCCACCAGGATCAGACCGGCCGGCTGCTCGGTCGTCCATGCGGCTTCGGCGGCAGCCATCTTGATCGGCTGGTTCCGGACCAGGAACTGCCCGTGGAGGTGCCCAATCAACACCACGAGCAGGGCGCCGGCCAATGCGTAGGGCGCCGCCCAGCGGAAGGAGCGGGTAAAGAACTCATCTTTCTCCTTCCTGAGCAGGTGATACGCGCTAAAGCCCAGGACCACGAAGCCGGCCAGGGCGATCCCTGCCGTGAACACGTGCGGGAACTGGTAAATAATATTCGGGTTCGTCACCAGGGCGAGGAAACTCGTCATCACTGCGCGCCCATTCTGAATCTGGTACCCCACCGGGTTCTGCATGAAGGAGTTGGCAATCAGGATCCAGTAGGCCGACATGTTCGAGGCGACCGCCACTAACCAGGCCGCGGCCAGATGCACTCCTTTGGAAACCTTGTCCCAGCCAAAGACCCACAAACCGATGAACGTCGATTCCATGTAGAAGGCCAGCAGGGCCTCGATGGCCAGCGGGGCGCCGAAAATGTCGCCCATGAAGCGGGCGTACTGGGACCAGTTCAAGCCAAACTGGAACTCCTGCACGATTCCGGTCACCACACCCATGGCGAAGTTGATCAGGAAGATCGTCCCCCAAAATCTCGCCATCCTCTTGTACAGCTCGTTGCCACTCCGGACATATTGCGTTTCCAGCAACGCAATGAAAATGGAGAGACCCAGGGTCAGCGGGACAAAGAGGAAGTGATAGATGGTGGTGATGGCAAACTGCCAGCGTGCCAAGGCAAGTGCATTCATGGATTGCGCCTCCTTGTTTGGACCGATGGCGAAGCGGCAGGATTCTCGGAAAAGATCTTGAGGCGAGGGATCGGGCCAAGTTCCATTATAAAAGGCTAGGCGCTGGCATCTTCATCCCCTCGATGGGGTTGGCCAGCGACAGCGCCTGATCCGGTGCCACTCCCCAAACCCGCCCCGCGGTGGACCTTTCAGGATCAAGCCTCGCCACCTATACCCTCCGCGAACGGCCGCGTGTCCCCCAATTTCAACAATGTCCTCGAGCGATAAGGTTTGGCCCTTCCAGGCGACGCCAAGCCCCCCTCTGAGCCCGGATCGCATGGGCGCTTCGCCCGCCAGCATCCCCCTAGAGCCAACCCGTGGCTTGAACCCGTCAAGGAATCGCAATCCCCCCCTGCCCATCTCGCAGGGGAAGCGCACAACCTGGTCCTCCATGGACCGGGGACATTGACACAGCTCGTAATCTTATTTCAAAGCTAGAAAAATGCAATTTGCAAATCCCATGATGGGATCTCGGATTCAGAAGACTCTGTCCCGGCTAGCGGAGCAAATACGAACTCAATGGACGCCCCCGATCATCTTGGGCCGTGTAAGTTCCCAAGATGGCGTCGCGGAATGACAAATCTGCGGCGCCCGCCCACGCCAGGAATCCAACCAACATGGTTCATCCCGTCATGAGGGGTACGCTTGATCACCACCTCCAACGTGGGGCTCACGGCCTGCGAGAAATGCTTGGAGATCGGGTCGCAACGGGTGCCATGATCGATCGCCCGCACACCATTCCGAGATTCCTTCGTCGAAGGAGACGTCCGCTACCGGACCCCCAGGAAGCAGACTAAACCCCAGCTCAAGTTTTCCCGCACGGAGGCCTTGAGTTAGGTACAAAGTGGCCTACTTTTCAACTGGTGATTTTGGACTACTTTTCGACCGGTGTTGACAGGCTTGCGATCGGAAGGCGCGATCAAACCCCTTCGCAACCTTTGGTGCGCATAACCGTTCACAAATTCTACTGATTCCAGGGGCGGCAGCTAGAGCCAAGCCACACCCCCCTAGATAATGTCTCATGGAGTGGTGTAAATGTAGGGCTGGCTTGACAAAAAAGGCCATCGTGTGCTTCCTTGAGTGAACTGCCAGATCCACAAAAGGAGGCCACGATGACCGATCCGAGTATGAC
>Ga0187865_1001654_pt1 | contig 24420 bp, 18 predicted proteins | sample June2016WEW_11_1_2_FD_132989 | JGI IMG/M metagenome (GOLD analysis project Ga0187865, IMG submission 132989) | Peatland microbial communities from SPRUCE experiment site at the Marcell Experimental Forest, Minnesota, USA - June2016WEW_11_100 | ecosystem: Environmental > Terrestrial > Soil >...
ATCGACCCCCAAAAGGATGTGGACGCTTTCCATCCGGTGAACGTGGGGAAACTGATGATCGGGGAAGCCGAATACCTGCCCTGCACCCCTGCAGGGATCCAGCAATTACTCATCCGCTCGGGGGTGAAAACGGATGGCGCCGAAGTCGTGGTTCTGGGCCGTTCCAACATCGTGGGCAAGCCCATCGCCAACATCCTGCTCCAGAAACAAAAGGGGGCCAACGCCACCGTGACCATCTGCCATACGGGAACGAAGGATATTCCTTTTCATACCAAAAGGGCAGATATCCTCATCGTAGCCGCCGGCAAGCCCAAAGCGGTAACGGCTGACATGGTCAAGGATGGGGCCGTAGTCATTGATGTGGGAGTCAACCGGGTGGGTATGACCAAGGAAGGCAAAGCCATTCTGTGCGGCGATGTAGATTTCGAGGGGGTGAAAGAAAAAGCCAGCCTCATCACCCCGGTTCCCGGAGGGGTGGGCCCCATGACCATCACCATGCTGATGGGGAACACGGTGAAAGCGGCAAAACTGGCTGCCGGGGTCAAGGGGTGATATAGCTCATGTATAAACAGACGGAAAGATGTAGGATGGAGTATAAAGTCAGTTACTGAATCATCTTTTTCGTCCAACCCCTACCACCAATGAATCGCGAGCTGCGGAAGCGCCGAGATTGAAGCATTCAAACTGTTGTTTTTGTTCCAAAGGGAGATCACTGTGAGCCGGAAGGAAAGAGCAAAAATCATTCTACCAAAGGAGAAAATTCCTTGTTGGAGAAAAGGATGATGAATTCCTCCCCCGCCTATCAGGACTTCTTTGCGGAGAGCGGGATCCAGGTCCAGGATTGCTATCAATGCCAGAAGTGCTCGGCCGGCTGCCCGGTGGCCTTCGCCATGGATTACAAACCCAACCAGATCATGCAGATGGTCTCCCTGGGGATGAAGGACCGGGTCCTTTCGAGCAAGACCATCTGGGTTTGCGCCTCCTGCTACACCTGCAGCACCCGGTGTCCCAATGACATCGACATTGCCAAAATGATGGACTGGTTGCGCCAGACTGCTCTGCGGGAGGGGGTCGCGCCGGCGGAGAAGGAGGTTCCCCTCTTTCATGCCGCCTTCCTGGATTCTATCCGTATCCATGGCCGCATCCATGAACTGGGAATGATGGCGCGCTATAAAATGAAGACCGGAAGATATTGGGATGATTTTAGGCTCGGGTGGAAGATGTTCACCAAAGGGAAGCTGAAGCTTTGGCCTTCGAGGATCAGCCGGAAGAAAGAGATCGCCGTACTCTTTACCAAACCAAAACCATAAAGAGGAAGACCGCCCTTGAGAGTTTCTTATTTTCCCGGCTGTGCTCTACACGGCACAGCTTTAGAATACGACGAATCCACCAGGGCGATGAGTGGCCTGCTGGGTGTGGAGCTGTGTGAACTTCCGGATTGGAACTGCTGCGGGGCCAGCTCCGCCCACGTCACCGATGAATCCCTGGCCTCCGGCTTGGTGGCCCGAAACCTGGCCATTGCCCAAAAACAGGGGATGGATGTAGTGGTCCCCTGCGCGGCCTGTTACAGCCGATTCAAAGTGGGAGAAAAAGAGGCGCTCGCCGGGGCGGAGAGCCAGAAGCTTAACTTCCGAATCCTAAACCTGCTGGAGTTTCTCATCACTTCCGGACTTCGGGATAAGATCAAGGAGATCAAGAAGCGCCCGCTCTCTGGACTCAAGGTGGTCTGCTATTATGGGTGCTTGTTGGTACGTCCCCCCAAGGTGACCGGAGCGAGGAACTACGAAAATCCCAAGGAGATGGATGAACTCCTGGGACTTCTGGGGGCGGAAGTGATCCCCTGGTCCTACAAGACGGACTGCTGCGGGGGGAGCCTGGTCCTGACCCGGACCGACATCGTCCGACGGCTGACCCAGAAACTTTTGGACGAAGCCTTGGAGGCAGGAGCGGAAGCCATTGCCGCGGCCTGTCCTCTATGCCAGTCAAACCTGGATTCCCGGCAGGAAGAAATTTCCCGGGAAGCCGGGAAGAGATATGAACTGCCGGTGTTGTATTTCACCGAATTAGTTGGCTTGAGCTTGGGCCATTCCGATGCGGGGAAGTGGTTGAAGAGGCATTTTGTTGACCCCACGAAGCTGCTGGCTTCCAAAGGTCTGATTTGAGGGTAAAGAGGGGAGAATGGAGAAGGCGACGGGGCATCAGCAGGAAAAAGTCGAGAAAACGGGAGCCGTTATGATCGTCGGGGGCGGCGTGGGGGGAATGCAGGCCGCCTTAGACCTGGCCAATTCCGGCTTTAAAGTCTACCTGGTGGAAGAGACCACGGCCATCGGAGGAAGGATGGCCCAGCTGGACAAGACCTTTCCCACCAATGACTGTTCCATGTGCACCATCAGCCCCAAACTGGTGGAGACCGGCCGACACCTGAACATTCAATTGATGATGGACAGCGAAGTGATGAAGGTAGACGGCCAGGCCGGAAACTTCAGGGTCACGGTGCGCCATAAACCACGTTACATCGACATCAGCAAATGCACGGGTTGCAGCGAGTGCGCCCAGGTCTGCCCGATCATCACTCCCAGCCGCTTCGATGAAGGCATGGCCCAGCAGAGGGCGGCCTACAAGCTCTACCCGCAGGCGGTGCCCAACGCCTACGCCATCGAAAAGCGGGGGATTGCCCCCTGCCGGGATGCCTGCCCCACGGGCCAGCGGGCTCAGGGGTACATTGCCCTCATCCGGGAAGGTCGCTATGAAGATGCAATGCGAGTGATCAAAGAAGACAATCCCTTCCCCGGAATCTGTGGGCGTATCTGCAATCATCGCTGTGAGGACGCCTGTAATCGCAACTTGGTCGACCAACCCCTGTCCGTCGCCAGCCTGAAACGCTTTGTGACCGATCAAGTTTACCAGCAATCCTACCTCCCTCCTGACCCTCTTCCTTATCAATATGAAGAGAAGGTGGCGATTGTCGGCGCCGGACCTTGTGGGCTTACTGCGGCCAAAGATTTACGCAAACAGGGATACCCGGTAACCATATTTGAGGCTTTGCCGCTCGCCGGGGGGATGCTTCGTGTAGGGGTTCCCGATTACCGTTTACCCCCGCTGATTGTGGACCGGGAGGTACGGGAGATTATCGACCTGGGGATCGACCTGAGACTCAACACTCCCGTGACTAACCTGGATGACATCATGAATGAGGGGTTCAAGGCGGTTCTCATTGCCGTGGGAGCCCATGAGGGGCGAAAACTGCCCATCCCGGGAGCGGACCTGCCGGAAGTTTTGATCAACACGAAGTTTCTGCGGGACGTGAGCCTGCTGGGTCTGGGAATTCAAAAGGACCCCTCGGGGAGCGAAATCCGGGATCCGAAATCGATTGTCCAAAATCGGCATGTTCTCGTTCTGGGGGGGGGCAATGTGGCCGCAGACTGTGCCCGGACCGCTGTGCGGTTGGGTGCCGCCAAAGTGGATATGGCCTGCCTGGAGAGCCGGCAGAAAATGCCCGCCCACCCGGATGAGGTGAAAGAAGCCGAAGAAGAAGGGATTACCCTCTATAACAGCCGCTCATTCAAGCGGGTCCTGGATCAGGACGGGCATGTGGCCGGTGTGGAGGCGGTCAAAGTGACCTTCATGGAATTTGACCCCGAAGGCCGGCTGAACCTGGAAACCGAGGAAGGGAGTGAACACGTGCTCCCCTGTGAGGTCATGATATTCGCCATCGGGCAGCGCGCGGGGTTGGCCTTTATTCCGGAGAGTGCGGGGGTGGGTATTACCCGGATGTCCACCATCGCCGTCAATCCCAACACCTTTGCGGCGACCCGGCCGGGGGTTTTTGCGGCGGGAGATGTCACCACCGGTACGGCCTTCGTCGTTGAAGCGGTTGCCTCCGGCCACAAGTCTGCAGCCAGTATCCACCGTTATCTGAGGGGGGAAGAGTTAGAGCCTGCACCCCAACCCGAGTTGCCTGTCGTAAAGCTGACCAAAGAAGAATTGCAGGAGCGGGTGGCCAGTGGTGACGTTCGGGTGGCCACCCGGTTGCGTATTGAGCCCCGACCGGTCCACCAGCGGAAGTCCTCCTTTGCAGAAGTCAGTCCGGGCTATACCGAAGAAGAAGCCAAGGCGGAAGCGGCGCGGTGCCTGGCCTGCGGAATCTGCTCCGAATGCCTCTGTTGTTATTACAAGTGCGGTTTGGGCGCGATCAACCACAATATGGTGGAAACGCAAGAAGAAGTGCAGGTGGGGTCGATCATACTATCGCCAGGATATCAGGTTTACAATGCCCACCTTTCCCAAGAATATGGCCTGGGCCGGTACCCCAACGTGTTGAATGCCCTCCAGTTGGAACGGATCCTTTCCGCCTCCGGACCGACCCTGGGCCACGTCCAGCGCCCGTCGGATGGGAGAGTGCCGAAGAAGGTGGCCTTTCTTCAGTGCGTGGGGAGCCGCGACCAGAGCCACCCCTACTGCTCGGCGGTCTGCTGTATGTACGCCACCAAAGAGGCGATCATCGCTAAAGAGCATGAGAAAGAGGTCGAGCCCACCATCTTCTTCATCGACATCCGGGCCTACGGGAAGGGTTTCGACGCCTATTATGAACGGGCCAGGAAGGAATACGGCGTGCGGTACGTACGCTGCGCCATCTCCCGGGTCGTGGAAGACCCCCGGACCAAAAATCTGCGGATCACCTATATTGACGATGCCGGGGAGATCAAGGAAGAAGAGTTCGACCTGGTCGTTCTTTCGGTGGGGATGGTTCCTTCGGCTTCCACGAGCGAGCTGGCCAAGAATCTGGGGGTGGAACTTGACCCCTATGGGTTTGCCAAGACCGACAGCCTGACCCCTCTGGCCACCTCCCGTCCAGGGGTTTATGTTTGTGGGGTTTTCCAGGGACCGAAGGATATTCCCGAAACCGTGGCCCAGGCCAGTGGAGCAGCGGCCGCAGCCTCGGAGATTTTGTCCGAAGTCCGGGGAACGATGGTGACCCGGAAGGAATACCCCGAGGAGAGGGAGGTCAAAGAAGAAGAACCCCGGATCGGAGTCTTCGTCTGCCGGTGCGGGAATAATATCGGGGGCGTGGTCAATGTCCCGGGGGTGAAGGAATACGCTGCTTCGCTGGGGAATGTTGTTTATGCGGAGGAGAACCTCTACACCTGCTCCCAGGACACCCAGGAGAAGATCAAGAAAGCCATCGAAGAGCACAAGCTCAACCGGGTCATCGTAGCCTCCTGTTCTCCCCGTACCCACGAGCCTCTCTTCCAGGAAACCATCCGGGAAGCCGGCCTAAACCGCTATCTCTTCGAGATGGCTAACATCCGCGATCAATGCTCCTGGGTCCATATGCACCAGAAAGAAGAAGCTACCTCCAAAGCCCGTGACCTAGTTCGCATGGCCGTGGCCAACGCCCGCCTGATTCGCCCGCTGGAGGAGCAGACCAAAGGGGTGATCAAGAGGGGGTTGGTCATCGGGGGAGGTTTATCCGGAATGACGGCGGCTCTGGGCCTTGCCGAGCAGGGATTTGAAGCCGTTTTGGTGGAAAAGGAAGGAGAGCTCGGTGGAAATCTGCGCCACCTGAAAACAACCCTCGACGGGAAGGATGTTCCCAGGTACCTGGAAGAAGTCAAGGCGAAAGTCACTCGCCATCCCCGGATCCAGGTTTTCGCCAATGCCGCGGTCACGGATTTTTCCGGTTACGTAGGCAACTTCAAGACCAGCCTGAGGGTTGGTCTGGGGGGATCCAGCCGAGAAATAGAACACGGTGTAACCATTGTCGCCACCGGAGGGGAAGAGCTGAAACCCAAGGAATACCTTTACGGGGAGGACAAAAGAGTCCTCACCCAACTGGAGCTGGAAGGACTCCTTGATGGCGATGGAAAAAGAGTTGAAGGCCTTAAACATGTTTTAATGATTCAGTGCGTGGGGTCGAGGAATGAGGAGCGGCCTTACTGCAGCCGGGTTTGCTGTGCCGAGGCGGTGAAGAACGCTCTGACCATAAAGACTTTGAACCCCAAGGCGCAGGTAACGATCCTCTACCGGGATATGCGCATGTACAGCCACCTGGAAGAGGACTACGCCCGGGCGCGCAAAGCCGGGGTTCGCTTCCTGCGTTACGAAGAGGATCGCAAGCCTCAGGTGGCCCGGAGGGATGGAAACCTGGAAGTAATCTTTTACAACCCGGTCCTGAGGGAGAACCTTTCCTATTATCCCGACCTTTTGGTCCTATCTACAGCTACGGTCCCGGCGGATACGGCCGAGCTGGCCAGTATGCTGAAAGTCCCCCGGACCGCGGACGGATTCTTCCTGGAAGCGCACATGAAGCTAAGACCCGTAGAATTCGCCTCTGAAGGGCTTTTTCTCTGCGGGGTCGCCCACTCGCCCAAGCTGATCGAAGAAAGCCTCTCCCAGGCTTCGGCGGCTGTCTCCCGGGCCTGCACCATCCTGGGCAAGGATCAGATCCAGGTAGGCGGGGTCGTTTCCGTGGTAGACCCGGAGAAGTGCGCGGCCTGCCTGACCTGCGTCCGGGTTTGCCCGTACAACGTGCCCGTGATCAACAAGGATGGAGTCGCGGAGATCGAAGTGGCCATGTGCCAGGGGTGCGGCATCTGTGCTTCCGAATGCCCGGGCAAGGCCATCAAGTTGCAGCATTTCACCGACGAGCAGATTCTAGCCAAATGTGATGTCCTCCTCGAGGTGCTGTCCGATGTGCTGCAGGGAGAAGCGGTTTGATGGAAAACTTTGAGCCCGTCATCGTTGCTTTCTGCTGTCACTTTTGCGCCTACACCGCAGCAGACCTGGCCGGAACCATGCGGCTCCAGTATCCCTCCAATGTGCGGATCATCCGCATTCCCTGCACGGGGAAGGTGGACGTGCGTTTTCTGCTCCAGGCTTTTGAGAAGGGGGCGGACGGTGCTTATGTGGCCGGCTGCCTGGAAGGGGACTGCCACTATCTCAAAGGGAATTTCCGGGCCAAGAAGCGGGTGGCGGTGGCCAAGCGGATTCTCGAAGATGCCGGCATCGGGGCAGATCGCCTGGAGATGTTCAATATGTCTGCGGCCATGGGGCCGAAATTTGCAGAGGTGGCGCGGGAGATGACCGAACGGATCCGGAAGCTGGGCCCCAGCCCGATCAAAAAAAACGCAGGACGCCCAAAGGGAATAGAGGAAAAAGAAAAGACGCAGAGCGCTTGAGTTACGAGTAACCTGGTTCGGAGGGATGTAGTTCGGAGTAAAGGTTTTGGTCTCCGAACCCCGAACTGAAATGCTTCGAAATAAAGGAGATCGAGATGATCATTGCCGAAGGAAAACCCATTAAGGACATCCTGGTCATGATTGAGGTTTACGACAAAATCATTGTGGCCGGATGCAAGGGTTGCGTGACGGTCTGTTCCACGGGGGGAGAGAAAGAAGTGGGGATCCTTTCTTCCGCTCTTCGCCTGGCCCGCCAGGCTCAGGGAAGGCCCCTGGAAACCAAAGAGATAACCCTGGAGCGCCAGTGCGACACGGAGTACCTGGAACCCTTGCGGGAAATTGCCGACCACTTTCCTGCCGTCCTCTCTCTGGCTTGCGGAGCAGGGGTCCAGTTTCTGGCCGAAAAATTTCGCAAGCACCCGATCTTACCCGGCGTAGACACCCAATTTATTGGAGTGACGGAAGAGCAGGGGGTCTGGACGGAGCGTTGTCAGGCCTGCGGCAACTGTGTTCTGGACCGAACGGGGGGGATTTGCCCCGTGGCCCGGTGTTCCAAGAGCCTTTTTAACGGCCCCTGCGGAGGCTCAAAGGGTGGAAAGTGTGAGATTGACTCTACGATCGACTGCGGGTGGCAGTTGATCTACGACCGTCTGAAGGAGTTGGGACAACTGGAGAAACTGGAAATCATCATGCCCGTGAAGGACTGGTCCACCAGTCGGGATGGCGGGCCGCGCAAGCGCGTTCGGGAGGACCTGAAGATATGAAAGCCGGCAGCAACTTAGAGAAAATTCTGGCCAGCGGGAAGTTTGCGGTAACCGGCGAGCTCGGGCCGCCCAAAGGGGCGGATGTATCGGTCATCGAGCGCAAGGCCAACTTGCTCAAGGGGAATGTGGATTCTATTAACGTAACCGACAACCAGACGGCCATCGTGCGCATGTCCTCCATTGCCGTAAGCGCCATCCTCGTTCGCATGGGGATGGAGCCGAACATGCAGATGGTCTGCCGGGATCGCAACCGTATTGCCATGCAGAGTGATATCTTCGGGGCCTATGCCCTGGGGATCCGGAACATCCTCTGCCTCTCCGGGGATCATCAGAAATTCGGAAACCACCCCACGGCCAAGAATGTTTTCGACCTGGACTCGATGCAGTTGCTCCAGACTTTAAAGCGGATGCGCGATGAACGCAAGACGCTGGGGGGCGACGAAATCGAGGGGCCTCCCCAGATGTTCATCGGGGCGGCGGCCAACCCCTTTGCCGATCCTTTCGAGTATCGGGTTATCCGTTTGGCCAAAAAAGTAGCCGCCGGGGCGGATTTCATCCAGACTCAGTGTATCTACGATATGGATAAGTTTGAGCGGTTCATGCAGATGGCGCGGGACCGGGGGCTCCACGAGAAGACCCACATCCTGGCGGGCGTGACCCCCCTGAAATCCGTAGGCATGGCCAAATACATGAAAGAAAAGGTTGCGGGAATGGAAGTTCCCGACGAAATCATCAACCGCATGAAAAGTGCGGGGAAGGAAAAGGCCCGGGAAGAGGGCCTCAAGATCTGCGTGGAGCAAATCCAGCGATTGCGCCAGGTCCCGGGAGTTCACGGCGTCCACCTGATGGCCATCGAATGGGAAGAGGTTGTACACGACATCGTGGAGAGGGCCGGCCTCCTTCCCCGGCCCGAGGTTGAGTAATGTAGTTTAAGGCGGGGTCAACCCGCCGAATATCTTAGATGAGGGAGATCATCGCTATTCCAAGGCTGATGGGTGAGAATAAGATTAACAGCGATGGGAGGGAGGGCCCGAAAACGCCAACCTCCCCGCCAAAATCTTTGCTGGTTCATTTCCGACCTCATGAGCGAGAAATCGAAGTTCCTGCGGGAGAGAACCTCCTCAAGGCGGCGATGGAAGCGGGGGTATACATCCAGGCTTCCTGCGGCGGGGAAGGTTTTTGCGGGAAATGCAAAGTTAAAGTTGAGAAAGGAGAGGTAGAAAGCTCTCGTACCCCCAAGATAGACGAGAAAGAATTCAGAGAGGGGGTTCGCCTGGCCTGTCAAACCCACATCCGGAGCGACCTGGAAGTTCGGATCCCGGTGGAATCGTACTTGGACAGGCGGGTGATTGCCCGAACGCGGGAGCGAGTGAAGGGCGGGCGCCGGGTCTCACATCAGGAGCTGGAATCCCTGGTGATGGGATGGTGTTTCAACCCGGCTTTGCGGAAGCAATACCTGGAGGTGGAACCGCCGACTCTCAAGAACAACCGGTCGGATTTGTCCCGGCTCCTCATGGCTATAAAAAGGAGCTCTGGGTTCGACGGGATCTCCGTAGATTCCCGTCTTCTCAAAAAATTACCCTTTATTCTTCGGGAGGCGGGCGGCAAGGTGACTGCCACCTTGGTGCAGACCCGGATGGAATCGCAGTTGGGTGAATACCAGCTCCGGGGTTCCCGGCGCACCAAGCTAATCGACCTGGAGCCGGGAGATACTACGAAGGCGCATTACTCCATCGTGCTGGACATTGGCACGACTACGGTATGGGGGCAGCTGCTGGATTTGAACCAGAGGCGGACCCTGGCGGAAAGTTCGGATTACAATTCCCAGATTCAATACGGAGATGATGTGATAACCCGGGTGGTCTACTCGCAAAAACCGGGGGGGCTGGGAAAACTCCAGGAGAGCGTGGTGGGAACGATCAACGGAATCATCCGAGAATTGATCGCCCAGGGCGGGGTCGATATCTCCCACGTTTCCCACATGACCGCTGCTGGAAATACCATTATGACTCACCTGCTGCTCGGGCTAGACCCCAGATATATCCGGGAATCCCCCTACACTCCCGTGGCCAACTACATCCCGCCCATCCGGGCCATTGAACTGGGGCTGGCAGTGGGAGAGCATGTTCATCTTTACACGTTTCCTTCGGTGGCCTCTTATGTTGGCGGGGACATTGTTTCGGGGGTTTTGGGCTCGGGAATTTATCAGCGCAAGCCCCTGACCCTGTACATCGACATCGGAACCAACGGGGAGATTGTCATCGGGAATTCCGATTGGATGGTGACGGCGGCCTGTTCCGCGGGCCCGGCCTTCGAAGGCGGGGGGATCAAACACGGGATGCGGGCCACCACCGGAGCCCTGGAAGATTTTCGCATCGATCCCGTTTCCTATGAGCCCATGCTCCTGACCATCGGGATGGTCAAGGCAAAGGGAATCTGCGGTTCGGGGTTGATCAACATGGTGGCTGAATTCCTGGAAGCGGGAGTGATCGCGCCGAATGGGAAGTTCAACACCGATCTGCCCACCCCCCGCATCCGGTCCGGGCCGGACGGAAGAGAATACGTCCTCGCCTATGCCGGGGAAACGGCCACGGGTTCCGATCTGGTTATCACCGAGGTGGATATTGACAATTTACTGCGGGCCAAAGCCGCCATGTATGCCGGATATGTGACCCTTTTGCAATCCGTCGGGCTTTCCATCGCCAATCTGGAACAGGTGGTCATTGCCGGGGCTTTCGGGTCTTTCATTGACCTGGAGCGGGCCATCACCATCGGGATCCTTCCCGAATTGCCGCTGGAGCGCTTTCTCTTCATCGGAAACGGCTCTTTGCTGGGGGCGCGATTGATCTCCTTCTGCAATGAGATGCTCGACGACGGCGAGCGGGTCTGCCGGATGATGACCAATATTGAATTGAGCGAGCATCCTTCTTTCATGGATAATTATATGGCGGCCATGTTTCTGCCGCACACCCACCTGGCCGAGTTTCCAGGGGTGACCGCGCGGCTGGCGGGGAAAAAACAATAATTCACCGCAGAGCACGAAGGGAGCGCAGAGAAAAAATATAGCGACAAATTAACAATAAAAATTGGTGAATTACGCTTGATATCGTGGATTCTGTTTTTACATAAATTCGTCTCCGCGACCTTTGCGGTGGAAAAAAAGGAAAAAATTTTTGGGTAAAGTGATTGCCATGGCTGGGAAAGGGGGGACAGGGAAGACGACCCTTTCCGCCCTCATCATCCGTCATCTCCAAAAAAAAGGCCTGGGGCCGATCCTGGCGGTAGATGCCGACCCCAGCTCCAACTTAGCGGATGCCCTGGGTTTGCCCGTGAAACAAAGCCTGGGAACAGCCCGGGAGGATTTCTTCGAGACCAAGGGCAAACTGCCTCCGGGAATGACCAAGGAAACGTATCTGGAGATGAAGTTACACGAAATCCTGGTGGAGTCCCGGGGCTTGGATCTTTTGGTCATGGGCCGGCCGGAAGGCCCGGGGTGTTATTGCTATGCCAACAACATTCTGCGGCACCACCTGGATATTCTGGTTAAGAATTATCCCTTCGTCGTGATGGATAATGAAGCCGGGATGGAGCATTTGAGCCGCAGGACCACGCAGGGCGTAGATTATCTGCTTTTCCTTTCCGACTATTCCATCAAGGGGATTCGGACGGTGGGGAAAATCCGAGAACTGATTGAGGAACTGAAGCTCTCGGTTAAGGAAAAACATTTGGTAATGGACCGGGCGCCGGAACAGCTGGATCCAGGTTTTTGCCGGGAGATCCAGAAGCAGGGATTGGACCTGCTGGGAAGTGTCCCGGTGGACCCCTTCATCTCCGATTACGAAATGAGGGGGCAGCCCCTGGTAGACCTGCCGGAGGGATCACCGGCCGTGGGGATCGTGGCGGAGATGATGGAGAAGATGATCCATTAGTTTTATGGGACGCAGATGAACGCAGATTTTCAGGATTCCTGAATACGCGACTAAAGGACATTTATTAAAAAGGGGGGTGAAGAACCGTGGCTAAGAATCTAGAGGAGAAAACGCTTTTCAGCGGGGAGAAGGTAAAAGTAATCGGCCCGGAGTATGCAGAGGGGATGCCCGAGCAGGCGCATCAATGGAGGCAGAAGATCCAGGGTCGGCAGGAGATGCTCAAGTACTTGCAGAACGGGGAGCGGTACTGGTTCAGTAAGGAATGGTATGGGAGCGAAAAACGGAAGACCCCAGCGTGAAAAATATATTTTTTTACCGCAGAGAGCGCAGAGCGCGCAGAGATAAATTAAAATTTATATAAACAACAAAATGCTAGGACTCATTTGCCGCAGGTTCAGGCATTTGGGAAATTCGAATCTGGGATTTGGAATTTAAATTACTCTGCGTTCTCCGCGATCTCTGCGGTGAACGATACCTTGAAGGAGGTGGCCGTGGATATACCGAAGATCAACTATACGGGCAAGATCAAAGAAGTCACATTGGGGGGAGGAGACAAAAAGGTTACGGTGGGCGGGGAAACCATGTACCCTTTCCATCTCTTCGAAGGGCAGATGCCCCATCCCCCGCGGATTGCCATGGAGGTCTATGATGCCCCGCCAGAGGATTGGCCAGAAGCGGCCCTGGAGCCTTTTAAAGATGTGGTGAACGACCCTGTGGCCTGGGCGAAGAAGTGCATAACGGCCTACGGTGCGGAGATGATCTGCCTTCAACTGGCCAGCACCGACCCCAATGGAATGAACCGTCCGTCGGAGGAAGCAGCGGCGATCGCCAAGAAAGTCGCCGAGGCCATCAATGTTCCTCTGATTGTATGGGGCTGCGCCAACGATGAAAAAGATGCGGATACGCTCCGACGGGTCGCCGAGCAGTGTGAAGGGAAGAATCTGGTTATTGGCCCGGTGGGGGAGAAGAACTACAAACCCATCGGCGCCGGGGCTATCGCCTATAAACACACCCTGGTGGCTTCTTCGCCCATTGACGTCAATTTAGCCAAACAATTGAATGTCTTATTGGGCAACCTGGGCGTACCGGATGCCCAGATTCTCGTGGACCCTACTACCGGAGGGCTGGGATACGGGATTGAATATACCTATTCGGTCATGGAGCGGGACCGCATGGCCGCTTTGACCCAGCAGGATGAGCGTCTGCAGTTCCCGTTGGTTTGTAACATGGCCAAGGAGGTATGGAAGACCAAGGAAGCCAAATTACCCCAGTCAGAAGAGCCTCGGCTGGGCGACCCCAAAAAACGGGGAATTTTGATGGAATCGGTCACCGCCGTGATATTGCTCATGGCCGGGGCCAACATTCTCATCATGCGCCATCCTGAAGCCATCCAGCTGGTGAAAGGGATGATCGGAGATCTATCAAAAAGCTAAATAGCTTTCGGCCATCAGCCGTCAACCCAAAAGAGTTTGTTTTGGCTGAAAGCTGAAGGCTGATAGCTGACCGCTATTCTACCGAGGAGGGTTATTCTAATGGCAGATGGAGTGAAGAGTGTAGATCAGGCAACGTTAAAGATGTTAGAAAAAGCTAAAGCCGACAAAGTGAGCACAGCCTTTGACCGGGCCGAAGAGATGAAGCCTTGCCCGATCGGGGCTGAGGGAAGCTGCTGCAAAAACTGCGCCATGGGGCCGTGCCGGGTGCCCGCTCCCAAAAAGAAGGCCGAGACGGAGGCCGAGAAGGCCAAAAGAAGAGGAGTGTGCGGGGCAACCGCTGAAACCATTTCGGCGAGAAATTTTGCCCGAATGATCGCGGCCGGCACCTCCGCCCATTCCGACCATGCCCGGGGAGTGGCCGAGGCCTTCCTGGCTACGGCCAAAGGAGAAGTGCCCGGCTTTGCGATTAAAGACGAGCAGAAACTTTACCAGGTGGCCCTGGATTTGGGTGTGGAGATAGGCGATCGTTCGGTCAAAGAGATCGCGATCGATGTGGGGGACAAGTGCCTGTCCGAGTTCGGAAGGCAGCATGGCGAACTGATGTTCTTGAAACGGGCGCCCCTGAAACGGCAGGAAATCTGGAGGAAACTGGGAATTGCTCCCCGGGGTATCGACCGGGAAGTGGTGGAGTTGATGCACCGGACTCACATGGGAGTGGACCAGGACTACCGGAATCTCATGCTCCAGGCGTCGCGATGTGCCCTGGCTGACGGCTGGGGTGGGTCCATGATCTCCACCGAGCTTCAGGACATCCTCTTCGGCAACCCCGTGCCGATTGCGGGAAAGATCAACCTGGGGGTCCTCAAGGAAGATATGGTCAACGTGGTCATGCACGGCCATGAACCCCTGCTCCCTGAACTTCTGGTAGTGGCCTCTCAGGACCCGGAGCTCCAGGCTTACGCCCGATCCAAGGGGGCGAAGGGAATCAACCTGGCAGGGATGTGCTGCTCGGCCAACGAAGTCTTAATGCGCCATGGAATTCCAGTGGCCGGAAATTTCCTCCAGCAGGAACTGGCCATCGTCACCGGAGCAGTCGACGCCATGGTCGTGGACGTTCAGTGCGAAATGCAGTCCCTGGCCGACGTAGCCAAGTGCTATCACACCAGGGTAATCACCACCAATACCCGGGCCAAGATGGAAGGAGCCACCCATATCGAGTTTGACGAGCACCATGGCCCGGATGTGGCCAAAAAAATCCTGCGAGAGGCCATCGACAACTTCCCCAACCGGAAAGGGAAGCCGGTTCTTATTCCCTCGGAGACCCATGAAATGGTGGTGGGATTCAGCCATGAGACCATCAACTACCTGCTGGGCGGTCTCTTCCGCTCCTCTTACCGGCCGCTCAATGACAACATCATCAATGGCCGGATTCGAGGGGTAGCCGGGGTGGTAGGATGCAACAATGCCCGTACCACCCATGACAGTGCTCACCTGATCATGATCAAAGAATTGATCAAAAATGATGTAATCGTCCTGACCACCGGTTGTGCGGCTATGGCTTGCGGAAAGGCCGGTCTGTTGACTCCCGAAGCCGCCTCCAAGTATTGCGGATCGGGGTTGGCCGAAGTCTGTGAGGCCGTGGGCATTCCGCCGGTTCTCCATCTGGGGGCCTGCGTGGACAACAGCCGGATTTTGATGGCTGCCACCGCCGTGGTCAAGGACGGAGGGCTGGGCGACGACATCAGCGACCTCCCGGCGGCCGGAGCGGCTCCGGAGTGGATGAGCGAGAAAGCCATCGCCATCGGCCAGTATTTCGTGGCCTCCGGTGTCTTCACGGTCTTTGGGACCACCTTCCCCATCACCGGAAGCGAAGGGATGTGCAAGCTCCTCTTCGAGGAGATGGAAGAAACCTTGGGGGGCAAGTGGGCCTTTGAACCTGACCCGGAGAAGGCCACCAAGTTGATGCTCGCCCATATCGACAAGAAACGTAAGGCGCTGGGTCTGGATAAGGCCCGGGAGCGCGTGCTTTACGACATGGCCATGCGGCGGGAGCTGGATGCCGTCTAAAGCAGAAATATAGTTCGGAGTCATGAGTTCGGAGCTTGAGGTTTTTGCTCCGAACTCATGACTCCGAACTCCGAACTGATTTTTTGAAGGAGGAGAGAACGTGTCTAAGATTATCGCAGCAGCAGCTATTCGGGGAGGACATAAGATTCTGGAGCGGGCGGAGAAGAAATATCAAGAGGCCCTGGAGAAATGGGGTCCTAACCAGGAGGTCGGATTCCCCAATACGGGCTACTACCTGCCCATCATTTACGGGATCCTGGGAGTTCCCGTGAAGACTCTGGGGGACATGAAGCCCGTTTTGCAGCGTTGTAAAGCCCTCATCCCTCCCCTGGTGAAGGAGAAGGTGTGGCTCCCTTATTTGGCTCCAGCCCTGGATGCGGGTATGGCGACCTTCTTCGCCGAAGAAATCATCGAAGCCATCCGTTACCTGGAAGATCCCAATTTCTATGTCAAGGGGGAAGATCCCACGCCAGAGAATCTCTGGCTGGGGGCCGCCGACGACATCATCTTGAGAAAACGGGGGGTGGAATTCGTCGATGGGACCGCGCCCGGGTTTGCCGCCATCTTAGGGGCGGCGCCCACCAAGGAGATTGCCGCCAAGATTGCCCGGGAGCTACAGGAGAAGAACCTTTACGTCTTCATGGCCTCGGAGAACAATGGAAAACGTTTCTCTGAACAACTGGTGGAGGCCGGTGTACAGATCGGCTGGCCGACACGCCTGGTCTCCTTCGGCCCGGACTACACGGCCACGGTCTTTGCCATGGGGTTTGCCACCCGGGCGGCCATGTCCTTTGGTGGGATCGCCCCGGGCGACTTCCGGAAGATTCTGATCTATAACAAAGACCGGGTCTTTGCCTTTGCCCTACCCCTCGGCTTTGTCACAGATGAATGGTACGCCAACGCCGCCGGGGCCATTAACTGGGGATTCCCGGTGATCGCCGATACGCCCATTCCCCAGGTCTTGCCTACTGGGATCTGCACTTATGAGCATGTGGTTTCCAACATTCCCCACGACCAGATCGTTCAGAAGGCCGTGGAGGTCAGGGGCTTGAAAGTTTCTGTGGCCAAGGTGCCGATTCCCCTTGCCTATGGGCCTGCCTTCGAGGGAGAGCGTGTCCGCGGGGAAGATATTTATCTTGAATGCGGTGGCGGGCGAACTCCCGCTGTCGAATGGACCACAACCCGGGATATGAGCGAAGTAGAAGACGGGAAGGTCGAAGTCATCGGCCCGGACATCAAGGATGTCAAACCGCCAGGCCAACTTCCTCTGGCCATCGTTGCCGAGGTGGCGGGCCGCAAGATGCAAGAAGATTTCGAACCCATCCTGGAGCGCCAAATTCACCATCTGATCAATTACGCCCAGGGGATCATGCATATCGGGCAGCGGGACATTGCCTGGATCCGCGTCGGCAAGGGGGCCGTGGAAAAGGGGTTTACCCTGAGGCACCTGGGGGACATCCTCTATGCCAAGTACCACCAGGACTTTGGCTCGATCTTCGATAAAGTTCAGGTGAAAATCTACACGGAAGCTTCCAAAGTAAAGGAAATGCTCGAAAAGGCCCGGGCAACCTACCAGAAGCGTGATGCCCGCATCGAGGGCATGACCGATGAGACCGAAGAGACCTTCTACTCCTGCACCCTCTGCCAGTCCTTCGCCCCGACGCACGTTTGCATCATCACGCCGGAGCGCACCGGGCTCTGCGGGGCCTATAACTGGCTGGACGGCAAAGCCTCCAACGAGATCAACCCCACGGGGCCCAACCAACCCGTACCCAAGCGTGAAGTTATTGACCCTGTTTTGGGGCAATGGAAAGGGGTCAACGAGTTTGTCTTCAAGGCCTCCCGGCAGAAGCTGGAGAAGTATAATGCCTACAGTATTATGGTTGATCCCATGACTTCGTGCGGCTGCTTTGAGTGCATAGCCGCCGTGCTGCCCATGTGCAACGGGATCATGACCGTCAACCGCGACTTTACGGGTATGACCCCCTGCGGGATGAAGTTTACGACCCTGGCAGGAACGGTAGGCGGCGGTTCGGTCACTCCCGGGTTTGTTGGCCACAGCAAACACTATATTTGCAGCAAGAAGTTCATCATGGCCGAGGGAGGGCTCAAGCGGCTGGTCTGGATGCCCAAGATGCTTAAAGAGGAGATCATGGATCGCCTGAAGAAGCTCTCTCGGGAGATGGGGATCCCCAACTTCCCGGAGATGATCGCCGACGAGACCATCGGAACCACGGAAGATGAAATTCTTCCCTTCCTGACCGAAAAGGGGCACCCGGCGCTTTCCCTGCCGTCGTTGTTCTGAGATTGGTAGGGGCACGATGCATCGTGCCCCTACGAAACATTTTTCCAAAAAGGAGCGAGAGATGGCCCTGACAGGAATTGAGATTTTCAAAAAGCTTCCCAAGACGAACTGTGGAGAATGCGGCGTGCCCACCTGCCTGGCTTTCGCCATGAAGCTGGCCGCCGGCCAGGCTGAGCTTTCGGCCTGTCCCTATGTTTCGGAGCAGGCCAAGGCTGAATTAGCCGAAGCCTCGGCTCCTCCCATCCGTCCCCTGACCATTGGCGTGGGGGATCAAGCCCTGAAGATCGGCGGCGAGACGGTCATGTTCCGTCATGAAAAGCGCTTCGTCGGTCCAACGGGCATTGCCGTTCTGGTCTCCGACAAAATGAGCGAGGCCGAGGTCGATTCCCGCCTCAAAAAGTTCAACGAGCTAAAATTCGAACGGGTGGGCCTCAAACTCCAGGCCGATCTGGTGGCGGTCAAAGGGGAATCGGGTGACCCTGCCAAGTTCGAAGCTCTGGTGAAGAAAGTAAAGGACCGGCTCGACGGCAAAGGGGTCGTGCTGATGAGCGAGGACCCCAAGGTTCTGAGCGCAGGGGCCAAGGCCATCGCCGACCGGAAGCCTTTGCTCTATGCCGCCACCAAAGCCAATGCGGACGCCATGGCCCAGCTGGCCAAGGAGGTTTCGTCCCCTCTGGCGGTGAAGGCCGGGAACCTGGATGAACTGGCCCAATTGACCACCAAACTGACCGCAGCCGGCCTGAAGGATTTGGTCCTCGATTCCGGGGCTCGCACCGCCCGGAAAGTTTTGGAAGACCAGATCGTCATACGTCGGGTTGCCTTGATGAAGAAGTTCCGTCCCCTGGGATTTCCCACGATCACCTTCCCCTGCGAGATGACGGACGATCCCATGAAAGAAACCCTTCTGGCCTCCATGCTGGTGGCCAAATACGCCGGCATCGTGGTGTTGTCGGACTTAGAAGGCCACAGCCTCTTCCCCCTTCTGGTGGAGCGGATGAACATCTTTACCGACCCGCAGCGGCCCATGGCCACCTCCGAAGGGATCTATGAAATCGGGGGTCCGAATGAGAATTCTCCAGTCCTGGTCACTTCCAACTTCTCCCTGACCTACTTCATCGTCTCGGGCGAGATCGAAGGGAGCCGGGTGCCTTCCTGGCTTTTGGTCAAAGACACGGAAGGGCTGTCGGTCATGACTGCCTGGGCGGCCGGCAAGTTTGGAGCCGAACTGATCGGGCCCTTCGTGAAGAAGTGCGGGATTGCCGACAAGGTCAAACACCGCAAGGTGATCATTCCCGGGTATGCGGCGGTCATCAGCGGAGAATTAGAAGAGGAGCTGCCCGATTGGCAAATCCAGATCGGGCCCAGGGAAGCGGGCCACATCCCGGCTTTCCTGAAGATGTGGAAACCGGAGTAATATTGTGTAGGGGCGACCGGCCGGTCGCCCCTACGGACGAATTTTAAAGGAGGGGAAAGATGGTCATATGCGTCGGTGAAAATATCAACATCATGTCCAAAACCATCGGTCCAGCCATCAAAGAGCGCCGTGCCGAACCCATCCTGGAGATGGCCAGACATGAGGAAAAGGTGGGGATGGATTACCTGGACCTGAACATCGGCCCATCCCGCAAGGCGGGTCAGGAAGTGATGGATTGGCTGGTGAAGTTAGTCCAGGGGGAGGTTAAAAAGCCCCTCTCCCTGGATACGACTAACGCGGATGCCATGGAAGCCGGCTTGAAGATCCACAAGGGCAAAGCTTTGATTAATTCTGTCTCCCTCCAGCCGGAACGTCTGGAAAGAGCCCTGCCCATGGCCAAAACTTATAATGCCCATGTCATCGGCCTCCTCTGGGGAAAGGAAGGAATGCCCCGAGATGCCAATGAGAGAGCATCCCACGCCGTGGATTTCATCTATCGAGCTAACGAATTGGGGATCCCCACCGAGGACATCTGGATTGATCCCATCGTCAGCCCGGTCAGCGTGGAGATTAATCAGGTTCTCTCCTGCCTGGAATTTATGTCCATGCTGAAAGACATCGCCCCGGAGGCCAAATCCATCGTCGGGCTATCCAACATTTCTAACGGAACGCCTGACAATTTGCGTCCGGTTCTCAATCGGACGTATCTGATGATGCTGATGAAATATGGGCTTTACTCGGCGATCGTTGACGCCTATGACAAGGAACTGCTGAGCATCGCCAAGGGCGGGATGCCGGAGATCGTCAACCTGGTCCACCGGGTGATGGACGGGGAGGAGCCGGACCTAAAGAAGTTGGCCCGCAAAGAGGTCGAGTACGTGAAGTCCACGAAGGTTCTTCTCGGCAAGACCTTGTACTCCCATTCGTGGCTGCAACTTTAAAGAAGCGATCAGCTAAGAAATTGGTGTTAAGGTTTTCCCTTTGTTTTGCTGAAAGCTGATGGCTGATCGCTGAAGGCTATTTATGTTGCCTAAGCAGGAAAACCTTTCCCTAGCCCGCCGGCTGTCGATCCAAGCCCTGTTGAAAGCGGATTTGGCCGAGAGGGCTGTCTGGAGCGGATTCAGTTTCGAGATAGACCCCGAAGGCCAGAAGAGAATCGGCCTTCACTATTTGGGTCGGGATCTGTTCTTATCGTTCCCTCAAGGAACTATCGAGGCCAAAAATGGGGGAGGCCCGGTCCCCCTGCGGGAGGAGATCCTGATTTTCCATTATCTGGAGAAGGCACGGGGAACTCCATTGACCGGGAAATGGATCTCTTTTGCTGAAATTCCGGGAGGAACTTTTTACCATCCTGTCTTTCTCCAGCGCTGCAAAGCTCCCCTGGTGAAGTATTTCGGCGAAAGGCCCGATAGTCTGCTATCCGTAGCTGTCGATGAAGTTCGGGCAGAACCCTGGTCCATGGGAGATGTGGGCGTTAAGATCCAGGCCTTCCCTTTCGTGACTGTGGGTTTGGTTTTGTGGAAGGGAGATGCTGAATTTCCCCCCGATGGGAATGTTCTTTTCGACTCGTCCATAAACGGTTACCTTTCGGTTGAAGATATCGTCATCCTGGCGGAAACAGTCGTCTGGAAGCTTATCAAAAGAAAAAATACCGATTCACCGCCGAGCACCCCGAGAACGCAGAGCTGATGAAATGAATAAACCTGAAAAGGTTAGAATAATTTATTGGGGAGTAATCAATATTGAAATACGTTACCTCCGCGTCCTCTGCGGTCTCCGCGGTGAATAAGACTGAATTATGAAACTGGCCGTAACCGGAAAAGGTGGTGTGGGAAAGACTACGGTCGTAGCCGGGCTGGCTCGCGTGCTCACCGACCGGGGCCAGAAGGTATTGGCGATCGATGCCGATCCGGCGAGCAACCTTGCTTTAGCCCTGGGCTTCCCCCAGGATCAACGTCTGAAACCCATCTCGGAGATGAAGGAGCTCATTGAGGAGCGTACGGAGGCCAAGTCCGGTTCCATGGGAAGCTTCTTCAAGCTGAATCCCCGGGTCGATGACTTGCCGGATCAATACAGCCTGGAAAAAGACGGGATCCGTCTGATGGTCATGGGAACGGTTCAAAAAGGGGGCGGCGGATGCGTCTGCCCGGAGAACGTGATGCTCAGGAATCTGGTTGCCCATCTTCTCTTAGGGCGTAATGAAGTTGTCATCCTCGACATGGAGGCTGGGGTCGAACATCTGGGCCGGGCCACTGCCAGGGCGGTGAACAAGTTGATTGTCGTCGTGGAACCGGGTCAGCGCAGTGTGGAGGTGGCTCAGAAGATCCGCCGGCTGGCCGGTGACATCGGGCTGAACAATATCGGGCTGATAGGAAATAAAATTCGAAATGAGGCGGACCGGGAATTTCTCTTGAAGAGAATGCCCGACTTGCCGTTTTTAGGCTTTATCGCTTACGATCCCAAAGTAGTGGAGGCGGATCTGTCGGGGAGCCCCCCATTCGCCGGGAACCCGGAATTTCTTAAGTCCATGGGAACAATTGTTGACCGACTGTAGCCCCGAGGTCTTCAGGGATGATCTGGATAGGTGAGAGAATTAATGGCCTTCAGCCCAGGATTTATAAATTTATCCTGGAAAAGAATAAAACGGCCATCCAAGACTTAGCCCGCAAGCAGGCCGAGGCAGGGGCCGCTTATATCGATCTGAACGTGGGAACGGCCTGGCTCCGGCCAACAGAGATCATGGTCTGGCTGGTCAACACGGTCCAGGAGGCGGTTTCCACCCCCCTGGCCATCGACAGCCGCCGACCGGATGTGACGGAAGCGGGTTTGCGGACCTGTCGGAACCCCGCGATGATCAATTCCACTTCGGGGGAAAAGGAAAAGCTGGATCGGTTCATGAATCTGGCGGCCAAATACGAAGCGGCCATCGTGGGCCTCACCATGGACGAACAGGGCATTCCCCTTCATGCTGTTGGAAGAGTGGCCATTGCCAAACGGATCATGGATTTTGCCGATACCCACGAGATTCCCCGGGATCGACTCTACCTTGACCCCGTCGTCCTCCCGCTGAAATTTTCCCAGTCTCAGGGCCCGGTCATCCTCGAGGCCGTCCGCCAAATGGCCAAGGAAAAAAATCCTCCCCACATCCTCGTGGGGCTGAGCAATGTCTCCCAGGGGGCCAAAGAGAGGAAGTTGATCAACCGGACTTTCCTGACCATGGCCGTCACCTGCGGCCTCGATGCAGTCATAGCGGATGTTCTCGACTCTCCATTGATGGAAGCAGTTAAGGCCGCAGAGATCATCGTGGAGCGCCAACCTTATTCGGATCAATTTTTAAAGGAAGCGAAAAAAGAAGTGGCCTAGAGACTGTTCGGAGTTCGGAGGCAATAAAGTAAGGTAGTTCGGAGTTCAGAGTTCGGAGTAGAAAATGAATGTTTCCGTACTCAGAGGGTTGATCGCCTATCGTCGTTTTTTAGGAGGGAAAATTAGATGCCGGAACCTTTGGATCTGTCGAAGATCAAACCCATTTTGGAAAAGTTTCAAGGGCAGGATGGGGCCTTGATTCCTGTTCTGCAGGAGGTCCAGGCCCTCTATGGCTATCTGCCCGAAGAGGCTCTAAAAACCATCAGCCAGGGCCTGAAGTTTCCCCTGAGCCGGATTTACGGGGTGGTGACTTTCTACGCTCAGTTTTACCTGACCCCCCGGGGACGGCATACAGTCCGGGTTTGCCGGGGAACGGCATGCCACGTGCGAGGGGGGAAGAATGTCCTGAAAGCCACCCAGCAATTTTTGGGGATCGGAGAGAATGAGACCACGGCGGACTTTAAATTCACTTTTGAGACTGTGGCCTGCCTGGGAGCCTGCGCTCTATCTCCAGTGCTCTTGGTGGATAAGAATTATTTCGGGAAGCTTACGCCGGCGAAAGTGGAAAAAGTGCTCAAGCAATACAAGTGAAGGAGGATGACCTTTGAAAGGAAGTCTTGCGTCCCAAAAAGATTTGGTTGCCCTTCGGGAAGAGATTCTGCGAGGGCGTGACCCGAATAAACTCTGCGTCACCATCTGCGGAGGCACGGGTTGCCGGGCCTGGGGGGGTGAAGAAGTCCGGGCGGCCTTTATCGAAGAGATCCGGAAGCAGGGTCTGGCCGGGCAAGCGGATGTGGTGCGCACGGGCTGCCACGGTTTCTGCGAGCGCGGGCCGGTAGTGGTGATCCTTCCTCAAGAGATCTTTTATCAGCAGGTGGTGGTCGAAGATGTGCCGGAAATTGTCTCGAACACTCTCCTCGGAGGACGGGTAATCCAGCGGTTGCTGTACATCAACCCGGCTACCGGCCGGACCGTGACCTACGATCATGACGTTCCTTTCTATGAGCTCCAGATGCGCCGGGTTTTCAGCGACAACGGGCGCATCGACCCGACGGAAATCCGCGATTACATCGCCCGGGAAGGTTACTCGGCCCTGAGCAAGGTCCTCTCCTCCATGACCCCCGACCAGGTGATCGAAGAGGTGGAGAAATCGGGACTCCGCGGCCGGGGCGGGGCGGGATTCCCCACCGGGCGGAAGTGGCGCACTACCCGCAGCTCGCCGGGAGAAGTGAAATACATCGTCTGCAACGCTGACGAAGGCGACCCCGGGGCCTTCATGGACCGGAGCGTGCTGGAAGGAAACCCTCATTTAGTCCTGGAAGGGATGCTGATTGCCGCTTACGCCATCGGGGCCCAGAGCGGTTACATCTACGTCCGCGCCGAATACCCCCTGGCCGTCCAGCATCTGACCGGGGCCATTCAACAGGCTGAAGAATTGGGCCTCATCGGGGACAATGTCCTGGGTTCTGGTTTCAGCTTCCATGCCAAAATCAAAGAAGGCGCTGGTGCCTTCGTCTGCGGCGAGGAGACAGCCCTGCTGGCCTCCATCGAAGGAAAACGGGGGATGCCCAGGTCGCGGCCCCCATTTCCGGCCGTGGCCGGGCTTTGGGGGAAACCCACGAACATCAACAACGTGGAGACCTACGCCAACGTCCGGTCCATCATCCTCGAAGGGGCCAAAGCGTACGCTTCCGTGGGAACCTCCGGGTCCAAAGGGACGAAGATCTTCTCCCTCACCGGGAAGATCAACAACACCGGACTGGTGGAAGTGCCCATGGGGACCACCCTCCGGGAAGTGATTTATAAGATCGGCGGCGGGATCCCCAAGGGTCGTCTCTTCAAGGCCGCGCAGATGGGGGGACCTTCGGGTGGGTGCCTGCCGCCGCGGTACCTTGACCTGCCCATCGATTATGAGTCCCTGACTCAGGTAGGCTCGATGATGGGGTCGGGCGGCATGATCGTCATGG
>Ga0187865_1001656_pt1 | contig 24371 bp, 27 predicted proteins | sample June2016WEW_11_1_2_FD_132989 | JGI IMG/M metagenome (GOLD analysis project Ga0187865, IMG submission 132989) | Peatland microbial communities from SPRUCE experiment site at the Marcell Experimental Forest, Minnesota, USA - June2016WEW_11_100 | ecosystem: Environmental > Terrestrial > Soil >...
AGTTTGCCGATGCCGTCAGCGACAAGACTGCTCACACTTATCAAATTGCTACTGTCGACGCGGCGGGTCACAAGGCCTTGACTGAAGAAATCCACGTGGTGTCAGTTGCCTAGCAGGCGGGTGCCGGAGAAATAGCGTGTCGCTTGAGGCTGGGCTGTTCCGCGATCCAGACGGCAAAGAGCAAATCCCATTCCCACCATATCTCCGGAAAGATGAGCTGTGCGCCGCGCTCGTGAAAGGCTTTCCCCCGCCCTGTGCAGGTGTGCGGGAAGAGTGCAGTAGTCGGCGAGCGGATTCTGGCGTCGAAGACACAAGGCCACAGCTCGCGTTCGACGGTGGGATTGTAGAGAGTCATCATCGCCCACCTCCACAGGTGAACGATTCGCTGAAAACAGAATTTCTATGGAGAGAAAAGGAAAGAACAACTCGAGAATACGTAACCATGACCGCACCTCCGTGCTCACCGGCTTTTCGCCAGGAAGCGTAATTAGGGTGCGTTGGTTAACGTAAACGCTTACGACAGGCAAACAGGTGTTTGCCGCAATTCCACTTTACGGTGATCAGGAACGTTTCGTCAACTCTCGCCGCGGACGCTGCCATTCGTCCGCTAAGAACCAATCGGGTGGTCTTCATTCTTGTCCGTTCGGATGGTTGCGCGGACCCAGAACCATCTGAATTGTTTGGTCCCAAACTAATCGCTCAAGATCTTTCCGCATTCAACGATTAGTTGTTCCACTGACCGTCCAACCTGTCACGGGAAACGCTGTGACAAACTCGCATTCATGTATCTAATATTCAGCCATGCAAAGGACACAACCGCATCCTACGGTCTATCCCGCTGTTTGTCTCCCTAAAGTGCCTTTGTTGATCGCACTGTTCTGTGTGCTGTTTGCCCTTCAGGCCGAAGCGCAATCGGTCACCGACATGGCCGTCCTGAAGGGGCTTGCACCGGTAACCGTGCTGTCGAATACTCCCGAAGGCAGAGCGGTCCTTGCAGCGAACTACACTGTTACGGGTGGTATCCAAACTGGCGAGATCAGGCAATCCACACTGCTACCTTTCGCGGAACAGCAGCAGCAGGCGCTTCGAGACGCTTTTATCACGGACAAAAATCTCGCCGACCTTGCGGACGGGCTGGGAACAACACTCGGCTCCGCTTACTTGGCGCGTGCTCATTACATTGATCGCACAATTTTTACCAAGCTGTCTCAAGAGATCACCGACGTAATTGCCTACGCGAATGCGACCACCGCCGCGAATTCAAACTCCGGCAAATACTTCTTTGTGAACGGGACGACCGACGGAAAAACCCCCGTCTCGGCTGACGCGATAGCAATTCTCAAGGAAATTGGCGGCCATCTCGACATATTCGGTACGAGCTATGGTTTCCCTGCGGGCGCGGCTGGAGCCGACGCCTACGGCAACTCACGCCCATTCCAGACCGAGCCAAACATTTCGCGAATCGTTGGTCTGGATTATTTCGACGTTCCCACTGACAACAGTGTTTACAATCGCGGGCCGATTATGGACCTGACCAATAGCCCTTCGTACCCAAGCGGTCATACCACCTACGGCTACATGGGATCGTTGGTCTTGGCAGTCCTGGTGCCAGAGCGATACCAGCAGATGATCGCGCGCGCAGCGGAATACGGAAATGACCGCATCATTTTCGGGGCACATTATGCGATGGACGGGATCGCCGGCCGGACGCTGGCCACCTACGATCTGGCGCATCTTCTCGGCAATGATCCGGTTTATGTGGGCCGCGCGTTGAACGGCGCTCCTATGATCAAGGACTTTCAAGCCGCCATAAGGGCGGCACGTGCCGAGGCGACCGCGACTTTGCAAGCAGCCTGCGGTAACACAATTGAAGTTTGCGCGCGTGAAGACATCGGCCGCCTGAGTAACCCCGCCACGAACGAAGCCTTCTATGCTGTCACACAAACCTATAACCTGCCGGTGGTCTATCCGAAGAATGCTGGCAGGGTCGAAGAAGTAGGCAAGCTTGCTCCAGAGGCTGGATATCTCCTGACTATCGCTTTCCCGTTGTTGACCTTGGAGCAGGCCGACCAAATCCTAACCGAAACCGAAGGGCCGGGGGGCGGTTTCCTGGACGATGGATCATCCTTCGGAGTTTATTCCCGCCTCAACCTCTACGCAGCAGCGGGCAGAGCTGCGGTCTTCGTCTCCGGCACTCACCGTGACAACTTCTCCTCTCAGAAAGTCCCAGCAAGACGCAACTGACCATAACGTGAAGTTCGGCTTGTAGGAGCGATTTCGGAGTTAACCTCGATCGTGGACGGATTACGAGCAAACCAGAAGTGATATAGCGGTTTAAGAACCGTTAGGTCCTTTGGGAGCGAAGCTAGACTTTTACCCTGCCAAGGTAGCGCTCTCAATTCAGGCGCACGATGGGACAGTTCGTCAAGAGCCGGCGGTTTTCCAAACCGCCGCCGAGCAGAACGATTTCACGAATGAAATCTCCGTACTACAAGCCGTTAACTCGGAACGATGGTTTACAAGACCGTTGTATCCGACTGCGGACCTTGAACGGCTGCTCACGACGCATGCGTTCTTCTCAATTGCGATCGTCTGCTTGGGAGGCAGGCTTGCCTCTCAAAGAGTGAGCATCTGTCTTCTAAGTGGACGCAAATTCAATCCAAGTCGTTGCTCCGGTTGCGCTTACGAGTTCCGAGCCATCCTTGTGCTGCTCTTAGGTTGCTCCCAAAAATCTCGGCACGATTCGAACATTCGGTAAACAGCCAAGAAACTAACACTTGGTGCTCATCCAATTTTTCTCCTTCCTGAGACAAGATGCGCAAGAAAAGGCTCTATTCGCGCGGCCAGGCACTTACTTAGGTGAAAGCGAAGTGGCTAAGATGCTCAAAGAGCTTAGAGGCAGTGGATCAAACGCCCCCTGCGTCAGGCTCGTCTCCGACGCATATACTCGTGAGAGCTTGTATGAAATCTCCGAGGCTGGGAAGCAAGAACTTGAAAACTGGATTTTGGCCTATTACACACATGCCTCCGCCACTTTCCCCGTGTCGTCGGACACCGTCAGCGATAGCGGCTAACGGACCCCACAGGTTCTTTGCACAACACCTGCCCATAGATTCGGAGATGATTTGCAGTCATCAAATGTAGAATTAACCCTAGCGATGAACCCACAACCTCAGTTTCACACCGGTCTTCACACTTCAGACTGGCACTCCTAGCCGAGCGCTGCTACTTCAATGAAATCCCGTACCCTAAAATGCGATTCGATGCTGGCCGCAACTTCCAGGCAACTGGCGGCGGGCAGCACGGGATACTCTGTGCGGCGGGGGAATTCACTGTAGGTTCGCCCTTCGAGCCGTCGGCCTGCTTCGGCCTTGCGAACTCCTCCCCACTGCTTAAAGAAAAAGGGAATTTCGTTGTCCCTGCATTGGTCTCTCACGGAGATTACCCACTCCTTTTTCATCGGCCTTGCACCCCGACCGCTCTCTCCACCCACAATCACCCAATGAATATCATCGAGATTGAGCGTGCCGAGATCTTCGAGCAACGGCTCCACGGAAAGGAAGCGAACGGCCGCTTGGCCGGCCTGCAAGTCCTCGATCCGTGACAAGCCATGCTTCCTATTCTCCACGCTGACTCCCCACCAGATGTGTGGTGCCGTAGATGCGAATCCCAATACCGAGTTTAGAAGTGCCCGCAGACGTGCGGACCGTTTCGTCAGAACTTGATAGGTGTGCCAATTTGCGGTCATCATCACTCGCACGACGGCGAGAACATAACTGTCTGGTACCCGTTCATGGAATAGATCGCTCATCGAATTGACGAAGACCATTTTCGGCTTGCGCCAGCGCAGGGGTTCGCCCAGCTTCTCCGGGACCAGACGCAAGTCGAAGCCGCGCTCGTACGGATGTCCCTTCACCCCTCGGAACCGTTCGGCAAACTGTTCGGCATAGCAGTGCTTGCATCCGGGGCTGATTTTCGTGCAACCACGCACCGGGTTCCACGTTGCCTCCGTCCATTCGATTTTCGATTGCTCACTCATGCTGGAATGAAAAATCTCCTCTCGGTCGTCCGCCCATCAGCCCCAGGTTCGGTCTTCTGGAACTAGATACGGCAGCCCTAAGATTCGAAATACGTCTTCCTCGGCATCCACTTTCAGCACGTTACCGTGTCCATCTTCAATCCCGTCGCCGGAGGCCCGGAGCTTCATTCCGAGTTCTTTCGCTCGCTGCGCGAGCCGGATGTTGTGCTCCTTGCTTCCGGTGCGAATCAAAAGCAGCGTCGCCCATGTCTCCGATCGGGCGACGTAAAGATCGATGGGGATTCCCGTTTTGGTTGCGACAAAGCACTTTACCTTGTCCCTTCCCCGAACGGAAGCGAGGCTACCTCTCTCGACCAGATGCCCGAGAAGTGCCTCTAACGGAGTCGAACCACCCAGCGAAAACTCCTCAGACGAAGTCTTCGGCAGGAGAACGAGATCGATATCGTGAACCACCGGGTTTCCCCGCCGGAGAGAACCCGCGATCTCGATACGGTCACAGGCCGGCCGAAGCTCCTCCACAATCTTCCGCGCAACAGCTCGGGCGACTTCGGCCGGAAACATCCTGGTGGCCTCCATCGCCTCTACCCAAACCGGATTACCGTTCCATCGGGAAACGTGCCGTTCCTCCGGCCTTCCTTCGCTTGGACCATGGATAATTCACCGGTCAGTTCCATGTGTTTGAGAATTTGCGTTTTGAAATGGGTCCTCAGAAACGGGGTCTCCGCGAGCACAAAGTCGCTCAGCTCCTGGATCGATACATCGGTCCCTCGGAATCTCGCAAGGAGCATACGCTTTAATCCCTCGAAATCGGGCTGATCCGGGAAAAGTTTAATGGTCCGATTGGCATCCGTGTAGTCCGAAAACTGAAACGTTCCCGCCGGGTCCACCTTCCACATCGCCTCTTTCATCTTTTCAAGCCCACGTAAACTATGGGTGCCAAAAAACAGAAAATAATCCGTTCGGTTGCCCTGATTCAGCATCTCGAAGGAGCGCACGTGTTCGATTCCCGCCGCGCGCAGTTGGTCGCGGTAGATGTCATGAATCATCCGCCGCCGCTCGTCCGGATCCTTGACTTCCAAGACTTCCCTCCAGGCGTCGGTTCCAAACAGCCGATCGTACGTGTCGGCATGGTCGGGATGGCCCAGGAACCGATTGATCTCTTCATACATGAAGGTCACGAGAATCTCGCACTTTGTATTCTGCATGATCCGCTGCACCGTGCGGAACGGTGTGTGGGAAAAACCAAACGGATCGATAAACACGAGGCTCGGCGCCAGGGTTGCTTTTTTCTCCTCCAGCCGATCGAGGACATCCGCCATTTGGTCGTCGAACACCCCGTGGATACAATGCACCTTGAAATTGGGCGGCAACGTCGGCTTGATCTGTTCGATGGTTTGCTCAAGGTGGTCAAACCTCCTCTTGTCCTTCTCGATGAACGTGAACACCACTTCCGAGTCCGGCCGGGCCTGGTGATCGCGAGCCGATATAAGAGCAAGAAGCGGTGATCCGTCTTCCCCACCCGCGTACCGCCCCGGGCCGGCAAAACCGTCGATGTACAAAACGCGCTGGTTGTACTTCGTCATGATGGGAAGCCAGGCCTCCCAGTAGCGGCGAAGGATGGTGTGCTTCGATTGCGTGTGCGGGTCAATTTCCCAGATGGTTTCGAGTTTCTTGGCCAAAGCGCTCTGCTCCAGGGAAGCACAGTGTCGGGCTTCCCGACGGTTCCCTTTAACCCACCAAGGCTTTCCTTGAAGATGGTACAGTTCTAGGTACGTTGACAATGCTTAACCCCCAAAACCCCTTCCGACGTTTCCAGCCGAGCAACGTCCCTTTCCCCCCATAGCGAAGATATCATATTCGCCTTTTATTCGCCATCAATGAAACGCCCCCGCTTGCCGCTTCCTCCGTTAGAGTCCTCTCAATCAAGCGGTGGCAGCTGGATTGTAGACCGTTCGTAATCCTGAAATCGTGGTGCGCTCCGCTGCGCAAGATCCTTCATCCCAGCGCACCCTTGGAATTCACTACGTACTTTTCGCGCCAGGGGGTTGCAGCCCAACTTTTGGAGAAGCACAGGTCCAACCGGCGCCACGCACGCACGCGCGCGTGTGAGCCCCCGCATGTCCGGTGGTTGTTCTCAGTATCCAAAAAAGAGGCACAAAATTGCTTGTAGCTCACGCGGCACATGACAGTTCATCGTCTAAATGACTGCAGGCCGGTGTCTGAAGGGCTGTACGTCCTCTATGCGTCACCCGCGCGTCCCTGACGCCTGGGTCGGGGTATGCCTAGCCTGTTCGACCCGGACGGCCCGAAGGGCGGGGCAGAATCCCTGGCGACTTTCGCCCCACGTGCCTGCGAATTTCTGCAAGTGACCTTGCGCCGTGGCAGAAACAGATGTTTGTGCTCAATTCGCGCGCGAGGGATGCAGCTACCTGACTGGCGTCCTCGCTGTGTAGTGAAGGCTTTGCGCAACTCCCGCCCAATTAGATTCCACCGCCTCATACTGCAACGGTGATGCAACGCCCACATTTTCGAGCTGTGATTTCAATGGTTTGGAAGTGAGCTGCCGAGAACTTAACGGCGCGTCAGTAGTGGATTCCCGGGAATCCAACCCACTGGAGCACGCGCAAACTCGGAGCGCATCTGGACGTCAGCCACATGATGGTGGCAAGGGTGTGGCGTAAGCACGGACTCCAGCCGCATCGCATGGAGCGCTACATGACCTCGAACGATCCGGATTTTGAAAAGAAGGCCGCCGACATTATTGGGTTGTATCTGAACCCGCCGGCGCATGCCGCGGTGTTCAGCGTGGACGAAAAGACCGCCATTCAGGCCTTGGATCGCAAGGATCCGGTTCTGCCGCTGTCCCCGGGACGCGCAGAACGGCACGGCTTTGAGTACTTTCGTCACGGCACCTTGTCGCTGTATGCCGCCTTCAACACCAAGACCGGCGAGGTACTCGGCAAAACGGCTGCGCGGCACCGGGCGAAGCCCTTAACAGTTTGTTGAAAAAGACCAAGCCTGTCGCTCCGTGGGCTAAACTTACCCCAGGAATCTCTCATTTTGTTGGGCTTTCGTCTATGAGAGACGCCTAGCTTTGCTCGAAATGATGAACGAAGAGAGTTTTTCAACAATCTGTTAAGAATGAGGAGACTACAACCACTGCGCGCAAGCCACGAGCCCCTCCCCCGTGCAAGGGCACCTCAATGAATTCGACAGATGATTGTCATAGGATAGAGGTCGTCTTTTCGTATTTGCGAAAATGCATTATGTAGGAAACTTTTCCTTTACAACGTGTTTTCCAATATGAGAACATAAACCCATGCAGGCCACAGAGGCCAAATTCGAAAAGGAGGCACTTCAGGCCCTCCGCACTCAGATTCCCGTCCGGGACTTGCCCGGCGTACGCATCCGCGCGGTCAAAGCCCAACCGGAAGACGCGTTCGACGTCCAGTTCGAACTCGAATCCGGGAAAAGTCGTATCCTCGTGCTCGGGGAGTTCAAATCTTTCGTGTCGCCCAAGCTCCTCGAGGACATCGCTCCATGGGTCCGGCGAATGAAATCTCTTCGCCCCGGTGTTTCCTTCGCCCTGATCTGCCCGGCGCTCTCTCCACGCTCGCAGGCCTACTGCATTGAGCAGGGCATCGATTTCATCGACCTCGCCGGAAATATCGCCATTAATGTTCCCGGCACGTTCACACTCCAGCGCCTTGGACTGCGAGACAAAGAACGGAGCGGTGAATCCGCCTCCCCGCTTTTCACCAATGTTTTTTCCGGGCGATCGTCCCGCGTTCTGCGCGTCCTGCTCGAGAAACCAAAACCCTGGACCCTCACCGAAATCGCCAATGAACTCGCTGCCGAAACAAACCGGGTCGCCCGTGCGTTCTCCACCCAGCAGATCCAGTTTGCCATCAGTCTCGGAGCCATCTCGAAAGCGCTTTCGAGTCTCGACGAACAACTCTGGGTACGGCGGCAAGGTTCCTCCGTTGTCGTTCCCGAACCGCGCCGTTTGTTGCTCGAGTGGGCGGAAAAATACAAGGAGCGCTACCGCTGGCGCTTACGCAGTTCGTTCGAAACCTCAAATCCACTCGGAACCACCCTTGTGCAAATCAACTCCGCCCTGCAACCGCTCCTCCGCGGTCCCTACGCGTTCACTGCCGCTGCAGCGGCAACCGACGCTCCGTTCATCGACCTGGACCGCATCGAGCTGTTTCTGCTCCCGGACCAGAACGACGCGAAGCTCCGCCAACTCGACAAACGTCCGGTATCCGAGACCGTCCCGCGGCTTCGCTTCATCTACCCGTATGATGAGGGCGTGTTTCTCTATGCAAGAACCGATGCGCCCGTACCCCGCGTCTCCAACATTCAGGCGTATCTGGACCTGTATGCCCGCGGCGGCCGTGATCTCAAACAGGCAGACTACCTTCTCGACAACGCCATTGCGTCACGCTGGAAGGCCGCGTGATCCCCGAACCCCAGCGCACCTACCTTTTAGAGCTCCTCGATGCCCTCGGGCCGGCGGCCGAAGACTTCGTCGTGGCCGGAGCCCAGGCCATGAAGTTTGCTGTCGAAAAAACCCGTGCGACGAAAGACGTCGACTTTCTTCTCAACGTCCTCGCCTTGCGCAAGGAGCCCTTACAGCTCGCACGGATTTTCGAGAAGCTTGGTTACACGCCCGTCCCGGAATCCCGCAATTTTCAGTTTGAGAAGCCCATTCCGGACCGCACCGAGAAGATGCGCATCGAATTCATGGCCCCGGAAGAATACAGACGCGAGAAGGACTTTCGAGTGCACATTCAGGACGGCGTGCATGCGCGCGCGTGTACGGGCGGATCGATCGCCCTGGCGCAGTCCGACCTGCGCAAGGTCTCAGGCAAACTCCCGAACGGCAACGAATTCACTGCCCAGGTTCGCGTTACCCTGCCTCATGCGCTCGTCATGCTGAAGCTCTTGGCGCTTGCGGACCGTTACAGCAATGTCCGCGGGCCGAAGGAAGCGCGGCACGACCGCGAAGAAGCGCAGACCCATGCGGCCGACATCGTCGCGATTGTAACGGCGGTACCCGACATCGCACGGTTCAACAGTCTGTTCTTCGCGCAGTTCCTGCCGGAACCACAGCTTGGTGTTCGCGTTCTACGTGTCCTAGGAGACTTCTTTCGCGAGGCCACAGCGCCGGGCTTGATCGTCTACACCGAATATCTGGCGGCCAACCTGCCGGCAGACCGCACGACCGCCGAACTCCTACGCCGGGAAACCGGGTTGGCGCAACGCACCGTCGCGCAGATTCTGCCGCCGCCGGAATTCTTTGCCCTGGCCCTCGCCGTTGACGACAGCACCGAGCCCGAAAGAGGCGCACCATTCGTCGAACAATACCTATCAACACTCGAAAGCGCTCGGATCCCCGTGACGGACGCCTTCGCACTGCAATCGTTGCCCAGCGGTGCCTTCAGCGGAGCTTACAAGCCCGGTGCCACATTTGTAATGAGCGCTTCTGAGCCTCTGCAGAAGGTATCGGCTGTACAGCGTGACTTCCTGCAGTCCTATCTACGGTGGAAGGTCAATGTGTTGCGACGCAACGAACGACTCCGACGCACATTCCCGCATACTTTGAAGGACTAACCGGCGAAGCACATCTCGCGCATCCCCCAGCGGCACAGAATTCCTGCTCGTATTCTCTTCTTAAGAAAAATGTCCCTCGGCCGGTTTCGCTAGGTGCAGCTGCAGCTTCCCTCCACCATTTCCTTCCTGGCCAAATCCTGCGCCTGGTCCGCCCGCTCCCTCCGTCAAGGGTTTCCGCTTCGCTCCAATGAACGCCAAACCCCGGCGCCCTTGACGGCGCGGACGGCCAGGCGCTTTCCCCCGCCACGAAGGGCAAGGGACAAGAGTATCGACGATTGCATGTGAACCGTCGGATGCAAATTCGGGTCACTGCGGGGTGAACGAAAGTTATCGAAAGAGACTGATTGGTGGCTACGGGGGCCTGATTTGAACCGATGACCCCTGTTCTCACTTGAGGCGTGGCGTCCTTCGTATTTTCCTCTGCGCCTTGCGGAGCATTCGGCTTCAAACCCAAAACGCCGCAGCTCACGAAATAATCTCGCCAAAGCATTCGGCAAAGAACCGAATGCTCTACCAGAGTCTACGTTATTGTCATGGAGTGTTCCCTGGACCCGGCTACGGACCGAGTGCCAAGGGCGGTGGGCGACCTCAGGACAAGCTATTAAATCGGATTCACATTGAGAAGGCCAACCGGGTGAGTCGCAGACGATTGCAGAACAGCATGTCCTATCCCTCTGTGCGCCATTTTCCAGCGTCGTGAGGTTTTTGACTCAGATTCACGGCGTATGGCGGTCTAGTATCTCCACAAGCCATTGAAAATAGGGGCCTAAAACATAGGACTAAATAGGTCCTATATGTGCTACGATTTCCAGATGAAAACGAGTTGCAACAGGACCGAATTGGAGGAGGAACGCTTGTATCAAGCCGATGGCGGAGAGGCGCGATGAACTTTACGGCAGCAAGGATCCTTCGGACCTTGGCGATGGGCCTTCTTTTTCTCTCCAGAGCGGCAGGGGCCACCACAGGGGGAAGCGTTTCAGGGACTGTGAGAGATCAAAGCGGGGCAGTGATTCCGAATGCGAAGGTTGTCGTTCGGGACCTAGAAAGAAATGTCGAGCGATCGCTCGAAACCAATGAGGATGGTTTTTATGCTTTTTCTTTTCTTCCGGTGGGAAGGTACGAACTCGAAATCCATTGCGCGGGTTTCCGGCCGTACTCGCGAACCGAGCTGGTGATTGATATTGGTTCCGTACTTCAGGTGGACGCGACCCTGGATGTAGGCGAGCATGCCGACGAAGTCACAGTAGTCGAGGAGGGTGCTCAGGTTGAGACGGCCAGCACGCAGATGGGGGAGGTCGTGACGGGAACAAAGATCACGGCGGTGCCCCTCAACGGCCGAAGCTTCACGGATCTTTTGGCGCTGCAATCGGGTGTCGTTCCCGTGAGCTCACAGCAACCCAATGCGGTGGTGATGAGCGGAGTAACGAGCACGCCGCCATCGGGCGATCTTAATGCCGGAAACATGTCCGTCAGTGGGCAACGGGAAACCTCGAACGGATTCCGCATCAACGGGAGCGACGCGGAGGAGGACGTCAACATGGGGACGGCGATTGTTCCCAATCTGGATTCCATCGCGGAGTTCCGAATCCTCACCAACAACTTCGATGCCGAGTACGGCAACTACAGCGGAGGTCAGATTCTGGTGACGACCAAGTCTGGCCAGAATGAATTCCACGGTGACGCATTCGAGTTCCTCAGGAATACGGGCTTAGACGCAAAGAACTACTTTTCCTCCAATCGCGCGGCTTTCGTGCGCAATCAATACGGGGGAACCTTTGGTGGGCCCATAAAACGCGACAGAGTTTTCTTTTTTGCAGATTATCAGGGGACGCGGTCGAAGGAAGGAGTCGACACCGGGCGAATTTCCGTGCCGAGCCTGGGTGAGCGATCGGGTGATCTTTCCAGTGTGGCAAGCTCACTAACGGGAACCGTGCAGAGCTCCAATTGGGCGAACCTGCTATCGCAGAAGCTGGGCTATCCGGTTCAGCAGGGAGAGCCCTACTACACGGCAGGCTGCGCGAACCCGTCACAATGCGTACTACCAAACGCGCAGATTCCCACGAGCGCTTGGGCAACACCAGCACAAAAGCTCCTGCAGTATATTCCACTGCCCAATAATTCGAATGGGACGTTCTCCACGGCGACATATAACGAGACTCTGCACGACGAGAAGGCAGCAATGCGAGTGGATGCCAACACGCGCTGGGGTGCGCTGTCCGGATACTACTTCCTGGATGATTATTCGCTCGATAATCCCTATCCTGCCGGCCAGGGAGGAGCCAATGTTCCTGGGTTCAACGCGATCACCGTGGGCCGCGCACAACTCGTGAGCCTGGGGGCGACAAAGACAACGGGTGGCAGCATGGTGAACGAGTTTCACTTCAGCTACATGCGTGACGCCAACAATGTGGGTCACCCGGTGGGTGGGGTTGGACCGAGCCTGGTCTCGCAAGGATTCGTGGATGGAGCGGGCCAGCCGGGAATTTACGCGTTAGCGCCAAAGATCGAGGGCGTTGAAAACGTCTCCTTCAACGACTTCACGATCGGCGTGGACACCACGGGACTCAAACAGGCAAACAACACGTTTCAGTGGATCGACAACTTCTCCAAAGTAGTCGGAAAACACACACTCAAGATCGGCGGTGAGTTCCACCTCGACCAGATCAACGTGAATCCCGATACCGTGGACAATGGCTCCTTCCTGTTCACGGGAACGGAGACAGGCTTGGACTTCGCCGACTTTCTACTGGGGATTCCCAGCAATTACAACCAGGCGGAGGCCCGCAGTTTTTATTATCGAAACAAATACCTGGGACTCTACGGCCAGGACACCTGGCAGTTCCGACCAAACGTTACGTTGAACTACGGGTTGCGTTGGGACGTCCTCCCCCCGTGGTACGAAAAATATAATCAGCTCCAGACCCTGGTTCTTGGCGAGCAATCCCGCGTCTACCCCGGAGCGCCAGCCGGGCTTGTAGTCCCAGGCGATCCTGGGATTCCAAGGACCTTGGCACCGACGAAATACGACAAGATTGCGCCACGTGTTGGTGTCTCCTACTCTCCAAACTTCCACAGCGGGCTACTGGGGAAAATATTCGGTGGAACCGGAAAGACCAGCGTGAGGGCAGGCTACGGCGTTTTCTTCACGGCCTTCGAAGGGTTGTCGGCAAGCATCATGAGCGCCAACCCTCCGTACGGCTACGACTACAACAGTCTCGCGCCACCGCTTTTTGCTACGCCTTTTGTCACGGCCGCAAGCGGCCAGAACAACGGTCAGCGCTTTCCATTGTCACTCCCCCCCTTTGGCGCGACAGCGAACAGCCCCAATACGACCGCAGACTGGTCGCAGTTCTTGCCGATTACTGGTGTTCCCTCTTTTTCCCGCGGCAATGTGCCGCCATACACCGAAAACTTCATGCTGTCACTTCAGCGGGAGATTGTAAGCAACACAGTTCTCAGCATTAGCTATGTCGGCACTCAGGCGCATCATCTTCTTGTACTTGTCCCGGCGAACCCGGGCAACCCCGCCCTTTGTCTGAGTCTGAGTCTGAGTCAACCCGACGAGGTTCTGCCGGGCACGTCCACTTGTGGGCCTTTTGGCGAAAGCAACGTGTATACCACTTCCTCCGGGCAAGTGATCGCGGGAACGAGAGGGCCGTTCAGTTCACAGTTCGCGGCTATTTCGTATCAGAAGACCATCGCGAATTCGAATTACAACGCGCTCGAACTCAGCCTTCGCCACAACAAGGGACCCTTGGAGCTTCTTGCCGGGTATACCTACAGCAAGTCCATCGATCAGTCATCGAGTTTGGCGGAGGAGGATTATCCGACAGACCCTAGTCTGAATAGAGCCATTTCCGCCTTCGACATGCGCCACAATTTCGTGGGCAGCTTCAAGTACAACTTGCCGCTAATACAGCTTTTTCGCCGCAGCAACCGTTGGACCGAAGGGTGGGATATCTCTGGCGTGATGCGGTTTGCCACGGGATTGCCCGTGACCCTGTACAACAACAACGATACTTCCCTGCTGGGTACGATTCCCAACGGCATCAACAACAACGGGGTAGACACACCGAATTTCACTCTCGGGAATCTGGAGATTCATACGGATCCTCGCGGCGGGAAGCCCGCCTTCAACACCGCGCTCTTTAGCCTGCCGGCACTCGGTCAACTCGGCACGGCTTCTCGGCGCTTCTTTTACGGCCCGGGGATTGACAACTTTGATATGGCGATCCTGAAAAGCCTGCGCTTGAAAGAATCGGTGACGCTGCAGTTCCGGCTGGAAGCGTTCAATGCTTTCAATCACGCGCAGTTTTACGGACCAGCGGCGGTGAACGGCAACATCAGCAGCCCGGAGTTCGGACAAGTGGTGAGCGCGACCGCCCCGCGAATCCTGCAACTGGGAGCCAAGTTTTCTTTTTGAAGTGTAGTTACCCAAAAACAGAACTCCCCTCTTCGAAAGCAAAAACAACGGGTTCCAAGACCGTTGTAGCTCCGAAATAGGCTTAAGCGGGGGAGTGCGCGAGGGGTTGAAACCGGCGGTCTTGAAAAATTAAATCGTCGGTTCGCTATCTCGTAGAAAATTCAACTAAATCCCTTTGCCAGCCGCAAGATAGCGACAATTTCTGTTTTTTGGATTTGCTCTCTTTTTGCTCGTTTTGCGCCACTTTTAGTGACAATTTGGCTACAGTCGAGCGTTTCTACCTCTCGCGCACATGAGTGTCACAAGCTCAACTGCGGCTACTACCCGTAGCAGCAGAGGCTCAGATCGAACGAGACTGATTCCGCTTTTGCTCCGAAGGCCCGCGCGGATGCAAGGTCCGGGCTACGCGCTAAGGATAGATTTCATGGCTTTAACCATCCCTCCCGGAAGTTGCGCCGAAAGGACTTCTCTTGTGTGCGTTTGAGACTTGAAAAAATTATTGATAGTCAAGTCTTTCGCTCCCTTCGGTAGTGGGCTACTTTGAACGGGATTGCCCGTGATAGATAGGGCAATGTAGGAAAGGAAAGGCTGTTGGAGGCAAACCAGGTTATTTCAGACTACTTCTTGACGAAGAAGTGAAACACCCTGGCGTTTCTCGGGTATGAACCAAGCTACTATTTGCAGTGCGATCAGATCTAGAAATCTTATTCAATTCTATTACACCGGAGATGCAACTCCTGGCCTGCGCACTGTGCAGCCCCATATGGTCGCCTACAACAGCGCGGGACACCTTGCGCTCAGCGCATGGTTTCTCGGGGGAGCCAGCGAATCGCTAGAAGGTCAGGGTTGGCGCGAATACCTCCTTTCTGAAATGTCGAATATCGCCGTACTTCCCAAGACGTTTACGGGCACTCGCCCGGGATATAGGCCGGATGGAGGCAAGAGATTTAAGAATGTGCAATGCGCTCTTTGAAATCTGTGAGAATGCCAGATGCCGGCTTAGCCATCCCGGTATCGGTCCTACTTACAAAGGATATCGAGATGCAATATCCCGACACCGAGGACGCGGCATGTCGATCATTGAGGTCTTCGATGTCTATTGCTGACCTGGTTGCAATTTCTACGAGCGGTAAGAAAGAGATCCAAGAAGATTGGATGCCAGCCACCGCTATCCGGCCCCTCGTGTTTGACGACCCGGCGATAATTTGGCTCAATTTCTACGGTGAAAAGAACGGGTTTAAACCAGATTCCTCTCCTTATGACTTCCTCACCTTTATAGCGAAAAAAGGGCGGCAATTTGAAGACAAGTGGAAAACCGTAATGGCTCAATCCGCTGTTACAGCGTGCGTGGAAGACTATGAGGTGAGGTCTTTCGACAAAGTGATTGAGACACTCAAGCTGATTTCATCCGGAATCCCAATAATCGCAAAGCCCGCGCTCTGGCTGGCAGCGGAGCGAATATACGGCGTACCTGACCTAATCGTTCATACGTCCTGGCTAAAAGAGGTATTTCCTCAATTGATGTCCAGTTTCGAAAACGAATCAGCTGCCCCGAATCTGACGGAAGCCACGAAGCCGGGTCATTATGTGGTCTTCGACATCAAGTTCACGACTGGGTTGGACGAAACGGATAAAAAGAAAGATCTGATGAATTATGGGGCACAAGTCAGAATATATTCGTACATGCTCGGAACGATCCAAGGCCTGATGCCACAGCACGCCTACCTAGTTGCTCGTGATCGCATTGACAATCCGCTGCCGGTAAAAGTACTTTCATCGAGCGGCAATCCGCTTGACTCTGATCTTGCGAGTCTGCGTGACCATTTCATAGATATCAAGCTCAAGGGGGCGGGGTATCGCCCTTGGTCAGACGAGATCGTGGCTTCAAATTTATCGAATCAAGACGACGGCTGGGCAACGGCAAAAGATCTCATCGCGCGCGAGAGGTATCCCGGACGTGATCCCGTTTGGTTATACCAGGTGAGCTTGGGCATTAAGAAGGAACTCCAGGGACTTGGTCTCCCTAGCCTCGATTCTTTGCTCGCAGTCGATCCGCGCTCCATCCCATTTGAGAAAATCAGAGGTCTCGGACCAAAGAAATCCAAGCTCATGCGGGCCATACTTGAAGCGAATCGGTCAAAGAAATCAATCAAGCCAAGTAAGAGTTTGTCTCCGACCCCGAGAAAATATGAATTCTTCGTTGATTTTGAATACTTTACGAATGTAAATGTGGACTTCGAGAAACAGTGGCCAGGTCTAGACGGTCACGAAATGGTATTCATGGTAGGCGTTGGAAAAACGATGAAGGGAAACTGGGACTTCACCTCCTTTATAGCGAAGGCCGAAAACCAAGACGAAGAAAAGGCAATGTTCACCGCTCTCATCGAGCATCTCAACAACGAAACCAACGGAAATGTGACCAATTCCGCGGAAACAGCCTTATTCCATTGGACGGGGGCGGAAGTCTGGCAATCCAGAAGATCTTCCGATAGATTGAGCTTTGCAGCTCATCATCCTCTCCGGCAGCTGCCTTGGTATGATTTACAAAAGCCGTTTACGGAGGCACCGGGAGCTCTACCTGGTGCATGGGGTTATGGACTGAAGGAGATCGCTTTGGCTTTAGGGCAAGCCGAATCAGACTTGGCTGTCAAGTGGCCGCAGAGTCTGTGCGAAGGCCTCGCTGCAATGGTTATGGGGTGGCATTCCTACGACACGGAAGATCCTCTGAATTGCACTGAGATGACTACCCTTAAACAATACTTGGAAATTGATTGTGCAGCGCTTTCCGCCATTCTGCAGTGGCTCCGACGCTAGTGCCTCGCTACTGCAGCGTATTTCCAAATGATAGGCGTGACAGAGGAGCTTCTGTACGGTAAATCGCGAGCTTGAGCGAATGGAAAATTGGAAGTCGGCGGGCATTCCAAGTAATGGGGCGACACGATCGATGACGCGCGCCATACCCTTCTTGAGTTGCAACGGTCGCTCCTTTCACTCCACCCCAGGTTATAACGACACCGTAGCACTCGCGCACGAAAAAGTAGACCAACCGTACACGCCGCTGTTAAACCGCCTTTACGGTTAGACCATGAGGTGATCTGTTACTGGTACCGGGCTCCGGTATTACTTGACGGTGATACCATGTTCGGGATATGAACGAGCTGTGCCAAAAGTGAAACAGACCATTTGGCGCTACACTTGCACCCGGTGTGGCCACAGTTGGTTCCCCCGCAAGGTAGACAGCGAGCCACGGGTGTGTGCGCGCTGCAAGAGTCCGTATTAGGCAGCCTTCTTCTACTTTGCGCCGCGACGTTTCTTCTTAGCCCACGCCTGGTACTGCTGCTTCACAACCGGGTAGACGGTGTCCTTGCAGAAGTGCTTGGAGTTGTGAAATTCCCAGTGACCATCGGAGTGCTCAGCAGACCAGACGATGACCTCACCAATCATGGGGCCTTCCTGATGTCACTTCCTCCACTTGTCGCTCGCCCGGATACTTCACCCACAACACACAGGCTTGGGCCAAGTCTATAAAGCGATTCATCTCGTGGCCGCTTTTGATTTGCACCACTCGGTAGACAGAACCCATGAGAGGACACTTCCGTTGAAACCAAACTCAGTTTTCTAGCGCAGCGAGGGCATCTTCCTTGTTTCTGTACGCGCCGTACCACTCGCCATAGACGCCGTTGTCAGCCCTAAGAATTTGCCATCTATAATCCATATTCGCAATCCAGGCTCGCCGTCCCTCCGGCAAGCCGAACACGTCAAACGCAATAGCTCTCCGATTCCCGTCATGACGCGGTCCGTCGCCAATCCACATGTATTCGTGCAGAGTCAGCATCACGTATCCTCAAAAGAAAACTACATCGGCGTGCGGTCCACAGAATTCGTCCGGCACGTAGTTCGCCCTGGCACGGAGCGTCGCCAACTCCTCTTCGGAGAGTGCTCCAGCAGGCCAAGTCTGAATCGCAGTTTCCGGCATGATTTCAAATTCTCGGTCCTTCGGTCCGGCTGGAAATACTGCTTGAACCGCGTACCGATGCCCGTCATACAAATCTATGAGCATCGTGTTCTCAGCGAGTGCTCGGCTCGTCCGAAGTGACCTACGGGAGCAGTATTCAACGCTGATCTTCCATGTGTATTCGAATGGCTGTTGCACGGTCACGGCAAGAGTCCAGTCGCCCTAAGAATAGCACCACACTGCGGGCAACGTTGGCTGATTTGCTGATCCATGTACAGGCCGAGCTTATAGCCGAGAATCGCCAGCCCGATGGCAATCAACGGATTTTTCAACGCCTTGGTTCCGAGGGCCGCGCCCGCTGCCGCAAACACGACTCGTCCACCGATTTGCTGAGCAACAGTGCGTTCGATGACACCACAATTGGGACAGACTTCGTTCATAAGTTTCCTCCAACTGACACCTTCGCCGACAGCTCTATTTCATGTCGGCCCTGAATCTCGCGTGAACGGGCACCTTAGTTTTCTTGGAAGCGATAAAGTCAACCTCCTTTCCTTCCCTGGTTGTGAACTCGACCTCCGTCGGCTTCTTAACAGTCTTGTGTGCTTCAAATTCGACTCTCTTCTTCATTACTTATCCTCCGTTTCCGTTGAGCTGGATTGCCAACGGGGAAAGTCTTCAAATTACGAGGCACTTGGCACTCGCAACCGGGGTTGCAGGTCATGTCCAAGGCTCTGGAACGGCCTGATTCAAAACTATGCTGAAAGTGCAGCGAGTGAGGGTATCGGTGGCCCATCAGCCACTTCATGGTTTCTGCTGCGCCCCTAATACCAGAGAAAGCAGTCACAAACGGAACAGTCGGAGCAAAATCCGGGTCATACCCTTCCATCTCTAGGCTCTGACGGTTAATGTGTCCGCAACGCGGTTTTCCTACTGCCTTTTGAAGTTCAGCCTTTTTGTCAGCGGGTGCGGCATCAACCTCAGCCTGATTTATCGCTCCCGTCGGGTCGCTGGCGATGATTGCGGGATCTAATCCCGTTGCTGCGGCGAGGCCTTCGGCCCAATCCTTTTCGTCGGGCGGAATTGTGAGCGCATTCAAGAGGCATAGCCCGTCGTTGTTTTTGCGCTTTACGATTACCTGACTTTGCAGACCACCTGCGCCCATATCGATCAATGTCTCGGGCCACAGCCGCTGCACCGAGTGCCGAGTTGTCACGTTGTCCAGTCCCGCGACAATGAGGGGAGGAACCTCAAGCCCGTGGTCGAGCCTAATCTTGAAAAACTCCCACTGGTCTGGTCTCTCCGTGACACTGATTGCTGGCGACAATAGTTCCTTTACGACGACGGCTTTTGGCTTGGAGACAGATTCGAGGCCCACAGCCACATAGGACCAAATATTCTCCAAGCGAAGTGCCTGCCGATCAATCGCCTGGAGCCTTCCTGCGATAGGAAGCCGTTTCACCGCGTATGCCCAGCCGTTGATGACGGCCCCACAACCCACTAGAAACCCCTCGAGCCAAAGAGGAGACGCAGGCAGCGGAGGCCCCGGTTCCAGTGTTCCGGGGGACGCAACTTCATGGTTGAAAACAGAGGTCTCCATGGACAACGTCAGAGGTCTGCCAAGGATGGCGAAGAACGCCGCTCCGACGCCGAAGCAACTGGCGCACAATGCCCCCACAGCGTTTGGGGTCTCAGGTATCCAACACAGCTTTCGGATCATCGAGCCAGCCGTAGCTACACGAGCCACCCATCCGGTCGAATTGATCGTCGCCGACGGCAAATCACAGAAAACGTCTGTCCCCACATTTATGACGGCGTCGAAGGAACGGCTCGTTATCTTCCCCACAACTTCCACGGTGGCGGCCGGACCGTGTATTCGCGCTGCGAGCGAGTCGCAGGCTCGAGCTAACTCGCCTGACCCTTCCGGGACGCAAACGCTGATATTCGAACAAAACCGAAGGCACTGGTTAACAGCGAAAAGGAAGGTCTCGCGTGCGTCGGGAACTTCCTGAAACGGGGCTTCTAGCCTTACTAAAATCCTCTTTTCGCTGAACAGATGGACGATCGACTCCTCAGAGTCGCCAGTGATTAACGCCCCGAGCCTTGCAGGGCGGCTGAATATCTCTTTCCCCATTACGCCCTCAGCTGTTGGACACAATTCGCATCTGCATTCCAAGCCTCAAACTGGCCTGCGGGGTCAATTCTGATTCGCTCTCGCAGCTCCTGGCGTGCGAGTGATCTGTAGTCCCCACCATCAAAAACGTACCAACCCCACTCCAGATGATCAGAATCGTCGCCGCCATTGCCGATAATCGCTGCAAGCATGTCTGGAAACCGGACACCCAGATTCCGGTCACTCCATGAGAGGACTGGAGGAACACCGCGCACATGAGTATGCGCAACTCCTAGAAGGCACAAATTTCGGGGCTTGGCCCACCGTGTAACGACGCCGAACACTTCTGGCGAAACGGTCCACCTCCCACGGTGTTCTTCCACTCCGATCCCGTGCGGCAGGACAAGCGCGTGGATATGCGCCGTTGGCTCACGGCTACCAAGCCAAAGGGCCCCAGCTTCCCTCCCCGCCCGACCCGTCGGTCGTACCGCATCAAGGGTCCGGCGAAAGACGCCTTCGGCGATAACCCACTGGTCAATTCCAGGATAATTCGCGGCCATTCGAATCACCGCCTTGAGTCACTCGCTCAATCAAATTGAAATGCGCGCTGCGGCGGTGAGGCTCCAGAAGTTGTTCCAGAGTCTCCGATGTGTTCTCAAGGACGCGACCTTCAAACTCCAAAAAGAACTTATGAATATTCCGGTCCTGAAAATCTTTGACACCGAAAAAATTCATCGCGTCAATGCGCACAGTCTCAATCACAGTCCTGTCCTTGTATTTTTGGTGGAACTTATTAGGGGATGGAAGGTAATCGACCGAAACCTCGATCACGTCAAGGTCGATTGCCAGATGGCCCCCGGCGTGTAGTGCGTCCGCACCGCCTTGGCCCGGTTCACTCATTTGTTGTTCACTCATTTCAAGATTCTCCTTGCCCGGCGTTTGCGTTCTACGTCCGGGTACGGCAACCCGTTGCTGTTGCCGTAAGAGAAGGATAGAATAGATCAGGGGGTTGTGTCAAGAAATTACGAATGGGTTGTATTTAACGAACGGGAGGCTTGATGAATGGAGATTGACCTCAAAATGCTGGGGCAAAACATCAGATACCTTCGTCAGGGGAAGAATCTGTCGCTGGCTGATCTAACCGCGAAGAGCGGTGTATCAAAGACGTATATTTCAGACTTGGAAAACGGCCTGGGTGGCAGGCCCAATGTTCAGTACCTTTACAAGATCGCAACAGCACTCGACACAACAATCGATGCGTTGGTCAACCTCAGCCTAAAGCCATCGCAAAAAAAAGCATTTCCGGCGGCCTCACCAGAACCATTGCCGCCCGGTCTTGAAGAATTTGCCAAACAAGAACGGCTTGAGCCACAACAAATTGAGATGCTCGCGGGGCTTAATTTTCGCGGCAATCGACCAAAGGATGCTGATGCGTGGAAGTTAATCTACGACACCATAAAAATGGCGAGTCGAAGTTGAGGTTGAAAGTATGTGGTCTCGAACCGTGGGTAATCGAAAGTATGTGGACCCCGATGTAGCGTCGATAATCGACGGCAGCGGTGGCTCAACCGATCCGTATGCCGTGGTCCGCATGCGCGTATATTCCTTGCTTCAAACACTGGACGAGTTTGAAGCCAATTTCGACAGCGCGTTCGAGAGAATCTGCATCCTTGCGTCCCTGGCAGGTTTTGAGGTGAAGCCCTTTCGTGGTGATCGCCGAGGCCTACGGGGCCACGAAGCACTCATAATGCCCTCAGCCGGAGGCAGCACGAAGGGAACCATCTTCTATAATCCTGACCTTCATATCTCGCGCATCATTTTCTCAATAGCGCACGAAATCACGCACTCGTTCTTTCCTGCGAGCAAGACCGGGGCGCGGTTCCGTAGCCTCTCCAGAGAAGGTTCCAAAGGCGCCCGGGAGCTAGAAATGTTGTGCCATTCCGGGGCCTCGGAATTGACCATGCCATTACCTACGTTCAGCGCAGCAGTAGGCCGCCATGGGTTTAGTTTCAGCTCGGTAGATTCAATTCGCGAGCAATTCGAAACCTCGTTCGAAGCCTGCATATATCGGATGGCTCAAACCGCTCCTTTCCCCGCAGCAGCTGGCCTCTTTCAATTCAGACTTCGGGTGAGTGAGGCGGAGGGTCTTGGCAGTCGCAACCTAAATCTCTTTTCGAACAATGACCCGGACGCGGAAATTCCGCCCAAAAAATATCGTAGACAATCATTTCATTATTCGGATTCTTTCCCGCGTGAATTAGTAATCCCCTGGAATAAGTCTGTCCCAGAGACTTCTCACATTTATCGTGCTGCCGAGGTTCGATCACTACAATCTGGATTCGAGCGGATCGCACCTGGTGGCCGGGGGAAAGAAATCCACTGTCATTTAGAGGCACTTCCAGCGCCGTATCAGCCAGAAGACCTTGATACTGAGCACCCAGACATTCTCTTCCTCCTCACGATGAACTCATGAGGTTGGTTCGGAGAGTTCTCCTCCGGCATCCCGCTGCAATCGGTCGACTTGGAAGCCACGGGTGCCTTTGTGTGTGGCTTCGATCTCCTTCCAGTCATTGTCCAGGCCCCGAATATAGTTGATCTCGGTCTGGTGTTCCTCGCAGTAAGGATGGCCGGGTCCGCCGCAGAGACGCTCGGGAGTGGTGCGCGAGGCGAGGAACAGCCAATTGCAAGTCATGTGATTGATCTACTTCGGAATCCCGAGTGCAGCTATGGTCGTCAAGCAACCATAGTTTACTCGGGTCGAGGAGCCGACATTGTTATGCAATCAAGTGCCTTTCTGTGTCGAAACCATGTGGTTTCGGCATGCACAGAACAACGCTCTCTCACCTTGTAGGGTGAGCAACTTCCATGCCCTTTTCAACGTGCCTTTTTGGCAACCCACTGAGTTTGCGATCAATCGCCCCGAAGGTTCATTTCGTTTCCCCACATCCTTGCCTCTAAGCCCCTGCCCTGCTAGCTTCCCGACAGGACTTCGCACAGCATTAGGTGGAGGAAAGCAGTGAGCGAAAATAGGATTCCCGTTACCATTGACTTGATCGATCCCGAATCCCACCAGATACGGGAGGTGTATGCGCGCTTTGGCCTTGCCATACACATGGCTCAAGCCCTCGAACGGACTCTAGCCATAGCGCTGGCAACCGTCTGTGGGCCTGGTCCTCGTAAGATCACGCGCAAGCGGTACGATAGCCTGCTCCAATCCAATTTCGAGAAAACGCTCGGCCAGCTTGTGGCGAAGCTGGGGAAAAGTGTTGTCGCTATTCCCGAGGCGTCCGAACACACATTGTCGGAGGCTCTAAGAAAGCGAAACTGGTTGGTACACAGCTACTTCTGGGAAAGAGCAGTTAGCTTCAATCGAAAAGAGGGCAGGCAATCTATGATTGATGAACTGCAAGCTCTCAGCGAATATTTTGAAAAGATCGATGTCAAGTTCAGTGCGGTCGTGAGAGCGTGGGGCGAGAAACATGGAGTAACGCAACAGGTTATCGATAAGGAGATGAAAACACTTATAGATACTGATGACGCGAAGGCCTCAGAATCTGACTAGGACGGGCGCTCTTCTAACTAGGGCCGCATGCGCAAAAGGGCCAATCCAAAGATTCGATCCTCAGCCAAGAAATCAAAACCCTTCGCGACACCCATCGCGTGCGCCGAAACCACAGCCTTTTGACCCTCGCACCTGGTCGAGGTCCTAGCGGGTCGGGACTTGAACTTGGACGACGGCCAGGGCCACCTCGAAAATTGGGTGCTAGAATCCGGCAGAGAGACGTGATGAAAAACGGATTCAGGTTGCAGTCGGTCTTCAGCCTGTTTTCCTCCGACCTGGCGATTGACCTGGGCACGGCCAACACCCTAGTGTTCGCGCGGGGCAAAGGGATCGTGGTCAACGAGCCGTCCATCGTGGCCATCAACAAGAACAGCTCGGACGTCCTTGCGGTCGGCAAAGAAGCCAAGGAAATGCTCGGGCGCACTCCCGGAAGCGTCGTGGCCATTAAGCCGATAAAGGACGGCGTGATCGCCGACTTCAAGGTCACCGAAAAAATGCTCACCTACTTCATCCAGAAGGCGCACAACCGGCGCGTTCTGGTCCACCCGCGCATCGTGATCGGCGTGCCCAGCGAGATCACGCCGGTGGAGAAGCGCGCGGTGCAGGACTCCGCCTACCGGGCGCGGGCCAGCGAGGTCTATCTGGTCGAGCAGGCCATGGCCGCCG